>OGRT01001689.1_pt1 | contig 15393 bp, 9 predicted proteins | sample 1553581 | NCBI WGS metagenome assembly OGRT01 (sample SAMEA2580113, study PRJEB22360) | human gut metagenome | biome: human gut; feature: human-associated habitat; material: faeces | place: Denmark | collected 2008/2010
GTCAATAGCATATATAGAGTTAAAAAGGCCGAAAAAGGTGGGGGAGCCGATACCGGCTGGAACATTGATAGCGATACATTCTATAATTCCGCCAACACTGTCCTTATCCTTTCTTGCCTTGTCTATCTCCTTTATCATTTCGTTGCCCTGAACGTCGATAATAGTCGGAAACTCTTTCTCACGAACTTCCCTTATCATATCCTTAGTGGTATTGATAGGGTCAAAAGCCTTATCCTTTATGCCATGGATTTCTGCGATATGAGCGCCCACATAGATACCTCTTTTTTCAAGTATCTGACCTGCCACTGCTCCTGCAAAGCATAGGGGCGCAGTAAGTCTGCCTGAAAAATGTCCGCCGCCTCTTACATCATTGAAGCCTCTGTATCTCAATGCGCCTGTATAATCAGCGTGACCTGGTCTTGCAAGCCTTGAAAGATTTGAATAATCCTGTGAATGCTGGTCTGTATTGGCTATAAGCGCACAAAGAGGAGTACCCATAGTCTTGCCGTTGAAATAGCCAGACATTATCTGCGGCATATCCTTTTCTTTTCTCTGTGTAGAGGTCTTGTTCTGCTTAGGCGCTCTTCTTGCCATAAATTGATATATCTTGTCAAGGTCGATGCTCTCCCCCGGCGGTACATTATCCATAACAACGCCTATTGCAGGGCCGTGGCTCTCACCGAAAACGGTAAAGCCTATATTGTTGTTCCATGTTGATGACATTTTACTTCCTCCTGTCAGCTTATAAAGCCTGTATAAATAACGGCAGATACCCGCCAGATCAGTACAAATTTTTGTACTAGCCCACGTTAAGGCTCACGGCTTATCTCTCCTCCGATGCTCTCATATACCTCAAAGAAATCGGGATATGACTTGCTGACGCACTCCGCACCGTTTATCTTCAGTGGTGAAGTACATCTTGTGGCAGCCACCGCCATTGACATTGCGATCCTGTGGTCGTTGAAGCTGTCAACTTCTCCGCCATTCAGTGAGCCAACGCCCTCTATCTCCAATCCGTCCTCAAGCTCAGTTACCTTTCCGCCAATTGCGTTAAGGCACTGTGAGATAGCCGAAAGCCTGTCGCACTCCTTTATCCTAAGACGTGTGGCATTTCGTATATAGCTTTTTCCCTCGCAGAAGCTTCCAAGTACTGTAAGAACAGGCACAAGGTCGGGTATATCCGAACAGTCGAGGTCAAAAGGCCGCAAACCGCCATTTTTATTATACACTATTTTCTCGCATATTTCAACAATTTTTTTATCTCCCTGAAAAGATTTTTCAGAAAGCCCTGCAATATCAATATCACTGCCCAAAGAATTTGCCACCTTGAAGAAAGCCGCCTGAGAATAATCCCCCTCAACTCTGCCGCTGAAAGGCATATAATGCTGACCGCCCTTTACAAAATATCCGTTCTCTGTTTCCTCAACCTGACAGCCATGCTCTCTCAAAGTGCCGAGAGTTATGTCAACATATGGCTTTGACTCCAAATGAGAAGTGAGTATTATCTCGCTGTCCTCCTCAAGAAGCGGCAGAGCAAACAGAAGCCCTGTGATAAACTGTGAGGATATTCCACCATCAACATAGAACTTGCCCCCTGTGAGCTTTCCATTAGTGGAAAAAGGCATAGTGTTGTTGTATTCAAAGCTTACACCATGCTTTGGAAACTCTTCAAGATATGGTGTGATAGGTCTTTGCGGAAGCCTGCCCCTGCCGATGAACTTAGTATCCACCCCAAGCGCACAAGCGACAGGTATGAGAAATCTCAGCGTTGAGCCGCTCTCACAGCAATCCAAAACTGCGCTCTCAGGAATATCCTTTATGCCCTCTATCACAGCCTTGTCACCGTCAAAATCTATTTTCGCCCCAAGCGCCCTCATGCAATCCATAGTCGCAAGGATATCCACCGAGGGATAAAGATTTGTTATCTCAGAAACGCCGTTTGACAGTGCCGCCGCTATCACCATTCTGTGGGCAACGCTTTTTGAGGGCGGAACTGTCACCTGTCCGCTGAGTTTTTTCGGAAATACAGTTATGTTCATCGCTATCCTCCGTTACATCTCTGTGATTATTTCAGCTATCTGCTCCTCGGATATCTCTTTGCCGTACTGATTTTCACCGAAGCACATCATCTCGCCTATTTCTTTTTGGAAAACAAATCTCAGCTTTCCGTCACGGACCTTTTTATCTGTATAAAGCTTTTTCACAAGAGCCTTTCTGTCAATATAGTCAGGTATTTTTGTAGGAAGCTTTGCCCTTTCAAGAAGCTTTTCCACACGTTGTTCATTTTCATGGGATATAAAACCAAGCTTCTCGCCCAATCTTGCCTGTGCCACCATACCGATAGCTACAGCTTCTCCATGATATAGTCTATAATCAGACACAGTTTCAATGGCTCTGCCAACAGTGTGACCAAGGTTGAGCACCTCTCTCAGACCCGACTCTCTCTCGTCTTTCATTACCACTTTGTACTTGACTTCGCAGTTTTTCTTTGCGATATACTCGCAGGCTTCACCGTCACATTCAAGCACCTTTTCCACGTTTTTTTCAAGATACTCAAACAGCTCCTTATCCCCAAGACAGCCGTGCTTTATAGTTTCCGCAAGACCGCTTGAAAGCTGTTTTTCAGGCAGAGTTTTCCATGTGTCTATGTCGAGATACACTTTCTTAGGCTGATTGAACAGACCTATAAGATTTGTAGCAAGTGGCGTATCAACGGCAGTTTTTCCGCCAACTGATGCGTCAGCCGCCGCAAGAAGCGTTGTGGCATAATTCACGAACGGCACTCCTCTGCCGAATGTCCCTGCAACAAAGCCTGCAAGGTCTGTGACAACTCCGCCGCCAACGGCTACCACACAGCAATCACGGCGAAAGCCTTTTTCAAGCATAGAGTCCTCAACGAACTCTTTCATCTGCCTGGTTTTGGACTTTTCTCCCTCAGGTATCACAAAAAGCTCAGCTTTCAGACCTGCGGCATTGAGCCTTTCATAAATATCTCTGCCATAGAGATCCACAACGATAGAATCCGTTACAACGGCAAATTTCTTTATCTTCCCCACAAGACCGCCTTTAAGGTCGCTGACAAGCGTATCCTGCAATTTTCTGCCTATTTCTATATCATAAGAATCGTCCACGACCCTTTTAAGCTCGCAGTTGAATTTCATTAATATCAAAACCTTTCAGTACAATTTTTTACACAGCTATCATAAAAGCCTAATTGCCGTCTGAGCATTTCTCGGCGTCTATCGCAAGTGCAATGAGCAATCCTGCCAAAGCATTGCTATCGTCATAAACGTCTATGACATAGATATCAGTAAGGTGCAAAAGCTCCTTTGACACATACATTATCTGTTCAGCACCGCTATAAACGGAATAGTCCCAGCCGAAAATATCACCGTCCACTCTCCAGCCGCAGAAATCTATATGGAACTTTGGCTTGAAAAAGGTGAACTCTTTCTTTATACAGCCCATATACTCTCCGCCTATGTATATCTCAAAGGTAGGGAAAATTTTCAGCACCTTTTCTTTCAGCACGCCGACCTTGTTTCCCATGTTGTCGTATATCTCCAGCAAGTGACCCCATGCTAGTCTGCCTTTTACGCTGAAAACTGCGTTGCCGTATTCGTCGCACACATCATAGCTGTCAAACCATGAAAAAAGCCTTTGTTTAAGCACAAGTTTCATCGTTCGTCCTCCTTTGTACTTTATCCATTTACAGTTCTAAAACATTATACCACATAACTGAATATTTGTAAAGAAAAAGAGGTGCGAAAACACCTCTTTTTCAATGTCTTGTTTATTCGTTTACGTCAAGAGGCTTGCCCATGAACTCGGAAAGTGCCTTAACTTTCTTCATTGTTTCAGCGAACTGTGCAGGAGTAAGTGACTGCGCACCATCGCTCCATGCGTTCTTAGGGTCATTGTGTACCTCTATCTCAAGTGCGTCACAGCCTGCTGTTACAGCGCAAAGTGCCATTGGCTCAACAAGTGAAGCGATACCTGTAGCGTGGCTAGGGTCGACAGTGATAGGAAGGTGTGTTTTCTGCTGGAGCAGAGGAACGGCTGAAAGATCGAGAGTATTTCTTGTGGCAGGCTCGAATGTGCGGATACCTCTTTCGCAAAGGATAACGTTCTGATTGCCCTCAGACATTATGTATTCAGCGGACATGAGAAGCTCCTGAAGTGTTGATGAAAGTCCTCTCTTGAGAAGAACAGGCTTGTCGCTTCTGCCGAGAGCCTTGAGAAGTGTGAAATTCTGCATATTTCTTGCTCCTACCTGAACAACGTCAACGTCAGCAAAGCAGTCAAGATCAGAAAGATCCATGATCTCAGTAACGATAGGCAGACCTGTTATCTTTCTAGCCTGAATAAGAAGATCGATGCCCTCCTTGCCAAGACCCTGGAATGAATATGGTGAAGTTCTTGGCTTGAATGCGCCACCTCTGAGCATTGTTGCACCTGCTTCCTTTACAGCGATAGCAGTTGTGATTATCTGCTCCTCAGTTTCAACAGAGCAAGGGCCTGCAATGACTTGAAGCTTTCCGCCGCCTATCTTTCTGCCTGCAACGTCGATAACAGTATTATCAGGGTGGAACTTTCTGTTAGCATTCTTGTAAGGCTCCTGAACACGCTGTACATTTTCAACACATTCCTTAGCCTGAACTGCTTCTATATCGATCTGAGTTGTGTCGCCAATAAGACCGATAACATTTGAATGAACGCCCTCTACCAGATTCGTCGATACATGGAACTGGTCGAGCCAGTTCAAAAGCTCTTCTACCTGTTTTTCCTGTGAATTGTTTTTCAATACGATGATCATGTTACTTTCCTCCGAAAATCAAATTTGTATAGGCAATAAAAACAGCCGTGACATTCTTTTACAAGAAAGCCACGGCTTATAATAAACGCATATATAAAAACAGAAACTTCTCTATACGCCTATTCTGATCTCGTCGCTTTCTTCACACGCCAAAAAAACTCGAAGCCATAAAAGTAGCTCAAGCTCATAAAGAAGTATGTAAAGACTGCAGACATGATAACAGTAGACATATTCTGTTTTTTCCTTTCGATTTATTTGTTATTGCTAACCACGATTATTATACTCTCACAGGCAGGGCTTGTCAATAGCCATGCCGAGAGTTTACACTTTTTTAACGTTTGCAAAACACTTTATTCTTCACTTTTCACCTTATAGCTTTCCACAAGATGATAGACCTTGATATCCACAAGAGCGTCAAGAACGATACCCTCAGCGGTATAATCCTCGCTGAATATCCTGCCCTCCTGCCTTATGGTGTTCACAAGACCCGCCTTGTCAAAAGGCAAAAGAAGTCTGCATCTCACGCTGTTTTCGGGTAATGCCTTTTGTATAGCCGCAAGCAGGCTGTCAATGCCTGTGCCGTTTTTGGCGGATATCTTCACCGCTTCACCTGATGTGTCAAGCTCGTTTATATAAGGCACTTTGTCGCACTTGTTGAACACTGTCACCACAGGTATTCCCTCACAGCCAAGCTCTTTGAGCAGCTCAAGGGTAACTTTTGCCTGTTCCTCGCAGTCATCAGCCGAGGCGTCGCAAACATGGATTATAACGTCCGCACTTGCCGCCTCTTCAAGAGTGGATTTGAAAGCTTCCACAAGCTGATGCGGCAGACGTCTGATAAGTCCTACCGTGTCAATAAGCGTCACCGACCTGCCATCCGGAAGCTCTATAGCCCTTGATGTTGTTTCCAAAGTCGCAAAAAGCTTGTTCTCTGCAAGCACGCCCGCTTCTGTAAGATAATTAAGCAGTGTGGATTTGCCCACGTTTGTATAGCCCACTATCGCCGCTGTAAGAACTCCGTCCTTTTTGCGGCGTTTTCTCATAAGCCCACGACGCTTCTCTATCTCCTTAAGCTCGTCTGAAAGTGCCGCAATACGTGTTCTGATGTGTCGCTTGTCAGTTTCAAGCTTCGACTCACCAGGACCTCTTGTGCCGATACCACCGCCAAGACGTGACATATTAGTTCCCATGCCTGCAAGCCTTGGAAGTCTGTATTTGTTCTGTGCTATCTCTACCTGCAATCTGCCCTCACGAGTAGTCGCACGCTGAGCAAAGATATCCAGTATGAGCATAGTTCTGTCGATAGTGAAAACGCCGCACACGTCCTCGATATTTCTTATCTGCGTGGCTGTCAGTTCGCAGTCGAAAACTATCCTGTCAATATTTTCATTTCTGCATATCTCAGCCATTTCTTCAAGCCTGCCTGAGCCTATGCAGGTACCGCTGTCAAAGGACGGCCTTTTCTGTGTTACTCTCGCTATCACCTCACCGCCTGCTGTTTCTGTCAGCTCTTCAAGTTCGTCAAGGGAAAGCTCCACGTCATACGAACCTGTATCCACTGCCGCCAACAGCACACGGTCTTTCTTTATTGTGTTGTCAAACATTTCTGCCATATTAATCACTCCTAATGTCTGTTATCAAGCCGCTCTTCGGCTTTTTCAGGCATAAAAAAACACACCCTCAGGCGTGTAACCAAAACGTTATACGGAAGAGTCGGAGCGGCTTGTGCCAATGCACCTGCCTGATATTCGGTTTAATAGTTTCTCACCCATATTCTTGTAATTCTCATGTCATCCGACGCTCCTTTCGTAAAATATGTTTTATTATATCACAGCCATGATATTTTGTCAAGCATAAAAACAAAAAGCAGGCTGCCTTTTTCAGACAGCCTGCAAATGTTATTCATAATCGCTTTTAAGTATGCTCCTCTTGTGCTTTTTCTCCTCATAAAGCAGGATATCAGCATGGCTGAGAAGCTCTCCTATCTCAAGCGTGGCACTGCATACGAACGGATAAACGCCTACGCTCGTATGGATTATATATGGCTTATCGGCGGCATATTTAATATTGTATTCTCTTGTGACCGCTTCTATATGGTTTCTCATTGACGGGATATCTATTGCGTTATCAAGAAAAGCGCATACAACGAACTCATCGCCACCTATACGACCCACTATCTCACTGTTTCCAAAAGAGTGTTTAAGTATCTTTGCCGCAGATAGTATAGCAAAGTCGCCCTCCTCGTGACCAAATTTATCATTTATGGTTTTCAGACAGTCAAGGTCGGCAAAGACCATGATAGCCTTTTCACCCTCGTTTTTGTCATTGCTGAGTCTTTTACGAAGTTCCTCAAAAAATCCCCTTCGATTGTAGCAACCCGTCAAAGCGTCCTGCCTTGAAAGATCTCGAAGAAGCTCATTGTTCTCCTTGATCTCGATAAGGCTCTTTTTAAGCTGCTTCTGGGTAACAGCCTGCTGCTTCATCAAGGTTATTATTTTAAGTGCCGCACAAAGTTGAACTGTCACCGACTGCAAATAATTAAAATACTCATGCTTTATCTCACACATCAGTATTCCGTAATGCTCCTCGTTAGAGAACAATGGTGATACCACTAATGTATAACGTCTGTCTGTTGGCAGATACTTATTCGACAACAGCTCTGTATACTTTACAGCCTGCTCTTCATGTGGGAGCTGGATAGCGTCAGAACCATTGTGATAGGCTTTGAGATACATATATTCCGGCGGTTGCCACTTATCTGTACCAAAGTGAATAATGGCAGGCTCGAAACTGAACAGAAAGCTTGATTCCATATGAAGCCTCATAAGCTTATCCACAACGGTCTCATATGCTCTGTCATCATAAGCTTCAAATACAAGCATATCCCTTGTGATAGAGTTTGCCTGCCATGCAAGAAACTCATTATCCTCAAGCTTTTCCTTACAGTAATTCGCATTGCGTTCTGCCAGTATCTTGTATATCTGAATAAAAGTCTGATTTAACTTCAAATGCTTCTCCACGTTATCAAAACGAGAGATAAGCTTTTGCTGAATATACTCAACAGAAGCATAAAGCTCATCAACGCTCACAAATCTAAAAAATTCTTCACTGGCAAGAGTTGAGATCATTTCTAATACCTTATCTTTTTTGACCTCGTTATCAAGATTTTCCTCATGGGCATAATCATCAAGAGCATATATTATCTTGACGTAATCTTCTCGCATTTTCGCAGTCGTTTCACTTGCACTGTATTTATTGAACAAAAACTGGCCCATTCTTCTTGCAAACGCTTCCGGATCATCTGATATGCGACCAAAAGATATGGTCTTTAATTTTGAGTTGCCCTGACAGCCGCAGGAATTTCTTCTTACCATTTCTGAAGAGATCTTATCGTTGTTTATAGCCTTATTTACAACATAGTTCACAGCCTCCTGAACGGCATGATAGCCAAGCTCAGAAGGGTCAGCCTTGACAGTCGTCAAATGCGGATTAAGCTCCTCAGCCACTGGATCGTCATCAAAGCCTGTCACAAGGATATCCTTACCGGGACGTATTCCACGTTCTTCCATAGCCTTATAGCCTGCAATTGCCATCTGGTCGTTTGCAAAAACGATAGCTTCAAGTTCTGGATTATCGTCAATTAGCTTTCCGACTTCGTCAACACAGTATTTTGAAAAATTACCATATGCAACACGCTTTTCGTCATAGATGATACCATTTTCCTCAAGAGTCTCCTTGTAAACGTCAAGTCTTTCAAGGGCGTCATCACTTGTTTTAGGTCCGCTTACCATACCTATCTTTTTACAGCCATGCACCTTTATAAGATGTTCTATAGCCTCCTTCATTCCCGTTCTGTTGTCGAGCATGATACAAGGATAACCATCAATACGTGCTGTTATAGTTATAACAGGCGTTCCAGCAAATTTTTTCAGAAACTGAGCCTTATGCTCGTTGTCAAGATATGTTCCAAGTGTGCCGATAAGCACAAGCAGAACGTCGAACTTATTTGCCGCCGCCATATCGAACAAAGTATTATACTGATACTCATACACCGTTCTCAGCTTGTCGGCATAGATCCCATCTATATATCTGCCTGGAAAAATAACGAGGTCGGCATCGCACTGCTCTGCGCCTATCATTGCGCCCTCTGCAACCGCATCGTCAAAATCATCTTCAAGGTGGCTCACCAAAAGTCCTATTTTTATACGTCTGCGTTTAGCAGTATCATTCATCATCTCATGATCCTCCGTACAAATCAGCCGTGCTGCTTCAGACGATCTAAAGCAGCGTCACACAAGGCACGCCTATGGGCTTTGCCTTATTCGTTTATCTTTATATCTTTCTTACAATCGACTACTGAAAGCGTACCATTCGGACTTCCAAGCCACCAGCCATCGCCTGTAAGGAACATTACGTCGAACTGACAGGTTTGTGCTGTCACGTCACCTTTACCAGTTTTATCTCCAACACCTGAAACAGAACCGCCCTCGCAATAAAGCGTAAAGACAGTATTTTTAAGCTCACAATCCAGCTCGCCGTCCCTTGTTCCCACACAGTTGAGAGTTCTTCCCTTCATGGAAATGTTGAGCCTGCCATCAAGAATACATATCCTTCCGGTACCGTTACTCGTAACTCCCACTGCAGTCAGATTATTTCCCGAAAGCACACAGCTCATGTTATAGTCTGAAATGCTTATATCAGCACTGCCGCTCATAGTACCTATACCGACCGATACTCCTGCCGCAAGCTTTAGTCTACAGCCACAGTTTGATATAGTCACATCTGCGTCGCCATCAATACTTCCAATGCCAACGCACCTATCGCCACTGCAATTTACAGCTATATCACCGCCTGCAATGACAATACCGTCTTTGCAGCCTCCTCCGCCTATGCCGACGCACTTGTCGCCATTTGCAGTTATATCAAGAACACCTGTCATTGCGACAGTTATCCTTCCACAAGGTTGCTTGCTGTCAGTACCTATTGCATAGCAATCCTGTGATTCTGATCTGATATAAAGCTCACCTGAGCCTACAAGCTCTAACGACGATCCCTCAGGAACATAAATACCTCTGCCGTCTATATGATCTTCACCGCTGCACACTATCCTTACTCTCGAACCGGTGCCTAGCCTTATGATTGGCAGATCCTCATATATAGTGAGCCATGCGTTTTTCAAATGAATGACGCAATCAACACCATTACCAATTGTCACGGACAAAGGCACTGCACGATCGTCCTCAGCCTTTCCTGAAAGAGTAAATGTACCTGTGCCGAGAAAAATGTCAGAATATCTTTTTTTATACATCTCAGCAAGGTCGATAACGTCATTATCCTCAGCGTGGAAGACCTTTTTATCTTTATCTCCAGCCTCGATACTGTAAGCCACTATCTCCTCACGGATATTTTCCGAGATATCGTGGATAAGCACAGGCTTCGGCTTAGAAACATAATAACCCTGAATAAGATCGACACCGAAATATATCATGGTTTTAAGTTCTTCGCTTGTTTCAACGCCCTCTGCAAGTGCGGTATATCCGCTTGAATGGAAATATTCCACCATTTTTGAAACTATCTTCTGAGCCTTAGGATTCTGGTCAATGCCAGAAATGAGGGAACGGTCTATCTTTACCACCTCAGGATCATATCGCAGAAGATTCGATGTATTTGAGTAGCCTGTGCCATAATCGTCAATAGCAAGGCTCATATTGTTCTTTTCAAGACGCACCCTTATTCTATCGAGGTCGTCCTCGCTGATCTCTGTCTGCTCTGTCATTTCGATAACGACCTTTTCAAGAAGTTCGCCATAGTCATTGACGATCGCATAAAAATCCTTATCGTCAAGAGCATGAGATGATATTGAATTTATATACAGCCTGCGGTTTTCAAAATCGAGCTGATGCTTGCTGAGATATTTAAGAGTATTTTTCAGTGTAGCTTTCTCTATATCGTAAAGTCTGCCGAAATTTTTAGCACAGTTGAGTATCTGAAGCGGATTGAGTGCTATATTTCCCTTTGTTCTCATAAGCGCTTCATAAGCGACTATCTCGCCTGTTGAAGAACTAACGATAGGCTGAAAATGATATGTAAACAGATTTTTATCAAGAAGTTCTGAAAAAGCCCTGATACTCTCGATATCACTCTTCTGCTTTGCATATTTTTCAGGATCAAAGCAACAAATACTGCCTGCACCCTTTGCCTTAGCTTCATAGAGTGCAAAGCCTGCTGCGTGCATGAGTCTTGCTGGCACTTCAAAGCCGCTGCTTATGCCAGCCGTCACAGACAGCGAATGATTTGAAGACGATCTCACTCCAAATTCATCTGGCAGGCAACACTCCTTCACCGCTTTACGTATATTGTCAGCAAACTCCTCAGGCTTACCTCCAAAGCGTGGAACATATATCCAAAACTGACCGTCTGAATTGAATGCCGTCACAGTATTTTCAGGCAAAACTGCAACAGCCGCCTTAAGTGCCTCCCCTATGCAGTAGTCTGAATCCAAAAGCTTCCCTGCTCCATCAAATCTTACAAGAGCAAGCAATGATGAGCGTGTCATTCCATCAAGAAGTCTTACAAGCTCTGATTGTGGTATAATGTCGAGCCCTTCAAAAACACTTTTTGACATATATTCTTTCGACAGATACACTATTCCGGCGGTAATGCCACTTGGAGTGTCAAGAAGTTCTATACACAACGGCAGGCCAAGATCTCGTCCTCCGCCGTTCAATGCAACTATATCTCTGAACTTGTCATAATCTGTGTTCTCTCTAAGTCCCATAAGAGCACGACAGTTTTCATCGGCATAAAACTCTCCGCTTTTCTCGTCCATAACAAATCCGCCGATATTGTGCCATATTGAACAAACCTTTCCCCAGACAGCACCAAAATAGCTTTGCCACAATTTATTTTCCATATCCATGATTTTCACCATGCCTGAATATTCGACTATGTTCAGACAACCCTTCCTTTGGAGATTTGTTAATTTTTTATATTTTTATAACTAATTATTTATCAAGCCTATTATAACATAATCCCGGTAAAATTACAATAGCGACTAAGGAAAAGATGTTACAAAATCGTGCATGGAATTTTGTATATCTGTTTGACTTAGCTGGTTTTTGGTAGTATAATATAAGCATACACACAATGGAAAGTTAGGATAAAATGACAGATTTTCGCAATAAGTATTCAGTGCTTCAGGACTTTTTCGGACACTCTCAGTTCAGAAACGGTCAGGAGCAGATAATAGACAGCATACTTGCAGGGCGTGACTGCCTTGGAGTTATGCCAACAGGCGCAGGCAAATCTATGTGCTATCAAATACCTGCTCTTATGTTTGACGGGATAACTATAGTTGTTTCGCCACTCATATCCCTAATGAAAGATCAGGTGAACTCGCTGATACAATCGGGAGTGAGGGCAGCGTATCTGAACTCGTCACTGACGGCGGCACAGTATGAAATGGCTATATCAAACGCCGCCCGTGGTATGTACAAGATAATATATGTTGCACCTGAAAGGCTGATGACAGGATCGTTTCTGTCACTGGCTTTGTCGGTGAAGATATCCATGCTTGCGGTGGACGAAGCCCACTGCGTTTCTCAGTGGGGACAGGATTTCAGACCTTCCTATATGAAGATACCCGAGTTTCTTGGCAAACTTCCCTACCGTCCCATAGTCAGTGCATTCACCGCCACTGCCACCGCAGAAGTAAAAGCGGACATTATCAAAATGCTTGAACTCCGTGACCCTTTCACCATAACCACAGGCTTTGACAGAAAAAATCTCTACTTTGGCGTTTCTCACCCTCATGACAAATATAGTGAAACAGTGAGGATAGTTGAGAAATACAAGGACAACTGCGGAATAATCTACTGCTCTACAAGAAAAAATGTTGAGAGCGTGTGTGAAAAGCTCTGTGCCGACGGCTACAACGCTTCACGCTATCATGCAGGACTTTCTGATGAGGAAAGGCGTAAAAATCAAGACGATTTTATCTTTGACCGTGTCCAGGTTATGGTGGCGACCAATGCTTTCGGCATGGGAATAGACAAATCAGACGTGAGCTATATCATACATTATAATATGCCTAAGAACATTGAAAGCTATTATCAGGAGGCAGGCAGAGCGGGACGTGACGGAAACGAAGCAAAGTGCATTTTGCTCTACAGCGGTCAGGACGTTGCGACCAACAAGTTTCTTATAAACAATTCTCATGACAATCCCGACCTTGACGATGACACTCTTGAAATGATACGCAAACGTGATCTTATGCGTCTGAAAAAGATGACCGATTACTGCAACACAAACGGCTGTCTGAGAGAGTTTATCCTTGGATATTTCGGTGAGAAGCAGGACAAGCCTTGTCAGAACTGCTCAGGCTGTTTGGGTGATTTCGGAGAAACAGAAGAAGTTGACGTTTCTGTAGATTGCCAAAAAGTGCTTTCCTGCATTTATAGACTTCACCAGCGAAACCTTTCTTTTGGAGCAGGTGTCATAGCACAGATACTTAAAGGTTCAGACTCCGAAAAGGTAAAGCGTTTTGACCTTTCCACTCTTTCAACCTACGGCATAATGAAAGATTCCACGCAGGTATATATCCGAAGGCTCATAGCTTTTCTTGAAGCTGATGATTACATCACACAGACTTCACACGGAGATTTTTCTGTGCTTACTCTTACAAGAAGGTCTGCAGAGATATTAATGGACAAAAAGACTATTACAATACGCCTTCCAAAGAAAAAGCCAAAGAGCGAAACGGTCACAAAGATCGGCAGGGACGAAGTTACGACATTCGACAAGGAGCTTTTCGGACGGCTCAGAGCTGTGCGAAGCAAACTTGCGACACAGGCGAGTCTGCCTGCATATATCATTCTTACAGACGCTTCACTGCGTGATATGTGTATAAAGCTGCCTAAGACGCAGACGGAGCTTTTGAATATCTCAGGGGTGGGCAAGTCAAAGCAGGAACGTTATGGAAGATACTTTATAGCTGAGATACAGAAATATCTCAAGGAAAATCCTGACGCTGCTTCGGGTTATAAATATATCCCAGAGGGCTATCTGCAAAAACAGATGGCAGAAGGCGGTCAAAGCACAAAGGAATATATAATCGCCCACGCAGGTGAGCTTTCAGGCAAAGAACAGGATATGACCCTTTCAGAAGTATGCGACAGCATTTTCTATCAGCTCGGCACAGACGGCGATATAAGAAGCATAAAACTTGCCATAAAAGAATGGCTCATAGGTGAAAATTATCTTGCAAAAGGCGGTGCAAACGGCAGGGGCTTTCTTGAAACTACAATACTTTCACCTGAAGCAGGCATAATAGAGCGTGAAAAAATATCACAGCTTGGAAACAGCTACAAGACGATACTTTTTCCAAAGCAGGCGCAGGAATTTATTTTTGAGAACATAGAGGAGATACTCAGCAAAGATGTACAAAACTAATAATAAAATGCGATTTTGTGACAGATATTTATGTTTTCATACAATTTAGGTGGGGAAAATCAGAAAAGCTATTGAAAACCCACGAAAAAAGCAGTATAATAACAATAGTACATAAAACAACACGGGAGCTGAATGTTTTTCGGCTGAGAAAGAGCAAATAGATGTTCTGACCGCACCTGATATGGGTAATGCCAGCGTAGGAAAATAGTGTGTATATCTATGCGTATGCCCTTTTATCAGGCATACGCATTTTTTGTACGCAGAAAGGAATGGTATAATATGAAAAATTCAAAAACACTCACAATTGTCGAGGGTGCAGTAATGGTGGCACTGGCAACAGTGCTTAGCTTTATCAGAGTATACAAGCTCCCTTGGGGCGGCTCTATCACACTGCTCTCCATGCTTCCTATAGCCGTTTTCAGCATTAAGCATGGCGTAGCAAAGGGTCTTGGAGCGGCATTTGTTTTCTCTCTCATTCAGTTCATTCAGGGTATCACAGACGGACTTTTCGGCTGGGGACTTTCTCCTGTAATGCTCGTTGCCTGCATATTCATTGACTATCTTGCAGCCTACACAGTTCTCGGTGTGGCAGGAATGTTCAGAAAAAAAGGTGCAGTGGGCTGGATAGCAGGAACGATGATAGCAGTTTTCCTGAGATTTGTTTGCCACTTCATCAGCGGCGTTGTTATCTGGAAGTCATTCGGCGCACTGTGGGACGGCTTCTCAACAGACAACAGCATACTCTACAGCCTGCTTTACAACGGCTCATATATGCTTCCTGAAATGATATTCACAGCTATCGGTACGTTTGCACTTTTTGAGATACCTCAGACTAGAAAGATACTTTCCACACAGGATAAATAATCACACATTGCAAAAGGCTGGCGGTCTGCGGCTGTTTTCATTCATTCAGAAAAAGGCGTTGTAAAAAAACAGCGCTCAAAGAGTCGAGATTTCCTACTTTTCGGGAAATCTCGACTCTTTTTTATGCCAAATCGCAAAAATAACTATTTTGGCTGAATTTTGGGTACAGCAAACACAGCGGCACAAAAACTGCGTTTTTGCCGTGTTGAAAATGTGGAAAATATTTTAAATTTATGCCGCTTTTTTTATTGCAGGCTTTTTCA
>OGRT01001704.1_pt1 | contig 15266 bp, 6 predicted proteins | sample 1553581 | NCBI WGS metagenome assembly OGRT01 (sample SAMEA2580113, study PRJEB22360) | human gut metagenome | biome: human gut; feature: human-associated habitat; material: faeces | place: Denmark | collected 2008/2010
AAGCGTGGCAGTATGCGTAGTAGGTTCCCTGCTGTACATATTTGAATGTAGTAGAGGTCTGAACCTGGTTCTTGTTTACGGAATCGTAGTCTTTGTTTGTGATGCAGTCACGGTCTGTAGAGATTACATAGTCATAACCTGCAGCACCTTCGGAATCACCGGAAAGGATTGCAGTTGCTTTGTTGCCAACAACTTTAACGCTGCTGATCATTGGAGCTGCTGGTTTTTCCGCTTCTGTTGCACCGTTTGTTTTAACAGTTTTAGAACCTGTATAGTTTTTGCTTGTTTTTGCAGCTGCGACAGTTGTTGTTCCGTCATTGTTTGCAGTTGTTGTGTAGTCTGCTGTATCTACTTCAACTTTACCGCATTTAACAGAGATTTTTCCATCTTTAACAGTTACATCTGCATTTGCAAGGTCAAATTTGTCAATTCCCCACAGAATATCTTTTCCAACACCATTAGTAGTTTTCTTATATCCATTTTTAAATGTAACAGTTACCTTATTGATTTTTCCTGTAGTAGCATTTACTAAATCTTTTGAACCATCTACATTTAATGTGTAATCTTTTCCTTCAACAAGTGTAACACCTTTAACAACAATTGTAACTTCTGGTTTCAGTGATAAACCACCAGCATAAGTAGCATTCTTAACAACAATACTGCTGTTATCTACGCTGAGCTGTTCGATCTCAAAAGTTTTAATGGCAATTACATTAGCAATTTTATTTCCGGCAGCGTCAGTGTAAACACCTTTTACTACACCATTGACAGAGTCATTAAGTGATCCGCCATATGTTCCTTTGGCAATTGCAAGGACTGCTCCACGCTGTACATCTACAGGCTTACTACCAACCGTTTTAGTGCCTTTTTTACCATATACATTGTCTACGTAAACTAAATCATAATCAGTTCCTTCAACAAGTTTCTTATTGCCATCTTTAATATCAGCAACTACCTTGGCAAATTTATGTTCTGTGCCGTCATATGTGCAGTTACCATCTGTTTCAATGCCGTTAGCATCATAACCAGTAATTGTTCCGCTGTTAAGTAATTTACCAACGATATCAAATGTAACGGTCTTGGTTCCTGTGAAGTTTCCGTTCTTTGGTGTAAGTGTTACAGTTCCCTGGCCAATGCTACGGTTTTCGCCGTATGTGAGTTTGAAATTATCGCCTGCATCAATCACATCGTCGCCTAATTTCAGGTTAATCTCATCGGACGGGATTTCAAGAGAATATCCTGTATACTGTCTGGATGCGATTACACCTACCAGTTTAGAGGCATCAGCTGGTTTGATCTCGAAAGTAGCTTTTGCAGATACATCTTTATCAAATTCAGTATTGTTGGCTGTTGGTGTTACAGTAAGTGTTGCAGTACCAGCATTTATATTATTTGTAAATGTGTAATCAAATAATTTATTACCTGACTGGTCTGTAAGAGCTTTATAATGTCCATCAACCACAATATCAAAATCTGGTTCAACTACTTTTCCATTATATGTGAAGGATGTTTCTGCCAGTTTGATATTTTCACTCTTAAGAACTTTATGGGAAATTGGTACTTCTTTGACGATTGTAGTGCTACCGCTATTATCAATAACAAAGTTCTTATTGGTCACTGTGATTGTTGCAACAATTACGCCACCCTTAGTAGCAGTTTTATTTGCATCATTTTTATAACTGTATTTTACAGTATAGTCTGTACCATTTACTAATGTAAATTCTTTACCGTTTGCATTTTTAGCTTTTACAACAAGTCCTAAACTGTCTTTATAATCAGAAGCATTCTGTGTATCTTTTTCTTCTACTTTCTTTTCTGTTGTAACTGTATCAGCTTTTACCTTTGCCTGATTGATTTTGAATGTAAATACAGCTGTGCTTCCTTCATAATTGCCTTTACCTTTTACGATCAGTACAGCATCTGAACCAGTCATGGCACGGGCATTTGTGTTATTGACATATTCAATAGTATATAAGCTCTTATCAATAATTTTACCATCAACAGTAAAATCACCTAACTGTTCTTCTGTTTTTGTAACTGCGGAACCAGTGTACTCTTCTGCCTTTAATACATTATTTTTTTTATCATTTGTACCAGTTCCATAACCTTTTTCGAATTTTCCGCTGGAAAGGTCAGCAGCAACAAGTGTTGCAGTTGCAGTTTTGGCGTCACCTATTACATTGTACTGCTTTGGCTTTGGTGCAATTGTTACTTTGTAATCACCTTTCGTAGTTGCTCCAGTAACTGTTGAAACAACTACGGAACTACCAAGACTTAAAACTTCGTTAGTATCTTTATCAGTATATGTAATTAACAGATTACTATCATTAAGAATGCCGTTTGCCGGAATTGCCATTGGTTTAATTGATATATTTACATCTGCTAAATCGCGAGCTACAACTGTAGCTTTGTTGGATGTTTTAACTGTTCTATATCCGTCTGGATCAGCGCTAGTCGACGCAGCTAATGCCTTGATAGTGTAATTCTTAGTTCCTTTTTCCGGCTGTCCGTTAATTAAGTTTAAAGTTAAAATATACTCGCCTTTTTCCTGAACTGCAGTGTTTTTTAAGGAAACATATCCTTTATCATCTGCCTGCAGGTAATTAGATAAATCCTCTCCCGTATCAATATCAGTCAGAGTAACGTCAGCTGCTTTTACTCTAATGACATTTCCTGTATATTTAAAGTTTGTAGTTTTTAATGTAGCTTTAAAATGTTCGGAGATTTTTTTATTTGTTGTTCCATCAAGTTCTAATGGTTCAATGGTATAGTTTAATTTCTTGCTTCCTGTATATCCTGGTCTCTGAGATTCAATAGTAACTGTAACCCCATCATCAGTTACATCTTTTGTTTCTCCACTCACAGAAATTTTGTAATTTGCCTGAAATTCTTTCTTCTCTTTGTCAGACTTAGAAGTCCAACCAGTAACACCAGACCAATCAATGTTATCGGCAGTAACTACCTGATCTTTTCCATTATATACTGGCTTCCATGCAGAGGAAAGTTTAAGTTTATCTAATTCTGTATCCTGTGCAGCTTTAATCTGAATCGCATCTGATTCATAATGCCATGTTGTTGTTCCAGTGTTGTCTTTTGCATAAATGAAAAGAACAGCAGTTTTTCCAGCATCGGCATCAGTTAATGTCAACTCTGCAGTTGTTTCAGCATTTAAATTAAATGATGTCTCAGTAGATGCAGCTCCACCGATTTTCCAAGCATAATAATATGTAATATTTGTAGTGTTAGTTCCATCTGCTGCTGTTACAGTAAATTTAGCGCTTACTTTTTTTGAAGCAGAAGCGGCAGAGTCTGTCCATACTACAGTTTTATTATTTGGTAAATTTGTAAATGTAGGCTTTACATCATAGGCATTACTACTAACAGTTTCTGTTGCAGCTTCAACAGCAGTATCTTCTACAACCGGTGTAGCGTCTGCCTCATCAGAGAATGCTTCTGCAGTCTGAGCTTCACTAGCTACAGCAGCGTCTGTACCATCACTGAACTCAGCAGCCCATACCGGCACATTAGAAGTAGCAAGCATTGCAACAACAAGTGACATACTTAATGTCTTTTTTGCCATGCCCTTCTTTGTGTTTTTAATCTTTGTCATGATTATAGTTCCCCTTTCCTTAATATAACTATTTCTTTTTGGGTAAAGATTCCTAGACATAATCTGTCTGTTATGGTTAATAATAGTGCTTTAGCCAGTTTTTGTCAAGGGTAATGCTCAAGAATTTTACGATTTTTTTAAATTTCATACACTTCAAAAGCATTTATTTTCCTTGATTTTTCAGGTTTAAAATCTATAACTTGTTACAAATGTGGTGAGTTTTTCCTGTTTATCACAAGATGATGTAGTATTCTCTTTTTTACCGATTCTAACAGTTAATCCTGATCTGTTCCGGAAGCTGGCTTACAATCTTTCGGAAGTTTCCCGAGGTCAGATATGTATCTTTGAGCTTTTTCTTAGTATATTCATATATTGTATTTCTTGTTTGTTCTATCAAATAAGCAGTGTAAAATTCTTCCCAACTGAAATATCGTCTGCTGTCTGCCAGTTCATAAGTCTTTTCTGTTACTTCAGAAGTTTTATCTATAATATTTGCTCTTAACAACAAATACTCAAATGATTCCGGTGCGTATAATACGATTTTATTTCTGGTATCTCTCATATATTGCATTACATGCTGCATTTCCGGACCGAATGCGGCTCCGTCTACAATCGCAAGGATTTCTTTTTCCCTGCTTTTCTGCAGATATGAAAGTATGTTGCTTTTTCCACCTGCTGAGCAACATGTTTCTCCGAATAATTTATGATAGAATTCATATCCTGAATTAGAGTCTTCTGTTATTACCAGATCTGGTTGGATATCCTCTTTTGCCTGCAAATTATATAACTGATAAGTTTCATTATATATTCTTTTGGCGTTTTGATATTTCTGACTGTCTCGCTCTTGTCTCATGCCGTAAATTTCTTCGATACTATATGGTAAATGTTCCAGGCTGTCCCTTGTGACCAAAACGAAGTAATTGTCGCTGCCTTTTACCATTCTGGTAAATTCTTTACTGCGTAAAAATGGTGCTCCTTCATCAATAAATATAATGCATTGCTGCAGTGTGGCAAGTCTTTCTTTCCATGAAGCGTTTTCTATTACTACACATCGTTTTTCACATATTTGGGTAATTCCTGATGATATGCCATTGTTCTCATAATCAGAAATCATTCGAAGGAGTTCTGTTTTTCCTGTTGCAGAATCTCCCTGAATGACAGTGATATTTCTCTTTACTGTAAGATGATAATGAACTCGTTTGTTGTATATTTCAATATCATACTTTCCTGTCATGTTTTATCATCCTCTCAATAATCGGTTTACAATGATTTCGTCATCCAGTTCAAGCATGGAGTGAACCGTTTTTCCTGTGTTTACAATATAGATATCAAATGGCTGTTTTCCAAAGTCCATGATATAGCCCAGGCGAATTGTGATGTCTTTTTGTTCTGCCAGTTTTAAAATCCATTGTGCACAGTTGTTTCCGCAGGCAGATGCGTTAAATATATGATCTGGATCATTTTGCATCAATATCAGAGTTTTTACTCCTCCTGAGAGGCGTTCCGGTGGAATCGGGCCGAGAAATGGGCTGTCAATCATGCATGGACCTTTTACCTCTGATCCGTCTATATCTTTGATCATTTTTCTGGAAGTTTCTGATGTGATCCACTCATCTTCATATGTGTTATTGAAGAACACATCAGGATTAAAAATATAATTGTCTCCCGGATTGTCCCCAAAAAATATTTTCAGCATCTTGTATTCCTCCATTCTGTCAAAACTGATTATCTTTCCTTATTTTATCAAAAATATCTTCCTGTTTCCAGCATCACAAAAACAGCAGAGAACTTTTTTATCATTCTCTGCTGTTTCTCTACCATCTGCTTTAAGGTGTTAAAGCAAACATATTATTTCTTTCTGACAATAACCTTATCCAGATGCCAGATATCATCTACATATTCCTGGATAGTTCTGTCGGAGGTGAATTTGCCGCTGCATGCTGTGTTGAGGAGTGCTTTCTTAGCCCAGCCTTTTTCGTCTCTGTATGCTGCTTCTACGCGTTTCTGTGCGTCTGCATAGGAACGGAAGTCTGCGAGGATGAAGTAGCGGTCTGCTCTGTCTGTGTTCTTTGTGTTGAGAAGTGAATCGTACAGGTCGCGGAAGAGTTCTGTATCATTGGAGAAGGTTCCGTTGATGAGCTGCATCAGTACCTGACGGATTTCTTCGTCTGTGTTGTAGATTACATTTGGATCGTATCCGCCGTTGTTTTCGTAGTTGATTACTTCGTCGGAGCTTAAACCGAAGATGAATGCGTTTTCTGCGCCAACTTCTTCTACGATCTCTACGTTAGCACCGTCCATTGTTCCAAGTGTAGGAGCACCGTTGAGCATGAACTTCATGTTACCTGTACCGGATGCTTCTTTACTTGCTGTGGAGATCTGCTCGGAAACGTCTGCTGCTGCGAAGATCCACTCAGCGTTGGATACTCTGTAGTTTTCGATGAATACAACTTTGATCTTGCCGTTGATGGAAGCGTCGTTGTTTACTACATCTGCTACGGAGTTGATGAGTTTGATGATCTTCTTGGCTGTTGCGTAACCTGCGGATGCTTTTGCACCGAAGATGAATGTTCTTGGATAGAATTCCATTTCCGGATGCATCTTGATCTGGTTGTACAGATAGATAACATGCAGGATGTTCAGGAGCTGACGTTTGTACTCGTGAAGTCTCTTAACCTGTACATCGAAGATGGAGTGCGGGTCTACTTCTACGCCATTGTGCTCAAGGATATATTTAGCCAAACGCTCTTTGTTCTTGAACTTAATGTTCATGAATTCCTGGAGTGCTTTCTCATCATCAGCATAAACTGCCAGTTTCTTTAACTGTGGAAGGTCTGTAACCCAGTCCGGTCCGATGTGCTCTGTGATCCAGTCTGCAAGGAGTGGATTTGCGTGGAGCAGGAAACGTCTCTGAGTGATACCGTTTGTCTTGTTGTTGAATTTCTCAGGCATCATTTCATAGAAGTCTTTTAATTCCTGATTCTTCAGGATCTCTGTATGAAGGCGTGCAACACCGTTTACAGAGTAGCCTGCTGCGATTGCAAGGTGAGCCATCTTAACCTGTCCATCATAGATGATAGCCATCTTTTTGATCTTCTCATAATTTCCCGGATATTTTGCCTGGATTTCAAGGATGAAACGACGATTGATCTCTTCGATGATCTGGTATACACGCGGAAGCAGTCTGGAGAAGAGCTCGATCGGCCATTTCTCAAGTGCTTCGGACATGATAGTATGGTTTGTGTAAGCAACAGATTTTCTTGTTACTTCCCATGCTTCATCCCATCCAAGTCCTTCTTCGTCCATGAGGATACGCATTAACTCTGCTACTGCTACAGTCGGATGTGTATCATTCATCTGGAATGTTACTTTTTCATATAATTTATGGATATCGTCATGTTTCTTTTTATATTTGGCAATTGCTGCCTGGAGGCTTGCAGATACAAAGAAGTACTGCTGTTTCAGTCTCAGCTCTTTACCTGCATAGTGGTTGTCGTTCGGGTAAAGGACTTCTACGATATTGCGGGCAAGGTTCTCCTGCTCTACTGCTTTCTTGTAATCACCCTTGTCAAAGGAATCAAGCTCGAAGTCTACGATCGGCTCTGCATCCCAGATACGAAGTGTGTTTACTACATCATTGTCATATCCTGTGATCGGCATATCATAAGGAATGGCTTTTACTGCCTGATATCCTTCATGGATAAATTTGTTTCCGCCCTTTTCAGGATCGTACTCTACTCTTACATATCCGCCGAAGTGTACTTCTTTGGCATATTCCGGACGACGCAGTTCGAATGGATAGCCGTTCTTTAACCAGTTATCCGGTACCTCGATCTGATAACCGTTCTGGATTTTCTGTTTGAACATTCCGTAGTGGTAACGGATTCCGCAGCCATATGCTGCGTAATTTAAAGTTGCGAGAGAATCAAGGAAACATGCAGCCAGTCTTCCCAGACCACCGTTTCCAAGTGCCGGATCCGGTTCCTGATCTTCGATACAGTTAAGGTCAAATCCCAGTTCTTCGAGAGCTTCTTTTACTTCACCGTAAGCGCAAAGGTTGATCAGGTTGTTTCCGAGAGCACGTCCCATCAGGAATTCCATGGACATATAGTATACGATCTTCGGATCCTGTTCGTCATAAGCTTTCTGTGTTGCAAGCCAGTTATCAATGATAACGTCTTTTACAGAGTAGCTTACTGCCTGGAAAATCTGCTCCTGTGTAGCTTCTTCAATTGTTTTTCGATAGAGGAATTTTACGTTGTCTTTTACGCTTTTCTTGAATGCCTCTTTCTTGAACATTTCGTTTGTCATTTCATACCTCCCGTAATGGTTTCACTGTTCACTTTATTCTCAGCAATACACCCTGCGGATATTGCCGGTGAACCTCTTCATTCCGTCAACTCTTCTGTTTTCTCATATCAGAGAAATTGGGGGCAAAGAATCTCTGCCTCCAATTTCCTCTCTGAAATCAGACTGTCAAAGATAATGATACTCTTTTTTCGACAGTCTGTCATGTGTATAATTGCCGAAATTTATAACATTTTTTTATCGTGCATTGCGAAAGTAGTATATTTCCTGTGAAATACCTGTAACTTATCATTACCTTGTCAGTAATTGACCGAATGTTGTCAATTACAGTTTCTTAACACCCATAGTTACTGCTTCTTTGTTGATGTTCCACTCTTTCACATAACCATCGGTCTCGCCAAGTACCATTTCGTCTGCAAGTACTTCTGACTTGATCTCATCTTCGTGTGTTTTCATGACATCCTGGATCTTGTCGTTTCCGTGAGCGTATACTACGATCTTGTCCATAACTTCGAAGCCAGCTTCTTTTCTCATGGTCTGGATCTTGCTGATGATCTCACGTACAAATCCTTCTTCGATCAGTTCAGGTGTCAGGTTTGTATCCAGGACTACGGATGTTTCACCGTCAGATTCAGATACATAACCCTCTGTCTGTGCTGTTTCAATAAGAAGGTCTTCTTCTGTAAGCTCTACATCGTTTCCGTTGATATCCAGTTTCAGGACACCGTTGGTTCTCAACTCGTTCATTGCTGCTGTTCCATTGATGTCTGTGAGAGCCTGTCTGATTCCTCCAAGGAGTTTACCGTATTTCGGTCCTACTGTACGAAGCTGCGGTTTGAAGCTGTAGGAGATAAAGGATTCTACATCATCTGCGAATTTTACTTCTTTGACATTCAGTTCGTCTGCGATGATGTCAGTGTAGAATTCACTCATTTTCTTCTCAGCTTTTACATACATAGTTCCGATCGGCTGACGGTTCTTGATGTTTGCTGTATTTCTGCAGGCACGTCCCAGAACTACGATCTCCAGAAGCTCTTTCATGTCTGCTTCCAGATCTTTGTCGATCCATGCTTCGTTTACAGTTGGGAAGTCGCAGAGATGGATACTCTCCGGAGCATCTTTATCCACGCTTCTTACCAGGTTCTGATAGATGTCTTCTGTCATGAACGGGATCATCGGAGCAGCTGTCTTGGCGATGGTTACCAGTGCATGGTACAGAGTCATGTAAGCATTGATCTTATCCTGCTCCATTCCCTTTGCCCAGAAACGCTCACGGCTTCTTCTTACATACCAGTTACTCAGATCATCTACAAAATCCTGAAGCACGCGTGCTGCCTCCGGAATTCTGTAATTTCCAAGATTATAATCTACATCTTTTACCATTGTGTTCATCTTAGAGAGGATCCACTTATCCATAACCGGAAGTTTATCATATTCCAGAGTATATTTTGTTGCATCAAAATTATCAATATTTGCATAAAGCACGAAGAATGCATAAGTATTCCAAAGTGTTCCCATGAACTTACGCTGTCCTTCCTGAACAGCCTTTCCGTGGAAACGATTCGGAAGCCACGGAGCACTGTTGATATAGAAATACCAGCGGATTGCATCTGCTCCGTATTTCTCCAGTGCATCAAACGGATCAACGGCATTTCCTTTAGACTTACTCATCTTCTGTCCATTTTCATCCTGAACATGTCCAAGAACGATAACATTCTTATATGGAGCCTTGTTGAACAGCAGTGTTGAGATTGCAAGCAGAGAGTAGAACCATCCTCTTGTCTGGTCTACAGCCTCGGAAATAAAGTCTGCCGGGAACTGTCTTTCAAACAGATCCTGATTTTCAAATGGATAATGATGCTGTGCAAATGGCATTGATCCACTGTCGAACCAGCAGTCGATAACTTCCGGTACTCTGTGCATCTCTTTACCACACTCCGGACACTTGATTGTTACAGCATCAATGTATGGGCGGTGAAGCTCGATATCATCCGGACAGTTATCAGACATTGATTTCAGTTCTTCAATGCTTCCGATAGAGTGCATATGTCCACACTCACACTGCCAGATATTCAGTGGTGTTCCCCAGTAACGGTTACGGCTGATTCCCCAGTCCTGAACGTTCTCGATCCAGTCACCGAAACGTCCTTTACCGATACTTTCCGGAATCCAGTTGATTGTGTTATTATTTCTGATCAGGTCTTCGCGAACTGCTGTCATCTTGATGAACCAGGACTCACGTGCATAGTAGATCAGTGGAGTATCACATCTCCAGCAGTGAGGATAGCTATGCTCGAACTTCGGTGCATCATAAAGAAGTCCTCTTGCATCCAGATCCTTTAATACTTCCGGATCAGCCTTCTTCACAAACAGACCGGCGAACGGTGTAGATTCTGCCATATCACCCTTCTCATCTACAAGCTGTACGAATGGAAGATCATATTTTCTTCCTACATTCGCATCATCTTCACCAAATGCAGGTGCGATATGAACGACTCCTGTACCATCTGTCAGAGTTACGTACTCATCACATACAACATAGAATGCTTTCTTGCGCTGTTTTGCTGCCTCGTCTGCTGCACACTGATACAGCGGCTCATACTCTTTTCCTTCCAGATCAGTTCCCTTGTAAGTCTCAAGAATTTCATAAGCATCTTTGCCTTCTTCTGCAAGTCTTCCAAGAACTGTGTCAAGCAGTGCGCAAGCCATATAATATACATGTCCGTCTGCTGCCTTAACCTTTGCGTAATCTTCTTTCGGATTTACACAAAGTGCAAGGTTGGATGGAAGTGTCCAAGGTGTTGTTGTCCATGCAAGAATATATGCATCTTCATCTTTTACTTTAAAACGAACGATTGCTGAACGCTCCTTAACATCCTTGTATCCCTGTGCAACTTCCTGTGCGGAAAGCGGTGTTCCACAACGCGGGCAGTAAGGAACGATCTTAAATCCTTTGTAAAGGAGTCCCTTATCCCAGATCTGCTTCAGAGCCCACCATTCAGACTCAATAAAGTTGTTATCATAAGTTACATATGGGTGCTCCATGTCAGCCCAGAATCCAACTGTACCGGAGAAATTCTCCCACATTCCTTTGTATTTCCATACACTCTCTTTACATTTCTTGATAAATGGTTCAAGACCATATTTCTCAATCTGATCTTTTCCATCAAGACCAAGAAGCTTCTCAACTTCAAGCTCTACCGGAAGACCATGTGTATCCCATCCGGCCTTTCTTGGAACCATATATCCTTTCATTGTACGGTATCTCGGGATCATATCCTTAATAACACGAGTTAAAACGTGTCCGATATGCGGTTTACCATTTGCTGTCGGAGGTCCGTCATAGAAAATATAATCCGGACATCCTTCTTTTTCATCCATACTTTTCTGGAAGATTTCATTATCATCCCAGAACTTTTCAACTTCTTTTTCACGGCTGACAAAATTCATGTCAGTTGAAACTTTCTTATACATGTTCTTATCCTTTCCTGAGTTTATTTTATGATTCTTAAAAAGAAAGGCTTCCGTCCTGTAATAGGACGAAAGCCTGAACTTCTCTCGTTAAACCACCTGTTACATCATACTTAGGTCTGATTTCTGACCTGCATATGGTATCCTTTAACGCCGGACACGCGTCAGTCCTTACTCTCTCTTTCTGCAGAAACCTCTTTTCTGCATCTGTTTCAGGAACTGCTGCTCTGGAGTGATCTTCAAAAATCTCTTACTTGCACCGGACTCCCACCATCTCCGGCTCGCTGTAACGTTCGGATAAATCCTACTGTCTCCGTCATCGCTTTACCTGTGAACTTCTACACACGGCTTATTATAAAGAGATTCTCGCTTCTAGTCAAGGTTTATTATGATAAAAAAAGTGCGAAAAAACGTTGTTTTCAGCGTTCTTTCGCAAATTTCTGTTTTCTTATCTGCGGCGTTTCTTCTTTCTTTTCACATTACCACTCTTTGCATTTCTTCTTTTTCCTTTTTTTCTTCTGCGACGTCTTATCTGCTTCCGGTAATTCGCAAGTACAACAATGATGATCAATAAAATCACAACTGCAATTACAACTCCGATCACAATTTTCATAAACTTTGAAATCTCGGTTACGACAGTTGAAGTTGTCTTATCTTTCTTTTTTCCCAAAACAGCTGCACTGCTTTCCTCTGTTTTTTCTATCGCAGCTTTCACACTGCCTACTTCCTGCCCTTTATAAGTGAATGTTACTGTTCCGGATCCATCCTTGTTGCTGTCTTCCTTCACTTCTGCTTTCACATCAGAAAATTGTGCACTCTTCGGAAGTACGATATAAGCATCTTCATCTTCATAAGACTTCACGCCTTCCGGAAGCTTCTGATCCTTCAAAGATATTTTTGAAAAATTACTGTAAGCATAATCAAACATGGCACGAGTATCTATATAAGCATCAGTTCCAAAATCATAAAGTACAACCGCAACAAGCTGCATATCTCCGTTATCTGCCATTGTCACAAGCGTTGTTCTTGCCTGATCTGTGTAGCCGGTCTTACCGCCCTTGCAGTATTCATAATAATTATCATTCTGTGGCCAGAGCATCTTGTGCTTCTGCTGAAAAGTACGTTCTTCATTCACCAGATTCGTTGCCGGAATCGTATGGCTTAACGATTGGGAAATTGTCCGGAACGCTTCCTTCTGATAAACTGCTGCACCAATTCTTGCCATATCATGCGCCGTTGTACAATGTTGTTCATCATGAAGTCCGTTCGCATTCATCCAGTGTGAACCTGTACATCCAAGTTTTTCTGACTCATCATTCATCGCCTGAATAAATGTGCCATACCCCCCACCCATCTTCTTGCCAACACTCTCAGCTACTGCATAAGAGACCTCATTTGCCGATGCCAGAAGAACGGCATAGAGCGCATCTTCCATACTGATCTGCTCCCCCGGCGTCATGCCGATATGGGCATCGCCATATTCCAGAAAGGAGATACTGTCCTGGGAAAATTCTACCGTATCTGTAAGCTCTGCATTGTCCAACGCAACCAATGTTGTCAGAAGTTTTGTAATACTTGCCGGATAATGCTTCTTTTCAATCTGCTTGCTATATAAAACTGCCCCACTGTTCATGTCCATAACGATTGCAGAATCCGCATAAGTCGCCGGACCCTGTGGCCAGTTCTCCACACTGTTTGAATCCGGTGCGATCGCATAACAGTTCTGACGCTGTGTCTCCCTGTCTTCTTCCGCTGTCTGAGTTGAATCTGTTGTGGCTGCCGCCGTTTCTTCCTCAGCAAATGTCTGTACTGCCGGCATTAATATCATAGATGCCGCCAGAAAAAGAGACAGACAGCGCTTTCCGTATTTCTTAAAATTTATCATAAAGGAAATCCTCCGGTTGTTTGAATTCATAACGCAAAAATCCCCACAGACCTTTCATCTGTGGGGAATCTGTGACTATTATTATAATTCTACTGAAAGTTTTTTTCAATAGTCCGGAGGCTATTTTCTTTCAACTATCGAATCTCTTCCATCATGATCTCCGCTCCCGTAGCCTCTACCGCAAGACTGTCTTTCTGTGGATAGAACCGTGTGGTGAATACATACTCTCCATTATTTACAAATACTTCCACAGAGGATTTATCCACAAGAATTTCAACACTTGAAATTTTATCTACATCAACATAACGCATTCCTCTTCCTGCAGATACAGAATTTTTTTCCTGACTTGTGAAATGCATCTCGAATCTTCCATTTTTGTACTCAAGAATCAATTCTTCATCAATCACTGTCCTGAATTCATTGTTCTGAATGCCCAAGATATTCACATCATAGACTTTATATCCATCTTTTTTCAACATTCCGGCTGACTTATCCACAAGAGTTTTCCTCTTTTGCAATTCTCTGACCGGTCTCTGACAAACTTTGCCGTCTTCCACAAATACTTCTCTTGGGAAAGTGAAGCAGTGCTGCCACCCTTCTGCGATCGTCAGATTAGTATATTCTTCACAATCCGGCATTCCCATCCAGCTGATGTGAACCCTTCTTCCATCTTCAGTCTCAAAACTCTGCGGTGCATAGAAATCAAATCCGTAATCCCAAAGCATGTATTCTGAAAGTTTATAATCATCTAAAATATTTCCATCAACCAGAAAATATCCTGACTGGTAAACATTTCTGTCGTCCCAAACTCCACCTTCGAGCCCCTGCACAGAAGCAGAAAGAATTTTTGTTCCATCAAGCTTAATAGCCCATAAGCCACTCATCATTGCACCTTTTTCATTGAAAGCATATTTTTTGCTATCAATTGTTTTGAGTTCTGACTGGCACACATCACCATTGTTCTGTACATAGTACCAGTTTGTGTCCTCATTCCAGTTACCATCTTTGTCAATGTCGGCGCCAGGAATAGCTTTAACCCAGCCTTTCTGTCTCCACCCTTCATCAGGCTGATTATAGTAGCTGTAACCTGCTACGTTAGACTTGCTAGCTTCAGCTTTGGTAGCATTAACTACATACCACTTGGACTGCATTACACCGTCTTCATTAAACGCATATTTTTTACCATTGATTGTCTTTGCGGTTGCGTCAACGGTCTTTGTTCCATTTGCTGTATTGAAATAGAACCAGTAACTCTGATCTTCATCTTTATCATCAACTACATCGATTTTTGCCCAACCCGAAGCACGAGCTCCATCGTTTTCATCGCCGCAGAAATATTCAGCTTCGCTCCAAGCTTCATATCCATTTCCAGGCAGTCTATCGCCGGTTTCTTTATCTACCCAACCGTAAAGCATCTTGCCTTCGTTATCAAAAGCATATTTCTTTTCGTTGATTGTTTTCCAAGAGATGGAATCACCAGATTTGTAAGCTTTACCGTTAGCCTGGAAATAATACCAATAATGATCTGGCTCATCATCTTCACCAGCATCTTCATTGTCGATAGCTACCCACTGGTTAGCTGCCATAACACCGTTGATGTCAACATAGTAGTAGTTGTCGCCATCTTCGATCAGGGTATCTACTGCCATCTCGCCGTTGCTGTCTAAGTAATACCAGTTGTTACCGGACTTAGCCCACTTATCTGTTACTTTGTCACCGTTTCTATCATAGTATACCCATGTTCCGTCTTCTTCTGCCCAGCCTGTAGCTGCGAAAGATGTCATGGATGCACCGATAGCAAGCAGTGCTGCTGTTGATAATACAGCAACTAATTTTGTCTGCTTCTTCATAATGAATGCACTCTCCTTTGATTTTTGAAATACTTTTTGAAATTCCTTATTGCATTACGAGTAGATTATACTTCCGATAAGGAAAATTATCAATAGTTTTTTTGCATTTTTTGCATTTTCTACAAAATTATGTAATATCGAC
>OGRT01001706.1_pt1 | contig 15260 bp, 12 predicted proteins | sample 1553581 | NCBI WGS metagenome assembly OGRT01 (sample SAMEA2580113, study PRJEB22360) | human gut metagenome | biome: human gut; feature: human-associated habitat; material: faeces | place: Denmark | collected 2008/2010
CCGGGCGGATTCGGGTCTTTCACCCTTTAGAAACGTGCGCCGCCGGGCGCACTCAAAAAAGCATCCGCTCCTTTCGCTCGAAGGAACAGATGCTTTTCTCTTTGTTTAAAACCGACTTTCAATCGCGCCGATGGGGCAGATTTCCGCACACCGCCCGCAATGCAGACAGTGCTTCAGATCGATGACGCGCGTCTGCGGACGACCCTCGCCATCCAGCGTCGCCGGAACGGCCAGCGTCACGGTGTCGCCGAAATGCACAATCTGCACTTTTTCAGGATGATCCGCGGCTACTGCGTCGCCAAACGCCGCCACAAATCCATCGGTCAGCGCGCGGATCGAACCGCACCTGTCCGGCGAAACAAGTACGCACTTTTTTTATTATATAGGCACAAAAAGGTAACCGTGTAAAGCGGTCTTAATATGTTTGTATCTTCTAACAAAAGTCCGGTCCATTCTTTTTCCAAATTTTATCTTGACAGCGCCCCCGCCTCTGCATATAATGAAAACGAATTTCAGATATTGTTTTTACGACGTTCGATGCGCGCCGCATTTCGTTCGGCGTTTTCTTTCAGATATCGTAAAAATAAAAACCAACATTTGTTTTTACTCCCCGCTTGGGGATGAAAAGGAGGTTTTCCGTGGGCTATATCAACTTTGAGCACGTCTGCAAGTATTATCAGACGGGCGACACCGTGGTCAAGGCCGTGGACGACGTCAATTTCACCGTTGAAAAAGGCGAATTCTGCGTGGTGCTTGGCCCTTCCGGTGCAGGCAAAACCACCATCTTGAACCTGCTTGGCGGCATGGATAAAGCCACCAGCGGCACCATCACCGTCGGCGGCAAACAGATCACCGGCCTCCGCGGCCCGCAGCTGACGGATTACCGGCGCACGGACGTCGGCTTCGTCTTCCAGTTTTACAACCTGATGCCCAACCTCACGGCGCTTGAAAACGTCGAGCTGGCCCGGCAGGTCTGTAAAGACGCGCTCGACCCGAAGACCATCATGGAGCAGGTCGGTCTGGGCAAGCGCATGAACAACTTCCCCGCCCAGCTTTCCGGCGGCGAACAGCAGCGCGTGTCCATCGCCCGCGCGCTGTGCAAGAATCCGGCGCTGCTGCTGTGCGACGAGCCGACCGGCGCGCTGGATTCCAAGACCGGCGTGCAGGTGCTCTCGCTGCTGACGGACGTCTGCCGCACGCACAACGCCACCGTCGTCATCATCACGCACAACGCGATGATCGCCCCGCTGGGCAACCGCGTCATCCGCGTGAAGAACGGCGGCATTGAATCGATTGAAACATGCGAGCATCCCGCCCGCGTGGAGGATATCGCATGGTAAGGCCGAAAAACAATATGCTGCGAAAGAAGCTCTACCGCGACATGTCGCGGGCGGCGATGCAGTTTCTTTCCATCATCGCGCTGTGCGCGCTGGGCACGTTCGCGTTTTCCGCTCTGGATGGCACGGCGCGCATGATCCGCACGACGCTCAACACCTACTACGAGGAAAACAACCTCGCCGATTTCTGGATCACACTTCCCACCGCCGACCGTTCCGCGCTAGAGAAGGTTGCCGCGCTGCCGGATGTGAAAGAGGTCTGCGCGCGCGCCTCAACAGATCTGGATACGACGCTTCCGGGCGACGTTTCCGTTTCCGTCACGGTCTACGACGGCGAAATGACCATCAACAAGCCGCTGCTTCGCGAAGGCGAGCTGCTGGAAGCCAACGACCCGCGCGGCTGTCTCGTCGAAGAGCGCTTCGCGCAGTCGAAAGGGCTTTCGCTGGGCGACAGGCTGACGGTAAAGCTCAACGGTCAGCAGTATCCGTTCACCATCCGCGGCATTGTCGTCAGCCCGGAATACATCGTCGTCACCGACGGCATGGCCGCCAACCCGGATCAATACGGCTTCATCCTCGTCAATTCCTGCGCCATTCCGGAACTGCCGCTGACGCAGATTGTCGCCACCATGGCGGACGGCACGCAGAGCGACGCCGTGCAGGCCGAGATTGAATCCGTCCTGCCGGACGCGCTGGTCGTGGACCGCACCGCGCATATGAGCACGGCGCGCGCCAACAACGACGCGCAGATGTTTGAAAACATGACGCTCATCTTCCCGGTGCTGGCTTACGCCGTCGCCGCGCTGATCGTCATGACGACCCTCTCCCGTATGATTGACAACCAGCGCATGCAGATGGGCACGCTTCAGGCGCTGGGCTTCTCCGCGCATCAGATTAAAATGCACTATCTCTCCTACGCCATCGCGCCTTCCGCGGTCGGCGCCGTGCTGGGCACGCTCATCGGCCACAGCACGCTGCCCTATCTGCTGTGGGATACGCTGATTGCGCAGAACGAAATGCCCTATCGGCTCACGCCGCCGATTTCCGCCTTCGCGTGGGGCATGACGCTGCTGAGCGTGGTGATGAGCATCTTCATCCTGCTGCACTCCTACAAGAGCGCCGCGAAGGAATGCACCGCCTCGCTGCTGCGCGCCAAACCGCCGAAAAACGGCAAGCGCATTCTGCTGGAACGCATTACGTGGCTCTGGTCGCGGTTCAGCTTTAACACGAAGATGGTCGTCCGCAACCTGATGCGCAACAAGCTGCGCACCATCATGATGCTCGTCGGCCTGCTGTGCTGCACGATGCTGATTATCACCTCGCTGGGTCTTCAGGATTCCGTCACGTCGCTGAGCGTCAAGTATTATACGAAGTCGCTGGATTACGACGTGATCGCCAACCTCACGGGCACGGTCGATAAGGCCGAAAGCTACGAGCGCCGCGCCGACGCGGACACCGCCGAATGCCTGATGGAAAAATCCGTCTCGCTGCGCACCGATGCGGGCACGCGCACGGAGCGCCTGACCGTGCTGGAAGACGACCAGACGATGATCCACCTCGGCAAGGACGAAACCTTCGTCCCGCTGGAAACCGGCACGGCGGCCATCACTTACAAGCTGACGAAAACGCTGAACCTGCATGTCGGCGACACCGTTCGGGTCTATCTGCCCGGCGACGACGATCCGTTTACCATCGCCATCGGCCAAATCGTCTACAACAACGTCACGCAGGGCATTTATCTCAACCGCACGACATGGGAATCCCTCCGCAAGGGCGAATTCGTCCCCACCGGCCTGATGCTCAAGAACCCGGACGAAACCTATCTCGCCCAGCTGGCAGACATGGATGAAGTGGACAGTCTGGATTATCCCGCCAAGCTGATCGACGACATGATGCAGATGCTCGACTCGCTCTCCGCCGTGTTCACCATGCTGACCTGCATCGCGCTGGCGCTGGCGTTCGTCATCTGTTACAACATGGGTCTGATGAACTTCGTCGAGCGCACGCGCGAATACGCGACGCTCAAAGTGCTGGGCTACCATCAGAAAGAGATCCGCCGCCTGATTATGCGCGAAAACTCCATCATCTCCCTCTTCGGCGTGGCGCTGGGCATCTGGCCGGGCATCGCGCTGACGGATATCATCATGCACACCTGTGAGCCGGAGAGCGGCTTCTACCCCGGCGCGCCGACGATCCAATCCATCGTCATCGCCTGCGTCGTCACCTATCTGTTCTCCCAGCTGCTTCAGCGCATGCTGGCGCGCAAGGTGCAGAAGATCGACATGGTTGAAGCGCTCAAATCCGTCGAATAAGCGGCCTGAGGCTGCCTCCGCCCAGATTCTGCATCGCGCGGAACGCAGGCGCACGTTCGATTCCATGGACGCATGACGCGTCTTCCCACTTTATTCAAATAAGAAAGGAACATGATTATGAATAAAATGATGTCTGTCGCGGCTTTTGCCGCCGCGCTCACGCTGACCGCTTCCTGCGCGCTGGCTGCAACCGCCGACGCGAAGATCGTCGCGCCGAATACCGAAAAGATCACCGCGCCGTTTGCCGGCACGCTGCTCCCGTTTGACTATGAAACCGGCGACAGCGTCTCCGCGCACGAAACCCTGTTTACGCTGGATACCACCCCGGTTTATGCGACGCAGGCCGGCACGGTCTCCGCCGTGTTTGCATCCGTCGGCGACGACGCAAGCGGCGTGGCCGCGCACTACGGCGCGCTGGCGGTCATCGAGCCGAAGAACGCGCTGTATATCGACGCTTCCACCGATCAGGCGTACAACGATGCGGACAACCGCTACATCCACGCGGGCGAAACCCTGTATCTCAAGCTCAGCAACGACAAGGGCACGGGCGTTGTGACCAGCGTATCCGGCAAGAAGTATACCGTGGAAATTCTCTCCGGCAGCTTCGATGTGGATGACACCGTCCGCTGCTTCCGCGAGAGCACCACGCCTTCCGACAGCGAGGTCGGCCGCGGCAAGGTGACCCGCTATGCCGACGTGCAGGTGAATGCCAACAGCGGCCGCATCGCCGCCGTGCATGTCAAGCCGGGCGACGCGGTGGAGGTCGGCGACCTGCTTTTTGAGCTGGTGGACGCACAGAGCGAAAAGAACGCCTCCCGCAGCATTGCCGCCTCCAAGGACGGCGTGATCACCTCGATGAATACCGCTTCCGGCGCGCAGGTCTACCGCGGCCAGCTGCTCTGCGAAGTGGCCGATCTCTCCACGCTGGAACTGAGCGCGGAGGTCGATGAACTTGACCTGAACAGCATCGCCGTCGGCGACACGCTCTCCTACACGCTCGACGCGTTCGACGGCGAAACCTTCACCGGCACCGTTACCCAGATTTATTCCGTCGGCACCAAAAAGCAGAACGCAACCTATTTCGACGTGCGCATCACCCTGCCTGCCGGCAAAACCCTGCTGCCGGGTATGAACGGTACGGTCACGATTAACAAGTAAGGAGGCGCTCTCATGGCGCAGCCCTTCTCCCCCCAGCAGCGCGACGCCATCCGCGAAAAGCTCAAGGAAAGCGCGCGCAAATATGCCGTCAGCACCGGAGTTAAAAAGACCTCGCTGGATATGCTGACAGCGGACGCGGGGATTTCCAAATCCTCGTTCTACAAGTTCTACGACAGCAAGGAGCTTCTGTTCCTCGAAATCGCCGCCGATTGGGAATCGCAGATCATCGCCTCCGTGAATGAATCGCTGGAAAGCAGCATCGGCATGGATGATAAACGCCGTGCCGCCAACATGGTGTATACCGCGTTTGAAACCATTCACAATCTGGGCATTATCCGTTTTCTGTGCGAAGATTTGCCCGAATTGGCGCGCTTCATTCCCGAAGAAGACGCGCGCACGCACTATCTTTCCTCCGCACAGGGCATTTTCGACATGCTTCGGCGCGCCAAGATCCACTTCTCCCAGTCGGATGAAACCGTGCTGGCCGCCATTCGGATTCTGTACCTGTCCATCATCAACATTAATCGAATCGGAACGGATTTCTTCCCCGCGCTGCACCTGCTGGTTATCGGCGCATGCGAAGAGCTGGTCGCGTAACGTCAAGGGGCTGTCTTTTAGTGAGACAGCCCCTCTTTTTTCCGGGATTAAAAATCCCTATGGAGCACCTTCTAAAAGGAGCCTTATTTTATATGCGCCTTTTGTTCACGGCAAAAACAGGGTCGGCCTCAATGAATTCTTGCCATCCTCTTATAAGCTCATACCAAACGCCTCCCTCTTTGAGGGACGTTTGAAATCGTCGCCGCCTATGGCGGATTCAGACGATGAAAAAACGCCGAAGGTTCGCGCGATGAAGCCGTGACGAAAGGAGTTGACAAATATCCGAAATCGGACTATAATACTCTTCGCATGAAAATCCGATTTCGGACATTTCGGGGTGAATCGATGAAAAACATCGGCGCGGAAAGGCAGCTTTCCGAATACAACCATGTGTACAAGGAGAATACCGCCATCTACCGCGACCTGAGCGTCCGCATGGGCATGACGGAAAGCACCTTCTGGATTCTGTATACCCTGCGCGTGGAAGAAGCGCCCGTCACGCAGAGCGACATGTGCGCCATTTTAGGCTATCCCAAGCAGACGGTCAATTCTGCGCTCAAAAAGCTGGAACAGGAAGGGCTGCTCACGCTTTCGGGCGGGCGCGGGCGCGGCGGCAGGCCCATCTGCCTGACAGAAACGGGCATGAAACTGGCGGAACAGACCGTCGATTTCGTCATCGAGGCCGAGCAACGGGCGCTGCTCGACCTTTCAAGCGAAGAACAGGCTCAGCTTCTGACCCTCATGCGCCGCTATAACGACGCGCTCACCTTCCATTTCAGCGCGATTGACAAGGAGAACACCCATGAATAAAACCCCAATTCAGCTTTCCGACCACTTCACCTATCCGCGATTGCTGCGCTTCGTCGCGCCCTCCATCGTCATGATGATCTTCACATCGATTTACTACGTGGTGGACGGCTTCTTTGTCTCCAACTATGTCGGCAAAACGCCGTTCGCGGCGCTGAATTTCATCATGCCATTCATCATGGTGCTGAGCGGCACGGGCTTCATGCTCGGCACGGGCGGCAGCGCGCTCGTCGCCAAGGAACTGGGCTGCGGCCACAGGGAAAAGGCCAACCGCATTTTCACGATGATGATCGGCTTCGTCGTGGTCGTCGGCCTGGTATTGACCGTGCTGGGCATCGCGTTCATCCGTCCCATCGCCCGCCTGATGGGCGCAAGCGAGAGCATCATGGAGGACTGCGTGCTCTACGGCCGCGTCAACATCGCGTTCACAACCGCGTTCATGCTGCAAAACGTATTCCAGAGCTTCCTCGTCGTGGCCGAGCGGCCGCGCGTGGGCCTGCTGGTCGTCGTCGCGGCGGGCGTGGCGAACATGGTGCTCGACGCGCTGTTCATCGCGGTTTTCCACTGGGGGCTGGCGGGTGCAGCGCTGGCGACGGGCATCGGCCAGTGCATCGGCGGCGTCATTCCCATGGTCTACATCCTCCGCGGGAAGGATCTGCCGCTGCGCTTCGTTCCCTTCAGGTTTGAGGCCCGCCCGATTCTTCAGGCCTGTGCCAACGGTTCTTCCGAGTTTATGAGCAACATTTCCACGTCGTTTGTCTCCGCGCTTTACAACATGCAGCTCATGCGCATGCTGGGCGAGGACGGCGTTTCAGCTTACGGCGTGCTGATGTATGTGCAGCTGATTTTTATCGGCACGGCCATCGGTTACAGCATCGGCAGCTATCACTTCGGCGCGGGCAACCACGACGAGCTGAAAAACATGCTGAAAAAGAGCCTGACGCTGATGGGTGTGACAGGCGTTGCGCTGACGGCGCTGGCGCTGGGTCTGGCCTCGCCGCTGGCAAAACTCTTCGTGGGCTATGACGAAAGGCTGTATACGCTGACGCTGCACGCGTTTTCGATCTTCTCGTTCTCCTTCCTGCTGTCGGGCTTCAACATCTTTGCCTCCAGCTTCTTCACCGCGCTGAACAACGGCCTGATTTCCGCCGTGATTTCCTTTGCGCGCACGCTGGTGTTTCAGGCCGTCTGCGCGCTGCTTCTGCCCGCGCTGTTCGGCGTGAACGGCATCTGGTTTGCGACGATTGTCGCCGAGGGGCTGGCCTGCGTGCTGTCGCTGTGGCTGATTTATCGGAAGCGGAACGCGTATCATTACGCCTGAGCGGCTTTATTCTTTTTCCATGGTTTAAAAAAACGTCGGCGCAAACCGACGTTTTTTGATTACACCCCGAAACAGGTGAACATGATGACCAGATAGGCGATATACAGCCCGCCGATAAGGAAGCCCATCCAGCGCTTGAACCTGCCGCTCACCAGCGCCGGAACCAGCGCCGCCGCCGTGACGACCAGACAGGCGGGAATATCCAGCAGCATGCCCTGACGCTCGATCATCATCGGCTTGCCCTGAATCAGCGCGCAGAGCGGCATGATCAGCGTCAGATCCATGATATTCGCGCCGATGATGTTGCCTACGGAGAGCGAGGATTCCTTTTTGCGGATGGCGGTCAGGGTCGTGACCAGTTCCGGCAGGGACGTGCCGATGGCGATCATCGTCGCGGCGATGATGGAATCCGGCACGCCGATCATCTGTGCCAGCGCCGAACCGTTATCGATGAGCAGCTGCGCGCCCAGCACGATGGCCGCCGCGCCCAACACAAAGCTGAACAGGTTTTGGACGATGGTTTTGGCGGTCAGCTCCGGGCGATCCTCCGAGGCTTCCGTGCCCTGCTCGCGCTTGCCCGCAATCAGGCTCTCGGCGAGGAACGCGATAAAAAACAGCAGAATGACGACGCTCTGCAAGACGGAAAGCTGGCCGTTGCGCGTGAACGCGAACAGCACGGCAATTGTCGCCAGCAGTAAACCCGCCTTGAAGCCGAACTGTCTGCGCGTCATCAGGCAGGGCATGCAGACCAGCGACAGGCACATGATCAGGCCGACGTTAGCCGTCACCGAGCCGACCGCGTTGCCCACGGCGATATCCGCGTTGCCTTCCAGCGCCGCAAAGACGGAGACGAGCATCTCCGGCAGCGTCGTGGCGAAGCTGACGACCGTCGCGCCGACGATGAATTTCGGAATGCCGAACGCTTCCGCAATCCACGTTGCGGCATCCACAAACCAGTCGCCGCCCTTGATGATAAAGACCAGCCCCGCCGCAAAAAGCAGCAGGACAGAGAGGAGGTTGGTTCCCGTAAAACTGATGTCCATGACCATTCTTCCTTTCCCCAAAAAGCGATGCAGGCATTTAACGGTACAAAAAGCAGCCTGAGGCCGCTCTCACTTCCGTCCAAGTTTGCAAAAACTCAAACTTTCGCATACGCGGCCGATTTGCTGCAATTTCCTACGAATCAAAAAAAGACTTTTTCGCACCGTCAGCCTATGTGACGTGCTAAAAGTCTCATTACCTATCCGTTAGGCGCATGGCCACCGACAAAAAATCGGGGGCTTGTTGACCATGCCTTCTTAACTACTCCCTTTTAACAGGGCTCAGCATAGCACAGAAGCGGCTGATTTGTCAATCCGTTTGCGTTTTTTTGCGGGCAAAAGATGTTAGCTCAAAATAACAATAGACCTGCGCGCCTCTCGCACGGGATCGGATTGCGCGGCACGCGTGATATTGGATTCGGCCTGTTTTGCTCTTGACATCCGTCATGAATCTGTTTATAATAATGTTCAATTTTAAAATATCTATTTTTGAATCAAAGAAAGGGGATGAATCTCCGTTTGATGATGAACGCTTCCCAATTCTACGCGCTTTCGCGTCAGCTTCAAAACGCCTATGCCGCTCAGATGCGCCCGCTGTGTGAAGAAACGGGCATGGCGCAGACCGCAATCGACATTCTGCTGTTTCTGCACAACAATCCGGGCTGCGACACCGCGCGCGATATCTGCACCTATCGCCAGCTCAAGCCCGCGCTGGTTTCGCTGTACGTGGAAAACCTGGTGCAGAGCGGCCATCTCCGCCGCGAAAGCGTGCCGGAGGACCGCCGCAAATGCCGCCTGCTGCTGACCGCCCAGGCGCTTCCCGTCGTCGAAAAGGGGCTGGCCTTGCAGGCGGCCTTCACGGCGCAGATGTTCGCCGGTTTATCCAAAGAGGATCTTGCGTCGGGACAGCGTTGTCTCGCCGCCGTCACCCAAAACATTCAAACCATCAATCAGAAAGGATCTGCCTGATATGCAAACCAAAGATCAATCGTTTCTGGGCACGGAACCGGTCGGCAAACTGCTCGTGCGGCTGGCCGTGCCGACGGTCATCGCCCAACTCGTCAACATGCTCTATAACATCGTGGACCGCATCTACATCGGCCACATTGCCGAAATTGGGAGCCTTGCACTGACCGGCGTGGGCGTTTGCATGCCGATCATCATGATCGTGACGGCATTTGCGGCGCTGGTCGCTTCCGGCAGCGCGCCGAGGGCCTCCATCGCGCTGGGGCGCGGCGACCACGATACCGCCGAGAAACTGCTGGGCGGCAGTTTTTCGCTGCAAATCGCCATTTCGCTGCTGCTGACGGCGGTGCTGCTGCTGTTTGGTCACAACTTCCTGCTGGCATTCGGCGCAAGCGAAAACACGATTGAATACGCGGATAGCTACCTGAACATCTATGCGCTCGGCACGCTGTTTGTGGAACTGACGCTGGGCATGAACGCGTTCATCACGGCGCAGGGCTTCGCGACTACCGGCATGCTGACCGTGCTCATCGGCGCGGTGTGCAACATCGTGCTCGACCCGCTCTTCATCTTCGGGCTGAACATGGGCGTGCGCGGTGCGGCGCTGGCCACCGTACTTTCCCAGGGCATTTCCTGCGTGTGGGTCGTCAGCTTTCTGATGGGCAAAAAGACCAGCCTGCGGCTCAAGCCCCAAAACATGCGCATCGATATGAAGCTCCTCGCCCCTTGCATCGCGCTCGGCCTGTCCACGTTCATCATGCAGAGCACGGAGAGCATCATCTCCGTCTGCTTCAACTCCTCCCTGCTCAAATACGGCGGCGATATCGCCGTCGGCGCCATGACGATTCTGACCAGCGTGATGCAGTTCGCGATGCTTCCGCTGCAAGGTCTGGCGCAGGGCGCACAGCCGATTTCCAGCTATAACTTCGGCGCGAAAAACGCCGAACGCGTCAAGCAGACATTTTTCGCCCTGCTCAAAGCCAGTCTGACCTATTCCGTGATTCTCTGGGCCTGCATCATGCTCTTCCCGCAGGCTTTCGCGGGCATTTTCACGCCGGATCAGGAGCTGCTGGCCTTCACGGCGAAAGCGCTTCGCATCTACTGCGGCGCGCTGTTCATCTTCGGCATTCAGATTGCCTGCCAGATGACCTTTGTTTCGATCGGCAACGCGCCGTGCTCCATCATCGTAGCCATCCTTCGCAAATTCGTGCTGCTGATTCCGCTGATCTTCATTCTGCCGCACATCCTGCCGGATCAGACGATGGCTGTCTATACTGCCGAGCCGGCCGCCGATACGCTGGCCGTGATCTTCACGATGGTGATGTTCGGCACGCAGTTTAAAAAAGCGCTGAAAAAGCTGAATGAAGCGTAACGCTTCAAAAAAGTGTTCCCGGCACGTCCGTCGGGAACACTTTTTTTAGTCTTAAAGCCCCAGCATCGTGCTGGCAATGAGGAAATAGATCATGAGTGAGCAGGCGTCCACGATGGTGGTGATCATCGGGCTGGCCATGACGGCCGGGTCAAAGCCGAGCTTCTTCGCGCCGATCGGCAGCAGACAGCCGACGATCATCGCGATGATGACGGTGCAGAACAGCGTCACGGAAACAACGGCGGCGATCATCATGCTCGTGTTGGTGAAGATGATGATGCGCAGAAAGTTGACCAGCGCCAGCGCCGCGCCGGAAACGACGGCCACGCCGATTTCCTTAATCAGCACGCGCGGCCAGTCGCGCAGCTCGATTTCACCCAGCGCAAGGTTGCGAATGACGGTGACAGAAGTCTGGCTGCCGGAGTTGCCTGCGCTGTCCATCAGCATCGGGATGAACGCGGTGAGCAGCACCGCGCCGGAAAGCAGCGTTTCAAAGTGGGTGATGATGGTCGAAGTGAACGTTGCGGAGATCATCAGCAGCATCAGCCACGGCAGGCGGTGCGCCACCAGACTCCAGACGCTGGTTTTCATATAGTCTTCGTCGCTCGGAATGATAGCGGCCATCTTTTTGATGTCCTCGGTGTTCTCATCCTGAATGACGTCCACGATATCGTCGATGGTGATGATGCCGACCAGGCGGTTTTCCTTATCGCAGACGGCGACGGAAGTCAGGTCGTAACGGCGGAAGTCGTCGGCAACGGCCTCCTGATCGTCGGTCGTCACGGCGCTGACGATGTTGGTATCCATGATATCGCGGATGCAGGCGCTCTCCGGCGCGATAATCAGCTTGCGCAGGGAAACCTGACCGACGAGCTTGCGCTGGTCGTCGATGACATAGCAGGTGTAAACCGTCTCCTTGTCGATGCCCGTGCGGCGGATGTAATCCATCGCCTTGCGCACAGTGAAGTAATCGTGCAGATCGACATATTCGATGGTCATCAGGCTGCCGGCGCTGTTTTCCGGATAATTGAGGAACTGGTTGATGGTCTTGCGCGTGCCCTCGTCGGCGTTCTGCAAAACCTTTTTGACGACGTTGGCGGGCATTTCTTCCAGAAAGTCCACCGTATCATCCATGAACATGTCGTCCACCAGCGCTTTGAGTTCGGCGTTGGTCGCGCTTTCGGCGATGAGCTGCTGCTGCTCGCTGGTCATGTAGGAAAACACGTCGGAGGAGATATCCTTGGGCAGCATGCGGAACACGCGCAGCACGCGCCCCTCGTCCTCGATTTCCTCCAGCCCTTCGGCGATATCCACCGGCGGGCATTCCGTCGCCTTGTCCTTAAACTCCTGAAGCTTTCCTTCGTCGAGCAGCCTGAGCAGTTCCATAAATTCCTTGCGGATTTCTTCTTCCATGGGGGATTCCTCCTATTCATTTTTCGTTGTTCTGCGTTTGCGAAAAATGCAGGTTGCGCCCCAAAAACGGCATAAAAATGCGCGCGGCAACAGACCGCGCGTTTCCGTTTCAAAAATCCGTTTTACGCTTGAATCGGAAGGAGCGACGCAGTCTGTTTCCGTCGTTCTCGGGGTTTGCCCGCCAGGCTACTGGGATAGTCGTCCACGTCGTTCACCTCCGAATAGTATGCTGGATCGAATCGATCCGATGGTTTGCGTTTCCGCATCCCTTTTGAGCCATGCTTACAATACCGCGATTTTTTCCCGTTGTCAAGGCAAAAAAACGAATCTGCGGGGATTGTAAAAAAGATTTAATACAGTTTGTTTGGACAGGCGTCCGACGACGCGTCTTACACCTGATACGCCCTTCCCGCGCGCACCAGATAGAGCACGCGCTCCCGAACGGGCAGGCCCGTGATGCCCGCAAGCGCCTGCGCGTACAGCTCCAGCTGCGGCCTATGGCGCTCGATCGCCCCGGCGGCGTCCGCGTCGGTCTTGTAATCCACCAGCACCCACGCGCCGCGCTCGATGAAGCAGCAGTCAATCACGCCCTGCAAGAGCTGCGCGCCCGTCTCCGTCTCGCGGCGGTAAGTAAACGCCCATTCGCGGTGCAGCTCTTGTGCCGCGAGCATACGCACGCCCAGCGGCGAGGCAAACAGCCGCACGAGCAGATATGGCTTGTTGGCGGGGGACTCTCTTTTTGTCTGACCGTCAGCAGATATGGCTTGACGGCGGCCAGCTCATTTTCGCTGACGATGCCGTCCGCCAGCAGCCTTTCGCGCTGACGGGCGATTTCCGCCTCCAACTGATGGGTCGCCCGCAACGCGTCGAAGTCGAGCATGCGCATAATGCGGTGAAAAGCCGTGCCAATCTGCGCGCCCGTCATCTGCCGCTCTTCCATGAAGCGCGGCAGGCGCATCAGCGGCGCATCCGGCAGGGGTTCGTCTTCCTGCGCGGCGCGCTTCTCGTCCCGCAGAACGGCGCTGACGGTCGTCTTGCGCACGGCGGCTTTCGCGTCCAATTTGAAATTGAGCAGGCGGCTCAACGCTTCGTCCTTCGGCGCGGCGGCCAATTCGGCCAGCAGACGGAGCACCGTTTCTTCCGTGCGTCTGGGCAGTCCGCCCGCTGCGCCGCCGACATGCGCAAACGTGCGCCACGATGAAGCCCCCAGCCGCACGGCCTCTTCCCGAATGGTCAGACCGGCCCCGGCCTGCATCAGCGCGGGCGCAATCATATCAAGGCCGGTGTTCATCTCCGAAATTTCTGCGCTCTTCCATTTCTCCGGCGGCTTATCCCCGGCCACGCTGCCCACCAGTATCAGCCGCTCCCGCGCGCGCGTCATCGCGACGTAGAGCACGCGCACCTCTTCGGCAAGCTGCTCCTTTCGGGCTTTGGCGCGGATGGCGCGGCGCAGCAGCGTGTCGCGCTCGCTGCTCAGTTCCGTATCGATGCACGGCAGCCCCACGCCCAATTCCGCGTCCATCAGCACCCGCGCGCGCATGGCCTGCCCGCTCATCTTCCGCCCCAGCGCAATCACAAACACGACGGGGAACTCAAGGCCCTTGCTCTTGTGCGTGGTCATGAGGCGCACCACGTCCTCGCTTTCGCCGATGGCGCTGGCGCTCATGCTGTCGCCGCCCGCGCGCAGCCGCTCGGCATACCGCAGAAACGCGTGCAGTGAGCCGCCCTGCGCCGCCACGAACGCCCTTGCCCGCGTGGTCAGCAGATGCAGGTTGGCCTGCCGCGACGCGCCGCCCGGAAGCGCGCCCGCCTGAGCCAGAAAACCTGTTTCGGCATAAATCCGCTCGATCAGCCTGTCCACGCCCTGATTGCGGGCGCACAGCCGCCAGCGCGCGCGCTTTTCCTCAAACGCGCGCAGTTTTTCGGCCAGTGCGTCCTCCTCTTCCTCGCGGTAGCGGCGCACGGCTTCATAATAGGGGATCTTCGTATCCGGCGTGCGAATGCGAATCTGCGCCAGCTCGCTTTCGTTCAGCCCCAGCGCCGGGCCGCGCAGGGCGGCGAGCAGCGGCTCATCCCGCGCGCCGTTTTCAATGGTTTGCAGCAGCGCCGTCATGGCGCGGATTTCCGGAATATCAAAATATCCCTCGCCCGCGTCGCAGAACACGGGAACGCCTTCCGATTCGAGCATCTGCGCGGCCAACGGCGCGCTTCCCCGTGCGGCGCGCATGAGAACCGCCATATCACGGTAGCGAAGCGGCCTTTCCGTCTCGGTTTTGGCGTCATAAAACGGCGTGCCGACCAGCTCATGAATGCGCGCGGCGACAACCTTCGCCTCCCGCTCGACGGCGGCCAGTTCCCGCTCCGCGCCCTCCTCGTCTCCCTCCTGCATGGTTTCCGCGCCGGGCTGATAGAGAATGTGCAGCTCGACAGGCGGGTCGTCTTCCCGCAGAGGCAGGCCGCAGAAGAGCTTTTCCCGCTCGTCATACTCGATTTCCGTCTCATCCGCACGCATGATGCGGCCAAAGACCGCGTTCGCCGCCTCCAGCACATTGGCGCGGGAGCGGAAATTCTTTTGCAGGTCAATCCGCCGTTCCAATTCGCGCTCCGGCAGATCAAACCGCGCCGCTTTTTGCAGGAACAGCGACGGTTCGGCCTGCCGGAAGCGATAGATGCTCTGCTTCACGTCGCCGACGAGGAACAGGCCGTCTTCCCGCGCGAAACTGCCGACGATGGCTTCCTGAATCGCGCTGGAATCCTGGTATTCGTCGATGAATACATAGCGATACCGTTCGCGCAGCGCCGATCGCACCTCCGGCAGTTCCAGCGCCGCCAGCGCACTGTGCTCAAGGTCGTCAAAATCCATCAGCCCGCGCTGGCGCTTTGCCGCCGTGTAAAGCGTGTCATACGTCTTTGCCAATTCGGCCAGCCCGTCCAGCGGCG
>OGRT01001707.1_pt1 | contig 15248 bp, 10 predicted proteins | sample 1553581 | NCBI WGS metagenome assembly OGRT01 (sample SAMEA2580113, study PRJEB22360) | human gut metagenome | biome: human gut; feature: human-associated habitat; material: faeces | place: Denmark | collected 2008/2010
CCAGCCGGTTCATCGAGTGGGTGATGTTGGGCTGGTTGTTGCCCAGCACCCGCGCGGCTTTGGTGAAATTCTGATATTTCGCGACATAATAAAAGATTTTGTAATATTCCCAGTCCACATACATGGCGGCGTGCCCTCTTTCATGTCAATTTTGTATCGTGATCATGTGCAGGATACTTTTTACACATTCTCTGCTTGCTAGTATAATAACACCGCAATCAAAAATTGCAAGAGGGAATTCAAAAGTATGGTCTGCCTACCAAGGTACAGGCTATTGTAAACAACGAAAAAGAAGGTAAATAAGAAGTTATGCTTACCGCAGTTACTGGTATCAATTGGGGCGATGAGGGCAAGGGCCGCGTCATCGACCTGTTGGCTGAAAATGCCGATGTCGTGGCGCGCTATCAGGGCGGCGACAACGCCGGACACACTGTGGTGACGGAGCAGGGCAAATTTATCCTGAATCTGCTGCCCTCCGGCATCCTGCACCCGGAAGTGACCTGTGTGCTGGGCGCAGGCATGGTCATTGATCTGGATCACCTGTCCCGAGAGATCGATGCCATCGAGGAGCGCGGCGTGAAGGTCGACCCGGAAAACCTGAAGCTTTCCGATAAAGCCACCATCTCTATGCCGTGGCACAAGGTGCAGGACGGGCTGGAAGAGGATCGTCTTGCCCAGAAGGGCCGTGCGTTCGGTTCTACCCGCCGGGGCATTGCCTACGCCTACAGCGACAAGTACCGCAAAAAGACCCTGCGTCTGGGCGACCTTTTGCATCTGGACGAAGAGCGCGTCCAGAACCGCCTGCACGTGATTTTGGAATCCAAAAATCTGGAGCTTGCAGGCTGCTACCATCAGGAGCCCATGAGCTACGATGCTCTGCTGGAGTGGTGCCGGATGCAGGCCGGACAGTTTGCACCCTTCATCTGTGACGCGGGTGCCTTTTTGCAGCAGGCGCACGACAGCGGCAAGCGCATCGTGCTGGAAGCACAGCTGGGCGCAATGCGGGATATCGACTACGGTATCTTCCCGTTCACTTCCAGTTCCAACACGCTGGCAGCATACGCGCCGCTGGGTGCAGGCATCCCCAACTGCAGGCTTGACCATGTGGTGGGCGTGCTGAAAGCCTATTCCACCTGTGTGGGTGCAGGCCCCTTTGCGGCAGAAAATGCCATGGGCGAAGCTTGGAACGAGCAGCTGCGCAAGGCCGGCGGCGAGTACGGCGCTGCCACCGGACGTCCCCGCCGGGTAGGTCCCTTTGACTGCGTGGCAAGCCGGTACGGTCTGTCCTGTCAGGGTGCGGACAAGATCGCCCTGACCAAGCTGGACGTGCTGAGCAGCATGAAGGAGATCCCGGTCATCACCGGTTACAAGCTGGACGGCGTTGAAGTCCCCCGCTTCGACCCGCTGTCCGACCTTGACCGGGTGCAGCCGGTGGTCACCCTGCTGCCGGGCTGGAACAAGGATATCTCCGGCTGCAAAAGCTGGGACGCGCTGCCCACGGCCGCAAAGCAGTATGTGGAGTTTCTGGAAAAGCAGCTGGGTCACGAGATCCAGTTCGTTTCCACCGGTGCCGAGCGCGAAAAGTTCGTGCTGAAAGGAGAATGGCTGTGAGACACTTTATTGAACCCAACAGCTTTTCTCTGGCTGAGCAGCTGGCACTGCTCGACCTTGCCGACCGGATGGAAGCTGACCCCGCGCCTTACGCCCACCTGTGCGATGGCCGCATTCTGGCTACCCTGTTCTACGAGCCCAGCACCCGCACCCGCCTTTCCTTCGAGTCTGCCATGCTGCGGCTGGGCGGTAAGACGCTGGGCTTTGCAGGGGCGCAGCTTTCCAGCGCAAGCAAGGGCGAGACGGTGGCCGACACCGCCCGTGTGGTAAGCAACTATGCCGACATCATTGCCATGCGCCACCCCAAGGAGGGTGCGCCGCTGCGCGCCTCCCAGTGTGCCCGCGTGCCGGTGATCAATGCCGGTGACGGCGGCCACGCACATCCCTCCCAGACCATGATCGACCTGATGACCATCCGCCAGCGCAAGGGGCGGCTGGATCATCTGACCATCGGCTTTTGCGGCGACCTGAAATTCGGCCGGACGGTGCACTCCCTCACCGCCGCGCTGAGCCAGTTCGAGGGCAACCGGTTTGTGTTCATCTCGCCGGAGGAGCTGCGCATCCCGCAGTACCTCAAGGACGAGACTCTGACCCCGCTGCACCAGACCTACAAGGAGACCGCCGATCTGGAAGCCGAGCTGCCCGGGCTGGATGTGCTGTACATGACCCGCATCCAGCAGGAGCGCTTTTTCAACGAGGAGGACTATCTGCGGCTGAAGGGCTGCTACCAGCTGGACGCAAAAACGCTGGCACTGGCAAAGCCCGACACCCCGGTGCTCCATCCCCTGCCCCGCATCGACGAGATCAAGCCGGAGATCGACAGCGACCCCCGCGCCGCCTATTTTGATCAGGTGCACAACGGCGTGTATATTCGCATGGCGATCATACTGGCGCTGCTGGGCATTGCCGACCCCATCACCGGCAAAAAGGTGCTGGAAGCATAAAGGAACAGTATACAAAAACGGGCTGCCGTGCAGACATTGCACAGCAGCCCGTTTTATGTTTTATACCTTATGCCTTCTCGATGGTGATGCTCCACTCGCTGGTCATGGCCTCGTCCGGCTCCAGCACCTCGTGCTTGCCTTCCTCGTTCACGCTGTTTGCCCAGCCGTTCCAAGGCTCCATGCAGACAAAGCTCTCTGCATCCTGCTGCCACAGCACGCCGTTTTCAAAGGTCTCGTCCGCGTCCACGGTCACCTTGTGGCCGTTGCCCTTGTCGGTAAAGGTCATGGGGAACTGCACACCGGTCAGCAGACGGATGGTGTTGTCTGCACCCTCCTTGCGGGTGAGGGTGATCTTTTCCGGGGCGGCAGGCTGCTCGCCCTTGGCGTTCTCGGAGCAGGTGGCGCACTTGATGTCAAACTCCACGTTCTCCAGCTTGGAGGCGGTAAAGTAGGGGTGGTAGCCAAAGCTGAAGGGCATATCGGTGTTGCCCTCGTTGATGACGGTCAGGCTGACCAGAGCCTTGTTGCCCTCCAGATTATAGTTGAGCAGCAGGGTGAAATCGAACGGGTAGAGGAACTTGGTCAGCGGGGTGGACTCCAGTGCCAGCGTTACGCCGTCCGGGCCAACGCTGTCCACTTCCCATGCGCACAGGTCGGCAAAGCCGTGGGTCTCCATGGGATAAGCCTTGCCGTCAAAGATGTGCACGCCGTTGTCCGGGTTGCCGCAGCTGGGGAACAGCACCGGCACGCCAAAGCGGGGACGGTTGCACTCGGAGAAATTGGGGCGGCGGGTCCAGACGAACTCCTCGCCGTCCAGCGTAAAGCTGGTGATCATACCGCCGCGCTCCGGGGTGATGGTGAGGGCGGTCTTTGCCTCGGGGTCGGTGATGACGTACTGCTCGTAGCAGGCGCCGTTCTCGGTGATGTACCGGGTGGTGATCTGATTCATAAGTAAAAGCCTCCTATTATTGCCGCCGGGTCGCCCCGGCGGGTCATTTCTCTTGCTCGGTCTGCCGTGCATCCAGCTTTTTGAAGTAGTAGTCGATGCCGTAGCGGATAAAATATTTGATCAATCGTACTACACCATAAATGATAGCCGCATAAAGCAGCAGTGTCAACAGCAGCACTCCATTTGCGCCCAACATTTCATACACTTCCTTTCTTTTTATGCACAAAAAGGCCGCCGTACCGCTTTTTGCCGTACAGCAGCCCTTTTTTCAGTTACAGAACCACGCCGTCCTTGAAGATGGAGATCTCGCGGAAGCCGTGCTTTTCCGCCTTGGTCTGCTCGCCGCTGGCCACGCGGATGACCAGATCCAGCAGATCCTTTGCAGCCTCGTCGATGGTCTTTTCGCCGTCGGCGATGACACCGGTGTTGAAATCGATCCAGCCGCCCTTCTTCTCTGCCAGCGGGGTGTTGGTGGAGATCTTCAGGGTGGGAGCCGGTGCGGAGAACGGGGTGCCGCGGCCGGTGGAGAACAGGATCAGGTGTGCGCCTGCGGCGGTCATGGCCGTGGCAGAAACCAGATCGTTGCCGGGGCCGTACAGCATGTTCAGGCCCTTGGTGACAACGGGATCACCGTAGCCGATCACGTCCATGATGGGGGCAGTGCCGCCCTTCTGGACGCAGCCGCAGCTCTTGTCTTCCAGGGTGGTGATGCCGCCCTGCTTGTTGCCCGGAGAGGGATTGTCGTAGACCACCTCATTGTGGCTGATGAAGTACTCTTTGAAGCCGTTGATCATCTGCTCGGCCTTGACGAAGACATCGCGGTCGATGCAGCGGTCCATCAGGAAGCCCTCGGCGCCGAACATCTCCGGCACCTCGGTCAGGACGGTGGAGCCGCCACGCTGACCCATCATATCGGAGAAGCGGCCGATGGTGGGGTTGGCGGTGATGCCGGACAGGCCATCAGAGCCGCCGCACTTCATGCCGACCACCAGCTCACTCACGGGGATGGGCTCACGCTTGAACTGACCGGCGTAAGCAGCCAGCTCCTTCAGGATGTCGCGGGCGGCGGTGAACTCGTCGTCCACGTCCTGGCAGGTCAGGAACTTTACGCGGTCGTGGTCATACTCGCCCAGCTCTGCGAGGAACTGCTCATGGGTCAGGTTCTCGCAGCCCAGAGACAGCACCAGAACGGCAGCGGCATTGGGGTGGCGGACCAGAGCGGCCAGCAGCTTGCGGGTCTGCGCATGGTCATGGCCGGTCTGGCTGCAGCCGAAGGGATGGGTGAAGGTGTAGAGGCCCTCGATGGTGCCGGTGACGAGGTCCTGATTGTCGGCCACCATCTTCTTGGCGATGTCGTTGACACAGCCGACGGTGGGGATGATCCAGATCTCGTTGCGGATGGCGGCGCGGCCATCCTTGCGGCGGAAGCCCATGAAGGTCTCGGGCTCCACCTTGGGCAGCGGGGCCAGATCGGGGGAGGGGTTATAGCTGTATTCCACCTCACCGGAGAGGTTGGTGTGGACATTGTGGGTGTGCATCCAGGTACCCGGCTCAGCGTCGGCGGTGGCGTGGCCGATGGGGAAGCCGTACTTGATGACGTTCTCGCCGTTCTTGATGGGCTTGACGGCCATCTTGTGGCCCTGAGGGATGTCCTCCAGCGCGGTGACGGCAAGGCCGTCCACCTCGACGAGGGTACCCTTGGCAATGGGATGCAGAGCGACAACGACGTTGTCGATGGGACTGATATGGATCGCCTGCGGCATAGTTTTTCTCCTACTTTCTCATAAGCCAAAAGGGCTGCTGCCCAAAGCAGCAGCCCTTTTGTGCAAATTTTCAGCTTACAGGCAGCTCTTGTAAGCAGCCTCGGCGCCCTCGGTGCGGATCAGCTCCAGGTCTGCCAGAACAGCGGCCTCGAGGCCCTCGATCCTGGTCAGGTCCTGATCCCACATCTGGGTGTTGGTCAGAACGGCCTTCACCAGCTGAGCAGCGGTGTCGTCCTTGTGTGCATAGTAGAAGTCCAGAGCCCATGCGTCATCCTGGATCTTGTAGGTGTTGCCTGCCGGGCGCTTGCAGATGAGGCCGTCAGCAGTGCGCTCCTGAATGTCGTTGGAGTAGAAAGCGATGTAAGCAGCCAGAGACATGGTCAGGCACTTGGGCAGCTTCTTCTGCTCCTCGATATAAGTCAGGAAGGAAGGCATGTTGCGGGCCTTCCACTTGGAGGTGGAGTTCAGGGAGATGCTCATCAGCTCGTGGTTGATGAACGGGTTGTTGAAGCGGTCCTGCACAGCAGAAGCGAACTCCTCGAGGTCCTTCTTGTCCAGAGGCAGGGTGGGGATGACTTCCTCGTGCAGCATCTTGTTCATGAAGCCGCGGATGGTGTCGTTGTGCATGCAGTCACGCACGATGTCGAAACCGGCCAGATATGCGCCCAGAACGAAACCGGTGTGAGCACCGTTCAGGATGCGGACCTTGCGCTTCTTGTAGGGGGTGACATCGGGGACGACCATGACGTTGACGCCGGCCTTCTTGAACGGCAGCTTGTCCTCCAGACCATCGGGGCCTTCGATGACCCAGACGCCAAAGACTTCGCCGACATCCAGAGCCTTATCGGTGTAGCCGTTGGCCTCTTCCAGAGCAGCCATCTCCTTCGGGTCACGGATGCGGCCCGGGACGATGCGGTCCACCAGAGTGGAGCAGAAGGTGTTGGCGCTGTTCATCCAGTCGATGAAGGCAGCGTCGAGGTTCCAGTCCTTCGCGTAGTTGTTGCAGCACTTCTGCAGCTCCTTGCCGTTGTTGTCGATGAGCTCGCAGGAGAGGATGACCAGACCCTTGTCAACAGCGCCCTTGAAGGCGGTGTAGCGCTCGTAGAGCACGCGGGTCAGCTTTGCAGGGAAGCTGTTGGGAGGCACCTGGTCGAACTGGCTGTCGCCCTGCGTGTAGGCGATGCCGGCCTCAGTGGTGTTGGAGACGACGATCTCCAGGTCCTCAGAGCGGGCCAGAGCCAGCACTTCGTCCCACTTGCCCTCGGAGTAGGGGCAGACACAGTCATGCACGCAGGAGATGACGCGCTTTGCATCGACCTTCTGGCCCTTCTCGCTGCCGCGCAGGTACAGGGTGTACAGACCCTCCTGCTCGTTGATCCAGTCCGCCATCTGGGGGAAGTTTGCGATGGGCTGGACGAGCTTGACCTTGCCGTTGTAGCCAGCCTTCTCGTTGGCAATATCAAAGAAGTAATCCACGAATGCGCGCAGGAAGTTGCCCTCACCGAACTGCATCACCTTGACGGGTGCGTCCTTGAGGATATAACCGTTGTAGCCGGTGCTTTCCAGGACCTTGTAATTCAAAGTTTCCATTTGAGTGTCTCCTTTTATCAGATTGCTTTGCCTTTCACGGGGGGCAGCCTGAGCCGCGCCCTTCTCTGTCTCTATTTTATGCTGTTGTATACAAATAAGTCAAGTGGTTCTCAACAGTTTTTTGCCGGAAAAGGGGTCGTTTTTATAAAAACCAGCGAATTGTACAAGTCCGCACGAGATTTTTGGGCAGTTTTTCAGTTGTATACATCGGCATTTTCCGGTATACTAAAGGCAGGAATGGCCTGTTTGCACGGAACAGGCCACCCCCCACTATAAGAATGTTTCAAACTGTCATGACCATTGAAAAAAGGAGTTCTGACCATGAAAGCATTTATGGATAAGGAGTTCATGCTCCAGTCGCCCACCGCACAGCACCTGTACCACGCTTACGCTGAGGATATGCCCATCTGTGACTATCACTGCCACATTCCTCCCCGTGAGATCTACGAGAACCGCCGCTTCGACAACATCGCTCAGGTCTGGCTGGGCGGCCGCAACCCGGACGGCAGCTACTTCGGCGACCACTACAAGTGGCGCGTCATGCGCTCCAACGGTGTGCCTGAGGAGTACATCACCGGCGACAAGCCTGACCGCGAGCGCTTCCAGAAGTTCGCTGAGGCTCTGCCCATGGCCATCGGCAACCCGATGTACCACTGGACCAATCTGGAGCTGCACACCTTCTTCGGCTACGACGGCGTGCTGAACGGCGACACCGCTGAGGAAGTCTGGAACCTGTGCAACGACAAGCTCCAGCACGACCCCAAGCTGACCGTCCGCGGCCTCATCGAGCAGAGCAACGTGGCCTTCATCGGCACCACCGATGACCCCATCGACAGCCTCGAGTGGCACAAGAAGATCAAGGAAGACCCCACCATCAAGTTCACCGTGGCTCCTTCCTTCCGCCCCGACAAGGCCCTCAACATCAACAAGCCCGGCTTTGCTGAGTACATGGGCAAGCTGGCCGCTGCTGTCGGCAAGGAGAAGCTGGCCTGCATCAACTGCGTCACCAGCGCTCTGACCGACCGCATCGAGTTCTTCGCCGAGATGGGCTGCCGCGCTTCCGACCACGGTCTGGACTACATCCCCTACCGTGAGGCCACCAAGGAAGAGGTCAACGCCATCTACCAGAAGGTCATGGCCGGCGAGACCTGCACTCCGGAAGAGGCTGAGAAGTATCAGACCTACATCCTCATCCATCTGGGCAAGCAGTATCACCGCCTCGGCATCGTCATGCAGTTCCACTACAACTGCCTGCGGGGCGTCAACCGCAAGATGAACACCCTGCTGGGACCCGACACCGGCTACGACATGATCAACACCGCTACCTGCGGCGGCCAGATCGCAGCCCTGCTGAGCGCCCTGAACGACACCGACGAGTGCCCCAAGACCATCATCTACAGCCTGAACCCCGGCGATGATGCTCAGATCGGCACCATCCTCGGCTGCTTCCAGAACAGCGAGATCCCGGGCAAGATCCAGCACGGCTCCGCATGGTGGTTCAATGACCACAAGATCGGCATGGAAGAGCAGATGTCCCGTCTGGCCAGCCTCGGCCTGCTGGGCAACTTCGTCGGTATGCTGACCGACAGCCGCAGCTTCCTGAGCTACACCCGCCACGATTACTTCCGCCGCATCCTCTGCAACCTCATCGGTCAGTGGGTCGAGGACGGCGAGTATCCCAACGACGAGAAGGCTCTGGAAAAGATCGTCAAGGGCATCTGCTTCGACAACGCAAAGCGCTACTTCAATCTGTAATCTCTCCTGAGTTACCCAAGACCTCCGCCGTCTACGGACTGCGGAGGTCTTTTTTGCCTGCAAATAAAACGCCCCCGCGTCAGCTATTTCAGCCGATGCAGGGGCATTGCTCTCTCTTTTGGGATTTACTTGTTATTGTCAGCGACCATCATCTTGCTGGCCTTGTAGATGTCGCCGCAGCCCAGCGTGATGACCAGATCGCCTTCCCGGGCGTTCTGCTTCACCCAGTCGGCAGCAGCCTCCAGACTGTCCACCAGCACCGAGCCGGGGATCTGAGCGGCCAGCTTTGCGCTGGTGATGGTGGGGTCGTTGGGCTCACGGCTGCCCATGATGGGGGTGATGACTGCCACATCGGGGATCTTGAGCACATCCACGAAGTCGTTGAACAGCATCTTGGTGCGGCTGTATGTAAACGGCTGGTGGACGGCGATGAGGCGCTTGTAGCCCAGTTCCTTGGCGGTGTTCAGGGTCGCACGCAGCTCGGTGGGGTGATGAGCGTAGTCATCCACCACCACAGCGCCGTTGCACTCACCGTAGACCTCGAAACGGCGTCCTGCGCCCTTGAAGCTTGCGGCAGCGGCGGCGCACTGCTCCACGGTCAGGCCCGCAAAACGGCAGACCGCGCACATGGCCAGCGCATTGTAGATGTTGTGACGGCCCGGCACAGCCAGACGGATGTGGCCCGTGACCTTGCTCCACTCCTTCAAATCGAACTCGAAGAAGCCGGGCTTATACTCCTGCACATTGATGGCCTGATAATCGCCGTCGTTGTTGATGCCGAAGGTGCGCACACGGCGGTCAAGGGTGTACATGACGTCCATCGTGTTCTTGTCGTCGGCGTTGGCGAAGATCATGAACTGGGTCATCAGGGCAAAGCGCTTGAAGGCGAACTTCAGCTCACCCATGCTGCCGTAGTAGTCCAGATGGTCGTTGTCGATGTTCAGCACGACGGAGAGGTAGGGGGTCAGCTTCAGGAAGGTCTCGGAGAACTCGCAGGCTTCGATGACGATGTCATCGCCCTTGCCGGCCTTGCCGTAGCCGTGGATGAGGGGCAGCTTGCCGCCGATGACCGCAGAGGGGTCGCGGCCTGCCAGCTCCAGCGCCGTGGTGATCATGGAGGTGGTCGTGGTCTTGCCGTGGGTGCCGGAGACGCAGATGCTCTGCTTGTACAGACGGCTCACATAGCCCAGCAGGACGCTGCGCTCCACCGTCGTGATGCCGTAGGAGGCTGCCGCATTCAGCTCCACATTGTCCTTTGCGATGGCGGCAGAGTAGACCACCAGGTCTGCACCGACGACATTATCAGCGCTGTGGCCCAGCGTGACCTTGACGCCCATCTCCCGCTCGGAGCGGATGATGCTGCCGTCCAGCACATCGCTGCCCGAAATGTCGTAGCCCTTTGCGGAGAGGATCTGGATGAGAGGATACATACCGCTGCCGCCGCAGCCGATGAAGTGTATCTTCTTCACATTATCCAGCAAATGCTGGGTGTAGTCGGTGTACATGAACATAGAAAGCAACCTCCAATAATATAAACGGCCGCTGGGCAGACCGTATCCATTCTAGTGACACATAGTATTATATAATTTTTGGAGCACAAAATAAACACTTCGGAGCGAATTTTCGGAAAGAACTATAAATTGACCGGTACTTTTGTGCTTTGTGTACAGAATCCGCGGCTTTGCGAGATACTTTTTGACGCTTCATAAAAGATTTACATTTTACTCAGGATAAATAGATAACGATCTTGAGATTTTTGTGTTATAGTTATAAAGGAAATTTTGCTGCGGCAGCGCCTGCACCGACGTCGGCTGCTCCCGGCACGAAAAGAGGAGACACCTTTTGAACATCAAGATCACCGCCGACAGCACCTGTGATTTGTCCGAAGAGCTGCTGCGGCAATGGAATATTTCTCTGATGCCCATGCACATCCTGATGGGCGACGATACTTATCTGGACGGCGTCACCATTCATCCGGCTGACGTTTTTGCCCATGTGGATGCAGGCGGCCAGACCCCGAAATCCGCTGCCGCAAACCCCGTGGAGTACATCGACTTCTTCGAGCCCTTTGCCAAGGAGTACGACGCCGTCATCCACATCTCGGTCAGTGCCAAGCTTTCCTCCTGCTATCAGAACGCCTGCCTTGCCGCACAGGAATACGACAACGTGTCCGTCATCGACAGCGAGAACATCTGCACCGGTCAGGGCTATCTTGTCCTCCGCGCCGCCAAGTGGGCTGCGGACGGTCTGACGGCCCGGAACATCTGTATGCGCCTCCAGAACCTCGTCAACCGGGTCGAGCTGAGCTTTGTGCTCAACCAGCTCAACTACATGGCCAAGAGCGGCCGCTGCTCCGGCGTGCTGGCGTTCGGCGCCAACATTCTGGGCATCAAACCCAGCCTCGCCATCATCGATGGTGAGCTGAAGGTCGTCAAGAAGTATCGCGGCAGCCTGCCCATCTGCGTGGGCAAGTACATCACCGACCTGCTGGATGGCCGGGACGACATCGACAACAGCATGGTCTTTATCTCGTCCTGCCAGCCCAAACCCGGCTGCATGGAGGCCATCAAAGCCGGTCTGCGCAAATACGGTAAGTTTGAGAACATCATTGAGACCGACATCGGCACGACCATCGGCGGCTACTCCGGCCCCGGCACCATCGGCATCGTGTTTGCGAAGAAAGTTTAATCGGCATTCAACCAAAGCGGCCCGGCTGCGTGGAAAGCTCCAACGCGGCGGGGCCGATTTTTGGTTATATAATGCTTTCGTAAAAAAGAAAACCGCCCTGAGAACTCTCAGAGCGGCATATTCAAGTCGGCGACTACCTATTTTCACAAGCCGTTTCCAGCTAACTATCTTGGGCACGAGTGAGCTTAACTGCTGTGTTCGGAATGGGAACAGGTGGAACCTCACCGTCATCGTCACCGACCATATGACTAGCTAAGTATATCATTTCTGATCTACTTTGTCTAGTGTTTCAGAAGGACGTGCCTTCAAAACTGAATAATCACTGCTTACATTTTTTCGTTGACTCTAAGAGTCTCAAGCGAATTGTGGTCAAGCCCTCGACCTATTAGTACACGCTTGCTGAATGGATCGCTCCACTTACACATCGTGCCTATCGACCTTGTAGTCTTCAAGGGGTCTTACTTGATCAAATCAGTGGGATATCTTATCTTTGGGTCGGCTTCACGCTTAGATGCTTTCAGCGTTTATCCGATCCGTACGTAGTTGCCCAGCTATGCTCCTGGCGGAACAACTGGTGCGCCAGAGGTACGTCCGTCCCGGTCCTCTCGTACTAGGGACAGCTCCCATCAAATATCCTGCGCCCACGACAGATAGGGACCGAACTGTCTCACGACGTTCTGAACCCAGCTCGCGTACCGCTTTAATTGGCGAACAGCCAAACCCTTGGGACCGAATACAGCCCCAGGATGCGATGAGCCGACATCGAGGTGCCAAACCTCCCCGTCGATGTGGACTCTTGGGGGAGATCAGCCTGTTATCCCCAGGGTAACTTTTATCCGTTGAGCGATGGCATTTCCACTCACATACCACCGGATCACTAACTCCAACTTTCGTTACTGCTCGACCCGTCAGTCTCGCAGTTAGGCTCGCTTCTGCGTTTGCACTCTTTTGCTTGATTTCCGTTCAAGCTGAGCGAACCTTTGAACGCCTCCGTTACTTTTTAGGAGGCGACCGCCCCAGTCAAACTGCCCACCTAACAATGTCCCCCGACTCGATTCAGAGCCGCAGGTTAGAATTCCAATATCGCAAGGATGGTATCCCAACGGCCACTCCGCAACCGCCAAAGCGATTGTTTCCCAGTGTCCCATCTATCCTGTGCATGCAACATCGAAACCCAATATTAGGCTACAGTAAAGCTCCATGGGGTCTTTCCGTCTTGTCGCGGGTAACCGGCATCTTCACCGGTACTACAATTTCGCCGGGCGGGCTGTTGAGACAGTGCCCAAATCATTACGCCTTTCATGCGGGTCAGAACTTACCTGACAAGGAATTTCGCTACCTTAGGACCGTTATAGTTACGGCCGCCGTTCACTGGGGCTTCGATTCAATGCTTGCACATCTCCTCTTAACCTTCCAGCACCGGGCAGGCGTCAGCTCGTATACGTCATCTTTCGATTTAGCACAAACCTGTGTTTTTGGTAAACAGTTGCTTGGGCCGATTCTCTGCGGCTCCATCTCTGGAGCACCCCTTCTCCCGAAGTTACGGGGTCAATTTGCCGAGTTCCTTAACAACCCTTCTCCCGTTGGCCTTAGAATCTTCTTCCTACCTACCTGTGTCGGTTTGCGGTACGGGCACCTCAGAAATACACACAGCTTTTCTCGCCATCTTCCATCCCAGACTTCGGTACTAATTTCCCTCGATCTCTACCGGAACCAACACCCGGCTCTGAGACTTCAAATGTGTCCCTGTGCTTAACTCTTTTGGTGGTGACGGAATCTCTACCGTCTGTGCATCGGCTACGCCTTCCGGCCTCACCTTAGCTCCCGACTAACTTGGAGCGGACGAACCTTCCTCCAAAAACCTGAGGCTTTCGGCCATGCAGATTCTCACTGCATTCGCGCTACTCATTCCGGCATTCTCACTTCTATACACTCCACAGCCGCTTACGCTACTGTTTCTCCGCGTATACAACGCTCCCCTACCCAATCCATTGCTGGATTGCCTAAGCTTCGGTGTCAGGTTTAGCCCCGTTAAATTCTCCGCGCAAAGACGCTCGACCAGTGAGCTATTACGCACTCTTTGAATGAGTGGCTGCTTCTGAGCCAACATCCTGGTTGTCTGCGTATCTTCACATCGTTTTCCACTTAACCTGACTTTGGGACCTTAGCTGTAGATCTGGGCTGTTTCCCTTTTGACAATGACATTTATCTGACACTGTCTGACTCCCAAGCATCAATACTCTGGCATTCTGAGTTTGATAAGCTTCGCTAACCTCTCGGCCGCTAGGCTATTCAGTGCTTTACCTCCAGGTATCTAACTTGAGGCTAGTCCTAAAACTATTTCGGGGAGAACCAGCTATCTCCGGGTTCGATTGGAATTTCTCCGCTACCCACAGTTCATCCGCCGCCTTTTCAACGGAGGTCGGTTCGGTCCTCCATGGAATTTTACTTCCACTTCAACCTGACCATGGGTAGGTCACCCGGTTTCGGGCCCATTATATGCAACTTAACGCCCTTTTCAAACTCGCTTTCGCTTCGGCTCCAGACCTTAAGTCCTTAACCTTGCTGCATACAATCGCTCGCCGGACCGTTCTACAAAAAGTACCCTATCACACTTTGACGTGCTCTAGGTGCTTGTAGGCACAGGGTTTCAGGTTCTTTTTCACTCCCCTCCCGGGGTGCTTTTCACCTTTCCTTCACAGTACTATACGCTATCGGTCACTGGGTAGTATTTAGGGTTGGAGGGTGGTCCCCCCATCTTCCGACCAGGTTTCACGTGTCTGGCCGTACTCTGGAATCTGCGCAGCTCTTTCCGTTTTCACCTACGTGGTTCTCACACTCTCTGACCGGCCTTCCCATGCCGTTCGGTTAACAGATCGAGTCCTAAAAGCAGTCCGTACCCCGAAGGTATTTCTACCTTCGGTTTGCCCTCTTCCGCGTTCGCTCGCCACTACTTACGGAATCTCGTTTGATGTCTCTTCCTCGCCCTACTTAGATGTTTCAGTTCAGGCGGTTCCCTCGATGTACCTATTTTGAATTTCAGTACAACGTACCTGAGTATGAACCCAGGTGAGTTTCCTCATTCAGAAATCTCCGGATCAATGCTTATTTGCAGCTCCCCGAAGCTTATCGCAGCTTATCACGTCTTTCATCGGCTCCCAGTGCCAAGGCATTCGCCCTGCGCCCTTGTTCGCTTGACCATATCAAACTAATCTCTTTCGAGATCGGCTTGTATCCTCTTGATTCTCTCTTGCCAACGAAGATTATTGTTACCCTTCCTTTTGAAATTGTAATATTTCTTAAAAAGAACTTACTATAATCTTTGTTTCGCAGTTATTATTCAGTTTTCAAGGTACGTCTTTGAGTTCCCTTTTCAGGGCCCTCAAAATCGAACAATATCTAATCAACTTGTATCTATCACCTGTTCCGAAAGACTGTCATCTTTTGATGTCACTCTTTCGCCTGACTCCTTAGAAAGGAGGTGATCCAGCCGCAGGTTCTCCTACGGCTACCTTGTTACGACTTCACCCCAATCACCAGTTTTACCTTCGGCGGCGTCCTCCTTGCGGTTAGACTACCGACTTCGGGTCCCCCCGGCTCTCATGGTGTGACGGGCGGTGTGTACAAGGCCCGGGAACGTATTCACCGTGGCATGCTGATCCACGATTACTAGCAATTCCGACTTCGTGCAGGCGAGTTGCAGCCTGCAGTCCGAACTGGGACGTTGTTTCTGAGTTTTGCTCCACCTCGCGGTCTTGCTTCTCTTTGTTTAACGCCATTGTAGTACGTGTGTAGCCCAAGTCATAAAGGGCATGATGATTTGACGTCATCCCCACCTTCCTCCGTTTTGTCAACGGCAGTCTGGCCAGAGTCCTCTTGCGTAGTAACTGACCATAAGGGTTGCGCTCGTTGCGGGACTTAACCCAACATCTCACGACACGAGCTGAC
>OGRT01001737.1_pt1 | contig 14947 bp, 7 predicted proteins | sample 1553581 | NCBI WGS metagenome assembly OGRT01 (sample SAMEA2580113, study PRJEB22360) | human gut metagenome | biome: human gut; feature: human-associated habitat; material: faeces | place: Denmark | collected 2008/2010
GTTCCCTCCGGGGTAAGCTCAACCGCAGTTACTGTCTCTCCAAAGGTACTTGCCCACGAGTCGAAGTGCTGCAAGTTGTTTTTTACAAGCGTGTTGTACTGCAAGTATCGCTGAATGGTATAGAGTTCCACCATACTGTTTGAGATAGGAGTGCCGGTTGCAAATACCGTTCCTCGACCGCCTGTAAGCTCATCAAGGTATCGGCACTTCATAAACAGGTCGGAGGATTTCTGTGCTTCCGTTTGAGCGATACCGCCCACATTACGCATTTTGGTGTAAAGGTAGAGGTTCTTGTAATAATGACTCTCGTCAATAAAGAGCCTGTCCACACCAAGTTCTTCAAAGGTAACAACATCGTCCTTTCGGCTTTGGTCGTTAAGCTTTTCCAGCTTCTGCTTTACGGACTTTTTAGACTTTTCAAGCTGCTTAATGGAAAAGTTTTCTCCACGGTTTCGTTTCAAATCCATAATACCGTCTGTCAGTTCTTCAAGCTGCTGCTCAAGAATTGCCCTCTGTCTTTCAATGGACATCGGTATTTTTTCAAACTGAGAATGACCGATAATCACTGCGTCATAATCTCCCGTAGCAATTCGACCGCAGAACTTTTTACGGTTCTTTGTCTCAAAATCTCGCTTTGTCGCCACAAGAATATTCGCCGCCGGATAGAGCTGCAAGAACTCCGCCGCCCATTGTTCGGTTAAGTGGTTCGGGACTACGAACAGCGACTTATTGCAAAGTCCGAGTCGTTTGGACTCCATAGCAGCCGCCACCATCTCAAAAGTTTTACCTGCACCGACTGCGTGTGCCAACAGCGTATTGCCGCCGTACAGAATGTGTGCAACCGCATTTTTCTGATGTTCACGGAGTTCGATTTCCGGGTTCATACCGTTGAAAACAATGTGGCTTCCGTCGTACTCACGGGGTCTTATGCTGTTGAACTTTTCGTTATACATCTTCGTAAGTTTTTCTCGGCGGGCAGGGTCAGCCCATATCCAGTCCTGAAAGCCCTGCTTTATAAGCTCCTGCTTTGCCTGTGCGATTGCCGTTTCCTTTTTATTGAGAACGGCTTTCTTTTTGCCTTCGTCATCTTCGATATAGTCAAAGATACGGACATCTTTCAGGTTCAGCGTTTCCTCAATTATCTTATATGCGTTGATACGGGAAGTGCCGTATGTGCTGTACGCTTTAACATTGGAACGGTCATAGCTCTTTCCTTCAATGTTCCATTCTCCGGTAAACTGAGAGTAGTGAACCTTGATATTCCACTGTGCATAGCGTGGCGTATCGAGAAACTCAAACATAAACTGTTGGAATATTTCGGGCGGTATCCAAGTCGCACCGAGCCTTACGGAAATCTCGCTTGCCGTCAAATCCTTTGGCTGAACCTTTTCAAGTGCCTTCACATTGACGGTGTAATCTTCGGGATACAGAGTCGCAGACCTTTTGGCTGTTGCCAGCTTCTCACGAACATTGCCCGACAGATATTCGTCTGCCATCAGATACTTCGGCTCATAGGAATTACCGTACTCATAAAGGGGATTTAAGAAGATTACACCCTTTAAGTCAGCGAATAATTCCTCCTCACTTTTGCCGGACAACTCCATCATATATTCCATATCAATGGCTGCTTTTTCACCCATAGAGACAGCGAGAGCTTCGTCTGCGGTGTCAACCTCCGTTACCGGCTTGTGCGGTTTAATCGTCCTTTTGTAGAACATATCCGCCTTGCGTTCCAGTTCACCATCTTCGTTGATGACCTCAAGAGCAGAGAGCAGAGCATAGGAGCTGTCGTCAGAAAAAGCTGAAGTATTGGCACGGCTGTTAATCAGTCCGTACTTCTTTGTGAAGCTGTCATACAGAGTGTTCAGCTTTTCCTGTGCCTGTTTGATTTCGCTGTCGGGGTAATCCTCGGTTTGCAGTTCAATCAGGTTTCGGACGCAATCCCTTATCCCAATCATACCCTTGATACGGTTCTCGGCGGTTGCCGATACCTCTACCGGAGACATACGGGAGTTCTCACGGAAATAGATTTTATCGTCCAAAATTGTGTAAGAGAAGTTCCTTACCGTAGGGTCTGCCGGGATAGAATTATCTTCTTCCTCCAGCTCGTCGGCAACCTCGTATTCGGAGATTTCTCCGTGAATGTTTGAGACTGCTTCGTTCAAAAGCTCCGAAAGGTCGGCATTTTCAAACGGTTCACAGGTTGCTTCCGGTCCGAAACGACCGCTTACCATTTTCATTTCGCCGAGTATCATTTCCGGGTGCCGAACAAAATATGAGTTCATCCTTATACCGTTTTCGTCGGTGTCAAGATGAACCCAATCCGGTTCAATATCTATGAGCCTGTCTCGCTTTTGCAAAAACAGAATATCGGATACGACCTCTGTCCCGGCATTGCCTTTGAAGGTGTCATTCGGAAGTCTGATTGCTCCGAGTAGCTCCGCCCTCTGTGCGATATATTTACGCACATTGGAGTTTTCCTTGTCCATAGTTCCTTTACTTGTCACAAGAGCCATCACACCGCCGGGGCGTAACTTATCAAGCGATTTCGCAAAGAAATAATCGTGAATGAGAAAGTTGTACTTGTCGTATCGTTTGTCGGAGACTTTGAAATCTCCGAAAGGCACATTGCCGATAACGCCGTCAAAGAAGCTGTCGGGGACATTTACTTCCTCAAAGCCCTGTGCCGCAATGGAAGATTTCTGATAAAGCTGCTGGGCGATACCGGCTGAAATGGTATCAAGCTCAACACCGTAAACCTTTGCGTTTTCCATTGACTTAGGCAGCATACCGATGAAGTTACCGATACCGCAGGACGGCTCAAGCAGGTTGCCCTCCTGAAATCCCATCTGTTCCAACACCTTATAAATGGCGGTAGATACTTCGGGCGGAGTGTAAAAGGCGGTCAAGGTGCTTTCTCTTGCCGACGCATATTCCTCCGGCGTCAGGATGTTTTTCAGCATTGCATACTCTGTATGCCAAGCTCCTGCTCGTTCGTCAAAGGCTTCGGGAATACCGCCCCAACCGACATATCTCGACAAGATTTTCTGCTCATCGGGTGTCGCAAAACGGTTTTCGCTTTGACAATCTTTCAAGACCTTAATCGCCGCATAGTTTCTGTGAAAACGCTCTTTCTTGTTCACTTCCTCAACCTGATTATTAGCAAGGTCAAAGTTGTGTCGCTCCGACATAGGAATATCCGGGTGGAGGTCAAAGCTCTTTACCTTTGACTTTTTATTTTGCTCCCAAACGGGAATTATCGGCTCAGGTTCTTTCTCTCGGTTGTCCTTAACTTCAACGCCGTTGTGTTCGGATAAAGCCTTAAAGTCATCAAGCAAGTCAGGTCTGATACCAAGTACAGAACCGTCATCCTCAAATACAAAGGCTTCATCAACAAGGAAATGATAAAACTCTGCACCGTGCCATTCGTTATCGCTGTCCCTTGCAACAAGACCGTTTTCATCATAACTGAGAGCAATGTCGTCAATCTTTAATCTGCCAAGCACGGAATATAGGATTTCTGTTTCTCGGTCAAAAACCGGAACTTCAGAAACCGCAGTAACAAGGCTCTGCATTGTCGCTTTGGTACAGTCTGTGAAATCAGGCTGCTGTGAAAACTGACTTTCTGCTTCCTCAAACCATTCCGTGCCTACATCGGCAAGCTCCTGATTTGCAATACTGCCGAGATAATCAAAGAAATCCTCAGCCGAGTCATACTCCCGTGCAGCTTGCTGTATCTCGTCAAAAGAAAGCGTATTTGTAACATACTGACCTCCGGCATTGCTGTCGGGGTTATAGTACATCCAAGTTACACTTTCATTGTCCCGGTCGATATAGAAGGCGTCGTCATAACCGGTTTTCGGACTGAAATCCTGTACGGTTTCGGTATCATTTTGAGCTTCATTTTCGCCTGCAACGGTTTTTTCTTCCGCCGATAATACACTGACCTTCAAGTGGTCGTTCATTGGATTTTCACGCACTTTGCGGTCAAATTCTTCCCTTGAAAGCTCCTTGTTGAAAAGGGGCATATCGAAGTCATAAAGCATTACACGGTTTTCGTCAAAGGACAAAATCTCATACTGCGAAGCTCCGATATACACGCTGTCGCCGAGATGATATTCATACTTTGCTTCCGGTTCGTCCTCTTTGTTTTCAGGCTCAGGCGGTGCGGTAGAGAGTATCTCACGGTTTTTTCTCTGCTCTGCAAGCTCGGCTCGCCTTTCTTCCTGCTTTTCAAGCCATTCCGGGTACTTTTCTTTTTCCTTTGGATTTAAGTATCTGTCCATTCGGATAAGGTCTCCGATACGCTTTTCCACCTGAGACCAAGAAAGTGTAATGTGCGGCTTGTCGCTTCCGATACCTTTTGAAATTGTGATACCTTTTCCGTCGTGCTGTTCGTCAATGCCTGCACCGATGATGACCGGATAAGAGCCGCCCCAACCGTATTCGTTTTTCAAGAAGTCGGCGTTCTCTTTTGCGGAAAGGCTCTTTTCAAACTGTTCATAGATACGCATTTTGCCCTCGGAAACTCCGCTTCCACGGGTCAGTACAGCGTCTATGATTTCCTGAGAAAAAGTAAAGGCAGAGGTTTTTTGTTCCTCTGCCTGATTTCCCATAATGAGAGTCAACTGACCGTCCATAGACGGAAGCGGCTTCATTGTATCGGTCAATTCTCCCAAAAGTCTCATTGCTTCAAAATGCTGTGCGATAACGCCCCAGTCGTAGAAGCTCTGAGCGGTTCTGTTTTCGTATTCGCCCTCCCACAAGTGGAGGACATTCTGAAATGTTTTGTAGCCGACAAGTCTGCCGTCGCTTAAAGTAAGCTGGGTGTAATCGTTGTTGAAGATACCCTTGATATATTCGGTACGGGTCGCATTGTCCGTATTTCTTTTATAGAAGTCTTTGATTTCTTCCTTTGAAGCGGACAAATGCGGGGTAGTACCGAGTATTTCTCGGATAGTATCGTCGCCACCGAAAAACAGCAGGCTCTTGTCCTCGTGGTTTCTGTCGTAATACTCTAAGCGAATATTACCTGATTCTTCACGATTTCCTGTGCCGAGTTCCTGATGTTGTTCATCAGACGAACCCACTTCATCATATCTTCCGCTTTCATCTGCTCCGTCAGCCCCGCTTTCTCCTCCATCTGCTTCACGAGAGTTTCCTCCAGTTCGCTCGCTCTCTGCTGAACCTCCGCCAAGTGACTGTTCAGAATCCCTTTCGTCAGAAGATTGTAGTACAGGATTTTGTGATGTTCCTTCAGATAAGTTCTCCTCATCTGCGACCATCTGCCGAGAGTCACTTCCGTCTGCTCCGGCAGCTTCAGGTTCGGAAGATTGTAATCTCCCACCATCGTGTATGTGATTTCGCTCATCGCTTTGACTCCTTTCGTCTTTGATGTCTTTATTGTATTCGGATTGCCCCTGTTCTTCAATTATGCGATTTTCCTTGCTGAGCGTGCTGATTGTTCTGCTGACAGGGAACAACGCCATTTCTGCAATGTCGCTTGTAGCAATACCCACCGCATTGAGAACTTCCTGTGAATTGAAGCTTGAAATACCGGCAAAGTCATCGGGAGAATAAACCTTGTCTGCGTTCAGTCCCAATCGAGCCATAACCATATATGACACGCTGTTTCTGACAAGCTCCAAATACAAGGCATTTGCTTCGTCGGCAGACAAATACTCAATATCGCTGCCTGCACCCAAACTCATAAAGTCGGAGATATAGTCTGCGATGTTGTCCTCGACGGCATTGGCAATGCTCTCTTTGACGACATTTTCAATACTCGTTGTATCGTTTACCGCCCCGAAAGTATTTTCAAGCGTTTCGATAACCTCTGCTTCATAATCGGGTCTCATCTCCCAAATAGGAACAGGGCGGGAATGTCGGCTTTCGTGGGTGTCCGATATATCAAAGTAATGAATCAGCCTTTGACGGCTTCTGTCTGCGTCCTCAAATACGGCAATACCCTTTGCTCCTCGGTTTACCCAGCGACCGAAAGTACCGTTCCATCGTTCGATTTCAAGCACGGCTGTTGCATCGGGTCTTTGGGCATAAATGAGAAGCTGTTCATCAAATCGGAGCCTGAAATTCCTGCCTGCGGTTTTCAGAAACGATTGCCAGTTTACCGGATTGTCTGTAACTGCAAAACAGGTTCTTTCGTATAGCTCCGAAATCAGGTCAAATTTCCTTGCCACCTCGTCTGCACCTCCTTATCGTGTTTTTTGTTTGTCCTTTGCGGATTTCGTGTTTTCTTTTGCGGCTGGTTCTACGGTATGACCGTTTCTCTCGCAAAGCTCGGCAAATTCGCAGATATGGTAGAGATTTGTGCCGACCTCCAAATGGTAGTCATCAATATATCTGCAAGTCCTCTCCATTGTTTTGCCGTCGCCGAGCTTAATTGAGATTTTCTCTCCGTCCGCAATGCGAAACTGCTCCTGATAGTGCGGGTCGATAAATCGGATACCTCGCTCAGCGTTTTTCAAGTGGTTGTTCAGCCACTCTTTCTGATAGCAATAGCAGTAAAGATTGTACTCGCCCTTGTTGGGGTTAAATCTCATAAGATAGCTGTACTTTTCCGTATCAAGACGAATGCCGTAGTGGTTGCGGTCATCATTAAAGGAGCTGTCGGGAGTGGAATAACAGTAAGAGGACATAGACTTTCTGCCGGACAAAACATCGCCGTCACGCAATCCGTTTATCACATCATCAAATTCAGCCTTAAATTCATCGGTTTTCAAGTCTTTTCTGAAATCGTTCCAAGTCGTCCAAAACTCGTTCCCGTTAGAACCAAAGTCGGCTCTCAAATATCCGATAAGACCGGTCTGCATAGAGAGCTGCTGGCTTTGACTGAAGGTGTATTTGCGCTCTGCTTCGGTCAATACTCTGTAATCCATTTTCATCACCTCGCTTGTTCGTTTGGTTGTCTTTGCTTTGGAATAGGAAAACCATAAACTCCGGCAATGTCATCGCCGAGCCTTTTGGTAACTCGTGTGATGTCGGCTCTTGTGGCTTTTCCGTTATAGATTTTATCTTGCAGATTTTCAATCTGCGTATCGGTAACACCGTCTTTGAATACACGGTAAAGATAATGGTTTGTACCGTCGTGATGAACGGCGTCGGCTCGAAGATCTCCGTACTTATCCACATACCATTCGGTGTAATCGGTATCGGAATAAAGGCAGTCCTTAATGTTGCCTGAATCAATCATCTTGTAGCCCGACACTCTGCCGTTCCATCTGCCGAGGTCGCCGATTACGATAATCGGCTGTGAAAGCTGAATGTTAAGATTTACTCGTTCATCATATAGGTTTTCGGCATTTGATTTTACCATAATGTCGTAAAGCTCATCATCGGAATATCCGGGATACAGTTCCTCCAAAGACTCTCGCCAATCATCAAGGTCAAGGCTAATGTCGCTCCAAATGATATGGCGGTCATTCTGTTCCTGCCTGCTCATCAGTGCCACCTCCCAAATAAGAGAACAGCTTATTGGCTTTGGTCTGCTTCTGAAACTCGATAATCAGGCTCATATCCGGAATAGTGATACCGGGAATTTTCAAAATGCTCTCCATATCAAGCTGCTGCAATTTCTTTTCGGTATTGCAGCCTGCGTCAAACAGTTTCGTCAGAAGCTTTGTCTTTTGCTGAAAAGTGAAATTTTCCTTCATTGCTTTGTCCTCCTTATCGTTCTTTGTCTTTGTTTCGCTTCTTGTTTGAAAGCTCCTGTGCCTTTTCCTTTGCCCATTCAGGCAGACGCTCAGGCTTTACCTCGCCCATAACATCCATTCTTTCATATCGGGTTGATTTGCCGGTGTGAAGATTGGTACAAAACACGGCGCTTCCACGGCTGTTTGCCGACGCACCGAAACCACCTGTAACATAGTAGAGCTGTCTGTCGGCTCTCTGAAATTCAGGCTTTAATACCTTGGGGTCAATGGCTATGATTTTGCCGTTGATGTCTTTGGAATAGTGGTCGGGGATACAGTCGGCTTCTGTTATGAGTGTGATTGGAATATCCAGTTTTTCGACCTGTTCCTTGAAAAGCTCCGCTTCATTTGCCACACGGCTTCCGAAAAGGTGTACGATTTCGATATAGTCATCGCTTACCATACATTCCGAACACAGTTCAAACAGGTCGTTTCGCTCTGCAAAGCCGCACATAAATTTATCGCCGTTTGTGCTTTGCTCATTGGAAGCCAAGATAACTTCCTTTTCGCCCACATTGACCGAGCAAAGAACAGTGTATTCACCGATTTTTCTTTTTCCCTCGTTCATATCCACACCTCAGCTTACTTCAATCACAATTCTGATGTTTCCGCAGTCGCAGCCACTGCACTGCCTTGACAGTTCGGGAAATAGGGATTGCACTCTCTGTCTTGCTCTGCGGATAGTCTCAAAGCACGGCAAGCCGTAGCCTTTATAGTTGTTGACTATATCCTCAAGCGGTAAATCTCCGACTCTCATATAGCTGTATCGGTTGTAATAGCAAAGGATAAGCTGCATATCATCATACCTCGTTTCGGGGCATTCTCTGAGTATTGCAAGCACCTTGCTGTCAACCGTCTTTTGCTTATTCATAATGCACCTCCGTAAAAGAACGGTGGGCGAAGTTTTCACTCCGCCCACATAAGCGTTCCTTATTTCTTTCTGTTCTTAATCTGCAAGAAGATAAAGCCGCCGATAATAAAGGCGACTAATACAACTGCTACGATTGTTTTAGCGTCCATTACTCATTGTCCTCCTTCTTCTTTTTTCTGTACGCAACAACGGCTGTGCCTACAATACCGAGGGCAGAAAGTCCCGCAAGTGCAGTCCACAAGCCGACATTGCTGTTATCTCCGGTCTTTGGTGTGTCTCTCAGCTCATTGTGCATTTCCACAACGGTAGTAGAGCCGACCTTTACGGTTGCAATCTTATCCGCAGGAAGCACATAGGAAGCAGAAACAGTATCCTGAACCTCGGAAACGGTGTAATCGCCGATACGAAGTCCCTCGATAATGATTTCGCCGTTCTTATCGGTCGTGAAGCTTCGGTCGTAACCGTTTACTCCTGTTACTCTGAAAGTGAAACCTTCGACCTTACCGTCAGAGGAAGTTTTTACGATTTTCAGGCTTCCTTTCATTGCCGTGTTAATAAAACCGACGCCCGCTTTGTTTTCAACCTCATAGGTCATTTCATCTTCCTCAATGAATACGGAGTACACACCCTTATCAAGTTCAAAGCCTTCCGGTGCTTTGGTTTCTCTTACAAGGTATTTTCCGTAAAGAAGCTCCTTCATCTCGTAAATACCCGTAGAAGTTTCGTTGAGCGTACCGATAAGCTCGTCGCCGTCGTCCAATTTGCCGTCTCCGTTTACATCTTTGTAAACCTCAAAGATTGCACCCGTCAGTTTGTTGTCCGGGTAATCTTCATCGACCTTAGTCAACTTGATATTGCCGTGAACATATTCATTGACGATTTCAACCTCAATGACCTGACCGACCTCGGAGATTTTAACTTCATAAGAAGTTTCATCAAGCACGAAGCCCTCCGGCTGCTCGATTTCTTTTACAAGCCAGTTTCCATACGGTACTTTGTCAAAAGAAAAGCTACCGTCATTTTCAGAGGTAGCAGTCATCAAAGCATTTTCTTTTGTAAATTCAGTTTCATCAGCCTTAAACAGACCGATTACAGCACCTCCCAGTGCTTCGCCGTTTTCGGTAATCTTCTTACCGGAAACAGAACCGTAAATGAGCTTGTTTTCAATCGGCTTACCGTCGTTGACTGCAATCTCAACAGTTTCGGTATCCTGTCCCGCATAGCTGAAAGTAAACGGATATTTGCTGTCGGTAAGGATATAATGCTCATCGGTTGCAAGCTCTTTTACATAGTAGCTTCCGAAAGGAAGGTCGGTTTTGATAACAGCCTTGCCGTTTTCGGAAAGTGAGATAATCTCAATCAGACCGTCTGCCGGGATAGAAGTACCGCTTGCAGAAACAAGTTCTTCGGCGGCAAAAAGTCCGAAGCTGATATTCTTCACTTCATCTCCGTTACCGATATTGAAGATGTCGTTCTTTTCGATAGCCTTTTCAAGACTTACCGTGACCTTTTGTCTCTCGTTTACGAAGCTGGTTGCGGTTTCAGTTACGGCAACTTCCTGACCTGCGTAGGTTAGCTCGACCTCGTGTGCTTCCTTGTTGATAACCATACCCTCCGGTGCGGTAATTTCAACTACCGTATATCTGCCGAGGTAAAGCTCCTTACTCTTGGCAAGACCGTTTTCATCTGTGGTAACAGTATCTACGACCTCGCCCTTTGCATAACGGAGTGTACCGTCGGGAGTGATAATATCTTCTGCTGCGGTAATCTCATAAACCGCACCTGCAAGTCCTTTCATTTCATAGACAGGCTGGTAAATCAAATCGGCATTTTCCTCTCCGGAGATATTTACCCCTGAGAATACCTCGCCGGTCTTTTCAATGCTGACAGTACCTTTCTGTGCCATATTAGGCTTATCGACCTTAATCACGGTAATACCACCCTCATCGGAAGAATGTTCCTCTGCCACATCAAAGTACACTGGTGTGCTGTCAAGCACATATCCGTAAGGAGCCTGAACCTCAACAAGAGAATAACCCTTGCCGTATTCCAGTTTCTCCGGTGTAACAAGCTGTCCGTTTGCGTCGGTGTAGAAAGTATCAATCGTTGTCGGAGTAGGATAAGTAAAGGTCATTGTTACCTGATTGCCGTCCGGGTCAAAGATTTTGAACCCTGCACCGGCATACGAAATGTTTTTACCGCTTTCTGCGTCCACCTTGACAACCTTGATATAGCTTTCAAAGTTTGCGTTGTTGATAAGATAGTGGTAGGTCTGTCCGTTCTGAGCAATGAACACATCGAAGTCGTCCATTAACTCACGCCCCTCCCAACCGGAGGTCTGATGAACGGTATATACGCCGTAAGGCATATCCTTTGTCTGACCGAAGCCGTTTTCATCACAGACAATTACATCTCTTTCATCTTCTTCTGCTGAATCAAAGCTGCCGGAAGATTTCAGATAGATTTCAAAAGTTGCACCGTTTTCCGGTGTTTCAATCTTTGTTTCGCCGTCATCGGTGTGCTTGATAATGGCGATATTGCCTTTCATAACCTGTTCGGTTACATCATTTGCGGTCTGATTGTGTTCCACAGTATAGAGCTGCGGTTCAGCACCGACCTTATGGATTGTACCGTCGAGCAGATAACCCTCGGACGGCGTGATTTCACGGATTGTCCAGTCATTATCACAGACATATTCCTTTGTGGTAAACTGCCCGTTCTTATCCGTCACATACTTGTCCACAAGGGTTTCACCTTTATAGATACCGTAAACTGCTCCGGCAAGGGTAGCGTCGCCCTGCGGTGTGCCTTCCTCTCGGTCGCTCTTTGTTACGGTTACGCTGAACTTTTTGAGAATGTTCGTGAAATTGCGGGTAGTAACCTCTTTCCAGTTAATCGGTGCGGTCTGATTTGCAGGCACAACATAACGAATTGCGGTATCCACTTCCTCAATGGTGTATGGGGTAGTGCCGCTGATAAGCACATCATCAAAAGAAGCAACACCGTTTTTGTCTGTTACGGCATACTCATCGACCTCAATACCGGCAAGCGAAGTTCCGTAAAGGTGGAAAGTTACACCCTCGACCAGATTATCCTCCGAAGATTTGATAACCTGAAGATTACCTCTCTTGAGAACATTATTGAAGTTGACCTTTGACACCTGACCGGCAACAACAGTAACTCTGTGAACCTCCTGCGGTACATATTTGTCGATAGACTGCTCTGTGACCGTGTAAACACCGGGCATAAGGTTATCCAGTTGGAATTTACCGCCGTTTGCGGTTGTTACAGTCTGATTGACACCGTTACCGCTGATGGTAAACTGAATACCGTCAACCTTTCCGTCCTCACTTGTCTTTACAATTTGACAAGAGCCGTAGCTCACCTTCATTTTGACAAAACCGCTGACAGGGTCGCTGACCTCCTGAGCATAAGTGACCACGTCCTGAATACCGTTGCCGTTCTGATGGATACCGTCAGTCCATACAACTACACCTCTGCGGACACCGTTCTTTTTTGCGGCTGTGATAGTAAATTCCTTGCTCGGAGCTTTATCCATCGAAACAGTCAATTTGTTTCCGCTGACAGAGAAAGAAACTCCGTCAATATTTGCTGAGAAGGTATAATTGCCAAGCACTCCGTTTGAGTCGGTAAGGGTAGCAACATACTTGCTTCCGTTCCATTCAAGCTCGTTCACCTTGGCAGAACCGCTTGACCTTGTGCAGAAGCTCGGTACTTTGGTGTGATTCTGAACGCTTGTTACCATACTGTTGTAGTATGACAAGATTTTACTGCGGAGTGGGTGTGCAGAGCTTACACATTCAAGCACGGCATTGTACCCGCCGGTAGAAACGTGATTAAAGCCTGCGTCTCTTTCGCCGACAATCGTTTCCCAAATCAAAATCTGTGTGGCATAAGCGTGTGCAATGCAGTTGGCGTCGCTTTCATTTTGCGACTTCCAGCTTGTCGAAATTCCACCACGATAGCCGTACTGCAAGATACGACCGATAAGCAGGCGAATATCATCGCCGGAAATCGTACCGTTCGGGCTGATGTTATTAAAGAAGTTCTCGTCCTTTTCGGTGAGAGTATCTCCAGTCCGCTGACCTGTACCCGGCTCGATACAGTAGGCGATATTGCCCGAATACGAACCCATTGCACGAAGTCCCGTATATTTCGTGGACAAGCCTTTCCAACCGTTCATATAGTTGAGATTGCCGTGTCCCCATTCGCCGTTGTTATTGGTATCTCCGCTTCGGGGATAATCGACAAGGTACACATCGGCTTTTTCGCCTACGGCTGCAAAGGCTGTCGTTGCCCCAATGCCCATAAAAGCAGTAAGGCTCATAACCGCCGCCAACATAAGCGATACGGCTTTCTTGAATTTTGTTTTAACCATTGCGTTTTCCTCCTTGAAATGCAAAAACGCACCGATTTTACTCAGTGCGTCCGCTTAAAATTATTTTGTTTTAGCAGTAGCCGATATAGATGTTGTACTCCGTATCGGATAGCTTTTCTGTCCATATCCACACAGCGGTAAAACCCTCGCTGTTCTTGTATCGGTTCAGTCTGCCTTCAATATCAGACTTGATACCGCTTCGGTTAGGATTTGCGGATATGGGGTTGTCCCAACATTCTGTCGCCGTGCTGTCAAGAGAAAGCCCTATGCTTACCGCATACTCTTTTGCGTAACTAACATAAGGGCTGACATCGAATGTCTGCTTGGGCGGCTCTGTCGGTTTCGGTTCTGCCAGCTTTTCAGTCGGCTTTTCAACCGGCTTTTGTTCGGCACTTGTCTGTTCTCTCGGCTGTTCCGGTTGTTTTTCGGGTTCAGCCTGCGTGGTTGTCTGCTTCGGTGGCTCTGCCTTTGGCTTTTCGGTTGCAGGAGTATCAGCCGTTTTTTCTTCCGCCGGTTTTGTCTGTACCGTCGTAACCGTCTGACTTTCAGCGGTTGATTTGCTTTCTTCTGCCGTAATCGGTGTTTCCTCCTGAACTGCCGTGCTTTCCGGTTCTTCTGCCGTATCTTCCTGAGAATTTGTTTCGGTATTACCAGCCGGAAAAGAAGTCTCCGTTTTCGTTATCTCCTATGCAGCTTCTTTGGCTGTGTTACCGTTACAACCTACGAGGAAAATCATCAGGCAGGCAAGAACACAAGGTATCAGCCTGTTTTTCATATCCATCGCTCCTTTCTGCTTTAATCGTAATCAAAACCGGTCAAAACATCAAAGGTGCGATTGGCTGAACTTTTTATCGTAGCAGACATTTTGCTTTTGCTCCAAATGTGCGAACCCTTTTATAGACAGCTATATGTTATTAGAGATAGATATACTCAAGGGAGATAGAGTATATTTTTTCAGCAGGTTAATAGCCGGTATATATAGGGGTTAGAGTGTGAGAAAGGGGGAAGGCTATCGGCTGTCACGGTCAGCTCTGCTTCGCAGAAACTTGTTGTAATGCTCCAATGCCTTGCACACAAAATCCTCCGTTTGGCTTATGGGAATGTTCTTCGGGATAAGCTGTCGAACCCTGTCGCCCCTTAAAACAATTTTCTCCCTTTGGTTTGGTTTTTCCTCCGACATAATCGCTTGGATTGCTTCGGTTGTGAGCTTGCCCTCCTCAAAGAACTTTCGCATACGGATTGTTTGGTCGTGGGACGGGGTTGCGTCGTTCAGGTCGATTTCATCAACCACATCACGCTGACTGTCCTCATCGAGAAAAGACAATTCAACCGCCGGTCGCATTTTAATTCGCCCCTCATCAACATAATCCAAAAGTTCGGGAACAAGGTTTGTAAGGCGAATATATCGCTGAATTTGCGTATTACTGTCTTGACCTTCTGCCGCTAACAGTTCTCTTGATTTGCCCACCAAAGAATCGTGTCCCACTGGGACACCATTTTCTTTACTCGGTCTGCCTGCTTGCCTTTTCATTGCTTCCAAACGCATTTTGTAGGCATAGGCTTTTTCCGAGGGAAGTATCTGCGACCTTTGGTAGTTGCTCTCAACCATTAAAATCGTGGCTTCGTCTCGGTTCAGGTCAACGACTTCACAACGGAGCGTATCAAACCCGGCAAGCTCACAAGCTCGCTTTCGTCTGTGTCCCGATATGAGTTCGTATCTGCCGTCCTCTTTTTGCCTTACCGTCGCCGGAGTGATCACCCCTCGTTCCTTAATACTCTCAATGAGCTGTGCCATATCCTCGTCATCACGCACCTTAAAAGGGTGGTCGGGAAAATCGTCAATCTCAGTTAATGGAATATCTCGGATTTTTGAAAGCTTTTCTTCATCTCTCTGTTCCTGCGTTGAGAATAAGTCATCGAGCTTCGTGAGAGTGAAGTCGCTCTTTCTTCCTGCCATCGGCTAACACC
>OGRT01001758.1_pt1 | contig 14686 bp, 15 predicted proteins | sample 1553581 | NCBI WGS metagenome assembly OGRT01 (sample SAMEA2580113, study PRJEB22360) | human gut metagenome | biome: human gut; feature: human-associated habitat; material: faeces | place: Denmark | collected 2008/2010
GTGGAAAATTTTCAATAAATTTCTCGCCCCGGCTTTCAATAGAACCGGCACTTTCAAGCTCTGGCAGTACTTCTTTTGTGTTGTCATCAGGTGGAGAATTATTAGAACAAGCACTCAACAAAAGTACAAAAGCTAATAGTAATATAAACAATTTGTTTTTCATTGTGCTTTATATACTCCTGTTGGCGTGTATACCGTCATTCCCTTTGGAACTTTTATGGCTGAGTAGCTAGAAGTTGTTACTTTATAATGGACAGAATTTTTTTGTGGTGCATAAGATTCTGTTAATGTTTTATATTCATAAAAAACATTTTCAGGATAGCCGTCCATATAAACCTTGTATTTTAAACGACCAGCTGTTCTAACAGCAGGAATATAAACATTTAACACTTCAAATTTCCCCGGTGCAATACTATATGAGACACCCGCTGATGTTCCTTTTGTCCAACTACGTGAACCGGTAACTTCAACTCCTACTTCCGCCTGCATTTTTGCAAAAACAACATTTGCTTCTGTTGTGCCATTGGCATAACCCGCAATAGATGCGGTGGTTGTTCCGCTTTGTTCATATTGATATGTAATTTGCATAGGACTTGAGCCTTGAGTATTATCGCCTGAAACAGAACCTAATAATTTATGAGTATAATCAATATTCGTATAATTAGGCTCATAACCTACACATTCTCGTATATATACTCCTCTACGTTCTGGTATTCCTGAATCGTTAGCTGCAAAAACAGTAGTGTTCATTGTTGTTACAATAGCTAAAGAAAAAACTATCCCTAATATTGTTTTGATTTTTCTCATTATGGACTTCCTCCTTTGCTTAAAAAGTTATATTTTGTTGTGTGTTTCATCAAACCATTGGCATCATCTCCCTTTGTTTTATAGTACCATATTTTAGCTATTATATCAATTATCAAATTCAATTTTGCTTTTTTTTGGTTAATTTTTCTGAATAGTGAAGGCTGTCTATCAAATTCTTGTGTGTTACTTTACCGCACATGAGCATTATCTCTTGTGCTGATAGTATCCAGATAATTCTTTTCTTTTCCATTTGCAGTCAGATACTCAGAGAAGGAATAAGGATATATATTCATGATGACAAAACGGCCGCCCAGTGTAGAAGCAATTTCGCTGCTGAGCATTTTGCTGATACATCATGTAGGATTTGCCGGTTCTTCTGATGCCGACAAAACAATAGTTTATATTTTCTTCCAGAGGATAGTGTCTAACGATTATTGGGTTGTTTAGGTAAATATCCTTCGGCTGTCTTGTAAAGCATAAAATACAGACGTAGTGAAAAAATATGGTCGATTCAATACATTTTACGGTCGATTCATGACAATTCGCCCATTTGGAAAGAAATTCGTTGTACATTAGAAACTGGTAATCATGTACAACGAATTTTTTACATTAAAAGCAAAGGAGAAAAAGGAATGAAAAAGTTGAACAAATGGATAGCAGGATTGCTGTGTATGATGCTTGTCATAACCATGGTTGCAGGACTGGGTGTGATGGAAGTGAAGGCAGATGATGCGGTAACAACAGTAAGTTCGTGGACTGAGTTAAAAAATGCAATAAGTAAGGGTGGTAATATTCAATTAGGTAATGATATTGTGGCTGAAACTGGTAATAGTGCAATCTATGTAAGCAATACCGTAACGGTTGACCTTGCAGGACATACCATTGATCGTGGATGCATAAAAGCAACATGGAATGGCAATACATTTACTGTATCAGGAGGAGACCTGACAATTAAAGACACAAGTGCAGCACAAGCAGGAAAAATTACTGGCGGATATAATGACAATAATTGTGGAGGTGGATGTATCTATGTAGACAGTGGTATTTTGAGACTGGAATCTGGAATTCTCACAGGAAATAAATGTGAAGATGTGGATGCAAATGGTGTAGATCGAGGAGGAGCTGTTGGAGTTCGCAGCGGTACATTTATAATGACCGGAGGAAAAATTTCAAATAATGAAGCCAGTTATGGAGCAGGGGTTATTGTCTTTAGTTCTGGTACATTTATAATGACCGGAGGAGAAATTACAGATAATACTGGTGATGCAGGAGAGAATGGAGCAGGTATATATGTGTACGAGGGACCTTCGTTGACAATTGGAGGAAATGCAAAGATTTACGGCAATAGAACGGCTGATGGAATGAATAGTAATTTAAGTGTTGGTAATGGCGAATCATCTAGTACAATAATAAATCTGAGTACAGATAGCCCATTAACATCAGAAGCAAAGATATGTATAAGAGTTTCCACGTATTCAAATGGAAAACAAATTACAACTTCTTGTAAAGATTTAAAGGATGTATTTGTCTCTGATAATGACAGTTATGAGATTACAACAAAAGATGGCGAAGAGGGTATCTTTTATACGAAAAAAAAATCTTCGGGAGGCAGTTCCACACCATCCACTTCAACATCTTACAATCTAAGGGTAGGCGGAGTTGAAGTTACCAGTGCCAATACTTCCGGCACAGGCTGGAGTTATGATAATCAGACAAATACACTGACCTTAGATGGATTTAATTATGAAGGTGATGGAAGCGGAATCGAAATCGAAACCTTACAAGACCTGAACATAATAATTAAAAATGAAAATAGAATAAAAAATATAAGCAGTTCTTACAGTAGTAGTACAAATGGATGGAGTTGCGGAATATATGTTCATGGAAATTTAACCATAACAGGAGATGGGACACTTGACGTAACAGGTGGAACAGCAGATACCAGTCATGGTATTAGTGTGCTAGGAAAACTGGAAATTGATAGTCAGGGTACAATTATTGCAAATGCACAGGCAACAGCTGGTACAAGTGGCATATATGCATATGATGGTATTGTTATTAAAAATGGTAATATTACAGCATATGCTGCAGAAGCAGCTTACAGTAGCCGTGGTATTGAATGTGATGGCGATATAACGATTAGTGGAGGAACTGTGGTAGCTAAGGCAGAAAAAGGAGAGATTTCCAGCTATGGATTAGAAAGTGGTAAAAAAATAACAATATCTTCAAATGCAGTTGTCACAGCATCTGGAGTTACCGCAGCATTAAATAAAAAACCAGAAGGATATACTGGTGAGATTGGTACAACTTTCGTAAGTAATAATACCAATCCAAATCCAACACCAGCACCAGAACCAACACCGACACCGACACCAAGTGAACCATCAACAACGCAGGGTGAATCTACAACAACATCAACACCTGCTTCGACATCAACGGCAAGCACACAGGGCAGTCAGCAGGTTATACCAACCATTATTGAAGGTGCAGGCAGCAGCTATACGCAGGGAAGTGGAAATACAATTTATTTCCGTTCCAGTGATTCATTTGCAAACTTCCAGAAAGTTATGGTAGATAACGCAGAACTCAGTGCAGACTGCTATACGGCAACAGAAGGAAGTATCATTATCACTTTGAAACCGGAGTATTTAAGCACATTGGCAGCCGGATCACACAGTATTAGTATTGTTTCTGCAAATGGAGTTGCAACAGCAAACTTTGAAGTTCAGACAGCAGATACAACAGCAGTTTCACCGAAAACCGGAGATAACGATCAGGCAGCTTTGTGGATCACACTTCTCCTTCTTTCCTGTGGAGCATTGACCGCAGTTGGAATCAGAAAAAAAGTAAGATAAGCAAAAAATTAAAGTGAAATGAACGACAACATGAGCTATAAGAAAAACCTAGTACTCATCTGTCAATCAGCATGGTGAACTCAAAGATATTATCACTCTCTTTTTCTGTCAGGTACAGAGCATCGAGATTAGTTAAACCGATTAATTTTTTGATTTTTTCATTAACGCTTTGATTCTGAGAAATATTGATATTGGTTCCATCACCTTTGTCAACAGCCCTGAAGTCACGCATAAAATTTACAAGATCATAGGAACTGAGCTTGTTTTTGAAACATTTGATTTCCAGGATTCTTAAAAGAAACAAGCTAAGGCAGCAGATTAAAAAATGCCCTGCAAGGATATTAAATTTTCCAGTAAAATCAAGGTTTTTTAGGTATCTGCGCGATTTGAGATGTATGAGGAAATTTGAAAACATCGGAACTGTATGAAACCGATTGACATGAAAAAAAGTGTATTGTATAATCAGAATCGCTCATCGGAGGGCAACTTGTTCGTTTAGAAACAATAGCTGGATAAGATGGCAGATTGAAATATCTGCTTTTCTTATCCGGCTTTTTTTGTGTGACAGGAAATTACTGCCACAACCTATCATTTTCAGGAGGAATATATGGAAACAAACACATCATTTACAGAAGGAAAAATCTTAAAACCTTTGATCTTATTTGCATTTCCTGTCTTGCTGGCGTTATTTCTGCAGGCGATGTATGGCGCGGTAGACCTGCTCATAGTGGGAAAATTTGCTTCATCCGCAGATGTATCCGCGGTTTCGACAGGTTCTCAGATCATGACTACATTAACAAATCTGATCAGCAGTTTCGCAATGGGAACCACAATTTTGCTGGGACAGCAGATCGGAAGCGGAAAAAAAGAGGAAGGCGGACGAACCGTAGGAACAGCAATTGTCATGTTTGCGGCGATCGCAGTGGTCATGTCGATCATTATGGTTGTTTTTGCGCCTTCAATCAGTCAGATCATGAACGCGCCTGAGGAAGCATTTCAAAAGACCGTTGATTACATCAGAATTTGCGGCGGAGGTATGTTAGTCATTGTTGCCTACAATCTGATCGGCTGCATTTTCCGTGGACTGGGCGATTCTAAGACACCGCTTATCACAGTCGCGATTGCATGTGTTTTTAACATTGCGGGAGATCTGATCCTATGTGCAGGCTTTCACATGGGAACACAGGGCGCTGCGATTGCAACAGTGTTTGCGCAGATTGTGAGCGTGGTAGTTTCGTTTTTCCTGATCTGTAAAAAAGAGCTGCCTTTTACCGTAAAAAATAAAAATATTCGGATTCATAAAGTATATTTGAAGAAAATGGTTGGTTTTGGGGCGCCGATTGCATTGCAGGATCTGCTTGTGAGCATTTCATTTTTGATCATTCTGGCAATCGTAAATTCTATGGGAGTCATTGCCTCGGCAGGTGTCGGTGTCGCAGAAAAAGTGTGTGCATTTATCATGCTCATATCGTCTGCTTTCATGCAGTCCATGTCGGCATTTGTGGCACAAAACTATGGCGCAGGTCAGATTACAAGAGCCAGAAAAGCCTTGCATTACGGCATTGCCGTTTCTTTTTCCATTGGCGTGGTAATGTTTTTGATCACGTTTTTCCATGGAGATGCGCTGGCAGGAATTTTCTCCTCGGATGGGGAAGTGGTTTTTGCAGCGGCAGATTATCTCAAGGCATATGCGATCGACTGCCTGTTTACAGCTATTTTCTTCTGCTATACCGGATTTTACAATGGTATCGGTAAGACACGATTTGTCATGATCCAGGGAATCCTTGGCGCATTTTGCGTCAGAGTTCCGGTGTCTTATATTATGAGCATCCAGCCGGAAACATCGCTGTTTCATATCGGGCTGGCAACGCCGATGTCGTCAGCCTTGCAGTTGATTCTCTGCGTTGGATTCATGCTCTTTTTGAGAAAAAAGGGGATGTTAGACGATAAAAAAATTTAATCGTCTCTATTTTCTTTCCCATTGAAAATTCTGGATTGTTTTATGGTACAATGCGTTTAAACATTTGAACAAAGAAAGGAATTATATATGGATATCTTAGAGTTAATGAAGGAAAGACACAGGACATGAGGTTAAATAATGCAGTCGAAAGAGATAGAGCAGCTTGCTTCTGAGTTTGAAAAATGCCAGAGAATACTCATTGCGCTTGGCGATGAAAACAGGCTTCACATGATTCCGGAAAAGATGAATAAAACCGCATAAAGATGTGAAAAGACAGGGATTGATGACCATGATTTTGTATTGGTGATTGATTCCTGTTTTGTAATATTATGATAGGGCGAGTTTAAATTATTTCTTGACAATAGCGTTATAGAACCATATAATTACCAATGGTAATTAACAAAGGCAATTATATAGCACAATGTAAAAAAGGAACCGATAGTATGAACGAAGAAAAAATAAAGAGAATGTTGGATGCCTGCTATCTTGCAAAAAGGACGAGGGAACTGCTCCCGGAACTGCCGGAAGGAGTCACACCAGCGTATATACAGTACATGGATGTGATCCACAAGTTACAGGAGAAGAAAGAGAGAGTAAAAGTATCGGATATCAGTGACACATTAAAGCTGCCAAGACCGGGGGTGACAAGAACGGTCAAGGAAATGGAAAAAAAGGGCTATCTCACGAAATATGCGTCTGAGGAGGACGGTCGGATCACATATGTTTTCATTACAGAAAAAGGTGAGGAGTTATCGGATAAGTACGATAAAAATTATTACAGCCGGCTTTTGAAATATATGGATCATATTTCCGAAGAAGAAGCGGATTGTATGATTTCGACCATAGAAAAATTTTATAAAGTCATGAGCGAAAGGAGAGTTGACATTGAATAGTTCAAAATCAGATTTTACACAGGGAAGTATTTTAGGAAAGCTGCTGCCATTTATGCTGCCAATCTTAGGCGCATTAGTATTGCAGGCGGCTTACGGTGCAGTTGACCTTCTGGTCGTTGGAAGGTTTGGAACAACATCGGGGCTTTCAGCCGTATCAACAGGAAGCCAGGTGTTAAACTTAGTCACTTTTGTTATTACGCAGTTTGCAATGGGTATCACTGTTTTGATCGCACGGTATATCGGGGAGAAAAAACCGCAGTATATTGGAGCTTTGATCGGTGGAGCAACAATTATTTTTGCAATTGTTTCTGCGGTACTTTTTGTAGTTATGATCGGGTTTGCACAGCCGATTGCAGTGCTGATGCAGGCACCACAGGAGGCTGTGGAACTGACATCGTCTTATGTGCGTATCTGCGGTGGCGGAATTTTTTTCATTGTGGCGTACAATCTGCTCGCAGCTATTTTCAGAGGCTTAGGTGACAGCAAATCTCCATTATTATTCGTTGCAGTTGCATGTGTGGTAAATATCGCAGGAGACCTGATTTTAGTGGCAGGACTGCATTTAGACGCAGCCGGAGCTGCAATCGCAACTGTAACAGCACAGGCGGTCAGCGTCGTTTTTGCATTATTTTTACTGGTAAAAAGAGAACTTCCATTTAAAATCACCAGACAGGATTTTAAGATCAACACACATTGTATAAGAGCATTAAAAGTCGGTCTGCCGCTTGCTATGCAGGAGTTCTTGACACAGATCTCATTCCTTGCACTCTGCGCATTTGTCAACCGGCTTGGACTCGCAGCTTCCTCCGGATATGGTGTTGCCTGCAAGGTCGTTAACTTCGCAATGCTGATTCCAAGTTCTCTGATGCAGTCCATGGCATCCTTTGTATCGCAGAACGTGGGTGCCGGAAACGAAAAAAGAGCGAAAAAAGCAATGTTTACCGGCATGGGCGTTGGAATTGTGATCGGCTGCATTGTATTTGCATTTGTTATGTTTAAGGGAGATCTTCTGACCGGAATCTTCACAACAGACGCAGCCGTTGTGCAGAATGGTTATGATTATCTGAAAGGGTTTGCGTTGGAAACGATCGTGACAGCCGTTCTATTCAGTATGGTCGGTTATTTCAACGGACATGATAAAACGGTCTGGGTTATGGTTCAGGGACTCGTCCAGACGCTTCTTGTGCGTCTGCCGCTGGCATATTATATGAGTATCCAGCCAGATGCGAGCCTCACCAAGATCGGTTTTGCGGCTCCGGAAGCAACGATATTCGGAATTGTGCTGAATGTGATCTTCTATCTGTGGACGAACCGGAAACGGAATAATTTATAAGCAAAAGCCCTGAAGTTGCAGCTTCAGGGCTTTTTGCGATGTAGCGTTATCATCATAACATATAATGCGTATGTTAATACTTTTTATGGTATACTTCAGATATAAATTTAGGAAAGAAAAGAGGAACCAATAAATGAAAATTGTGATTATTAACGGAAGTGCAAGAAAAGGCAATACATTAACTGCAATTAATGCATTTATAAAAGGTGCATCTGGAAAAAATGAGATCGAAGTGATTCAGCCGGACAAGTTAGATATCAGCCCATGCAAAGGATGTGGCGTCTGTCAATGTAATAAAGGCTGCGTAGATCAGGATGATACCAATCCTACAATTGACAAAATTGTGGCAGCAGACATGATCCTTTTTACAACACCAGTGTATTGGTGGGGAATGTCCGCACAGTTAAAGCTGGTTATAGACAAATGTTATTGCAGAGGATTACAGATAAAAGGGAAAAAGGTTGGTGTTATTGTCGTAGGCGGATCACCGGTAGACAGTATACAATATGAACTGATTCAGAAACAGTTTGACTGCATGGCTCACTACCTGTCATGGGATATGCTTTTCCAGAAATCCTATTATGCAACTGCAAAAGATGAATTATCAAAAAATGCGGGTGCAATGGAAGACCTGGAAAAATTAGGCGCAGAGCTGGCATAGGGAAAAACCAGTCTATCATGAGATTTCAAAAGGAGAGCAGGAAAAATGACAGAAAAAGAGAAAATGACGGCAGGAAAAATTTACGATCCTTCCGATGAAGAACTTGTAAAATTAAGAACAAAAGCCCATAGATTAAGTAAAGAATATAATGAACTTCTTGAAACAGACGAGAAACGTTCCGAGATTCTGAAAGAAATGGGAATCATAGGTGATTCGTTTTACTTGCAGGGACCAGTACAGTTTGATTATGGCTGTCTGACATCTATCGGTGCAAATTCGTATGCGAACTTTAACTTTACGTGTGTGGATTGCTGTCCGGTTACAATTGGTGCAAATGTATTTATGGGACCAAATGTGTCACTTCTTACCCCGATGCATCCGCTCCGCTGGCAGGATTGCAACCAATATCAGAAACAGAATGGAACACTTACCGATAAGGAATACGCCAGACCGATTACCATTGGCGATAACTGCTGGATCGCAGGAAATGTTACAATCTGTGGTGGTGTTACGATCGGCGAGGGCTGTGTGATCGGTGCTGGAAGCGTCGTTACCAGAGATATTCCGGCAAATTCACTTGCAGTTGGTGTTCCATGCCGCGTGATCCGCGAGATTACGGAAGAAGATGCGCTGGAAAATCACCCGGAGTTGTTCTAAAAAAAATCAGCTATAATCAAAACCTATAACAAACCCAAGGAATCTTCTATAACAAAAACAATTGACAAAATAATATCAGATGATTATAATTCCCCATATAAAGTAATTCCTACATAACATATCAAATAAGTAGGAAATAAGAAAGGGGAAAATCATATGAAGACAAATACAATCGTAATGAACAAAAACCAGATGTGTTGCTGTTGTATGTGCTGTATGGATGAATACGGTTTTATTTTCATATGATTTATACACCTGAGTGTTTTGGAGAAAAGAAGAAGCAGGCAGTTGTGATAACCATATGACAACGACCTGCTTCTTTCTTTATGTGTATACTCTTTGGAATTAACGTATGAAAGTGTATAACAGAAAGGTATAAAAATGTTAGAGATCAAAAACCTTTCCAAAAGTTTTCATGAGAATAAAGTATTAGACCATATTAATTTAAAAATTGAAAAAGGCGATGTTGTCGGAATTATCAGCCCTTCCGGTACAGGAAAATCAACCTTATTAAGATGCATCAACCAGTTGGAGATCCCGGAGGAGGGGGAGGCAGTTTTTGGTGGAAAAACGGTCGATCTTTCCAAAAAACACAAAGACAGCCTGGAATTCCGTAAGATTACGGGCATGGTGTTCCAGAGATTTTATCTGTTTGAGAAAAAGACAGCGTTGGAAAATGTTAGGGAAGGTCTTATGGTTGTTCAGAAAAAGAGCAAAGCAATTGCTTTAAAAGAATTAGAGCGTGTTGGAATGGCATCATGGGAAAATCATTATCCAAAACATTTGTCCGGAGGACAGCAGCAGCGTGTCGCAATTGCCAGAGCACTTGCCCTAAAGCCGGAATTACTCCTGCTCCACGAGCCGACTTCAGCCTTAGACCCGGAGCTTATTATGGTGGCGACACCGGAAATATTTTTGCTGTCTTAGATGGAGAATTAGAAGGAGATCCGGTTATTTTTTGCGCACATATGGATGTTGTAGAACCTTGGAGCGGCAAAAAATCTGTTTTGGAAAAAGACGGAACAATACATTCTGCAGGGGATACTGTGCTTGGTGCAGATGACATCAGTGGTATTCTGGAAATCCTCTATTGTGTACAACTTGTTCTTGACAGTGGAAAACCTCATAAAAAAATTGAAATTCTGTTTACAATTGGTGAGGAATTATATGTCAAAGGTTCGGATGTTTTTGACTATTCGAAAGTAACCGCAAAACAGGCGTATGTGCTTGATCTGTCTGAAGAGACGACGTTTAATATCGGAACGATTCAGGGTGGAACAGCGACAAACACTATGCCGGACTGCTGTGTGCTGACCGCCTATGAGACACCACTTGAGAGCAAGTCAGTGACCGATTTTCAAAAAGCCTGTGAAATCTTAGGATTTTCCGGTGAACTTACAGGTACGTTCGGCGGAAGTGATAACAACAGTTTTGCAAAAAACGGAATCGAAGGGCTTGTTTTATCGAATGGAATGTATAATGCACATTCGACACGTGAATACACAACCGTCGACGATCTTTATAAAGGAGCAGAGCTGATCGGACAGCTTATTTTATTATAAAAAGAAATTTTGGTCGTATTCTGTTGAAGATTGTTGTTTTCGCATATAGCTATCTTGTGTAAGTTATGGTAAAATAGCCACAGAGAGCGTCAAGGAGGACGCAATAGTGGGAGGTAGCTCTTATGGATAAGAACAGCGAAAAAAATGTCAGGTTCCGCATAAATATTACATTGTTAATTGCGGTAGTTTTACTGGTTGCAGATTTGTATGCAATGATCAATATGCCTCAGAAATTTATTATTCTGGCGATCATTACAGCATTGTTTCTGGTTGCAATCTATTTTTTGGTAGATTCCATTTCAATTTATCTGATGGCAGAAAAGAATCGCAAAGAAGAACAGTATGATAGTATTTTTAAATCAGAAAAAGCGTCTTATCTTTTATTGAGGAAAACATTTGATGATCTGTATGAACTCATTGAAAAAGGAAACCAGTCCCGGAAAGCAAATGTGGAGGATATTATCCACGCACAGAAAGCAGTAGCAAAGGTTTCCATTGGAAGAAGTAAAGAGAATGCAGATGCACTGATGAATTCCAATGACCACATCATGGAAAAGATTTCGATGTTAGAGGCTGTTTTATCAGACAATGTTTCGCATCCGGCACTGGAAACTAATAAAAATGACAGCGCATATGCACAGAATATTTTAGACAATCAGAATAAAATATTACAGCAGCTGGAAGTTTTGCAGAATACATTGAATACGATCGGAGCTGATGCAAAGATAGCAGCAGAGTCTGCAAAACAGAACTTTTTTACCGAGGAACGTATCTTGGCAGAAGAGAATAAAATTGAAAAAGAAGAACCACAGGTTCAGGAAGTCGCAGTTGAGGAGATCCCATCGGCTGCTGGAGAAGCAACTGTGATGGAAGAGACACCAATCGAAGAAGTTCCATCTGATATGGAGGAAACACCGATTGAAGAAGAACCATCCGTGATGGAGGAGACACCGATTGAAGAAGAACCGTCTGCAATGGAGGAGACACCGGTCGAAGAAGAACCATCCGTGATGGAGGAGACACCGATCGAGGAAGTTCCATCTGATATGGAGGAAACATCAATTGGTAAAGAAGAAGTTTCTTCTCCGGAGGAAGATTTATCCAAGTATGATGATATTATGGTAGATACTTTGACGGATTCGGATGATAATGTTCCGGTCGAGAAGATTCCATTGGAAGATGAAACTGTTGTAGATGATGAGCCGGCAATGCCTGATCTGTCAGATCCGAATAAGGTTATGACACCGGATGAGATCGCAGCATTGATTGCAAACTTATAATAGAAGAAAGACTTCGGTGTAAAGTAAAAAATAATATTTAAGAGAATAAAAAATCTGTCATACAAATGCAATTTTTGTATGGCAGATTTTTTGTGTAACAGGAAAAACGTTCCCGATCATTATTCGGCAGTGATTTTTACGATTTCTTTGATAACCGAAACAGCGGTATCCATACCTTCTACACTGATATGTTCAAACGGTCCGTGGAAACCATAGCCGCCGGTTCCGAGGTTCGGACAAGGAAGTCCCATAAAACTTAATCTGGCACCGTCTGTACCACCGCGGACTGGGCGGGAGACTGGTTCCAGACCAACGTTTTTGATTGCTTTTTTTGCAATTGCTACGACATATTCATTCTTTTCAATGACTTCCAGCATATTACTATAGGAATGCTGAATGTTCAATTTTACAGTGTCTGCATGATATTTTTCATTCATTTTTTTCTCAATGCCACGCAGTGTATCAAGACGTTTTTCAAAAGTGGCTTTGTCATGGTCACGCACGATATAATTCACTTTGGCGTGGGCGATGTCTCCGCTAAAATCAGTCAGATGATAAAATCCCTCTCTGCCTTCGGTGTGGGCAGGAGTCTCATTTTCAGGGAGAAGAGATGCAATCTCACAGCCGACAAGGGCAGCGTTGATCATAATATCTTTTGCCTCCCCAGGGTGGACATTGACGCCATTGATCTCAAAAGAAGCACTTGCGGCATTGAAGTTTTCATAGGCAACTTCGCCCTCGTAGTCGCCGTCAACGGTGTAGGCAAATCTGGCTTTAAAATAGTCAAGGTCAAATAAATCAGCACCGCTTCCGACTTCCTCGTCCGGTGTGAAGCCGATCCAGATGTCGCCGTGAGGTATTTTTTCTGTGATGATCTGTTCCACTGCCGTCATGATCTCGGAAACCCCGGCTTTATCGTCGGCGCCGAGCAGGGTTGTTCCATCTGTAGTGATCAGTGTGCGTCCTTTTAATGTTTTAAGTGTAGGAAAATCGGATACTTTCAGATAAGCACCGCTTCCCTTTAAAAGAACATCATTGCCGTCATAATCCGGAATGATCTGTGGTTTGACATCTTTTCCAGAAAAATCAGGAGCAGTGTCCATATGGGAAATAAAACCGACAGCAGGCTTGTCAGCATATCCTTTCGTTGCCGGCAGCAGTCCGTAAACATAGCAGTGATCGGTTAAAGTGACTTTCTCTAAACCGAGATCGCGCAATTCCTGTTCTAACACTTTTCCTAACTCAAACTGTCTTTCCGAAGATGGAATCTGTCGGCATTCCTCGTCAGAAGTTGTCCAGTAAGAGACATATTTTAATAATCGTTCTTCAACACGCATGTGAAACCTCCTTATAAAATGGTGCCGTATTTATTTTGATATAAAATCAAGCCGGGCACACATAGTTATAAAATACCATAAAATAGTGAAATAGGAAATATTAGAAAAGGATTTCTTGACAATTGTGTATACATCAGTTACATTCAATATTGCAGATAGCAAAATCTTTTTTTCAAATAAGTGTTATAGTACGAGTTATTTCTGCCAGATCGGCATGAAATCCTAAAAAATTGTTAGATACAGATATTGAGGGCTTTCCGGAAACTTCGCAAAGAAAGAGAGGAAGGTTTGGGCGAGAAAGATACAACAGAAAAAATACTTGCAGATTATAATGATGTATTTGCAGACATCATAAATGGTCTGGTATTTAAAGGAGAACAGAAGGTAACACCAGAGTCCTTAGAAAATATAAGTACAAGATCTGTGTATAAAGGCAGGAAAAATAAACTGCATGAACAGGAAAGGGATATCGTCAAACTCTGGAAAGAGCGTGATATTGAATTTGCCATATATGGCATGGAAAATCAAACTTTACCGGAGAAATATATGCCGCTTCGTATATTAGGTTATGATGGTGCCACTTATCGCAGTCAATTGCAGAAGAAAAGAAAAAGACCAGTTGCAGTATTGACAATTGTTTTATATTTTGGTACAGATAAGATGTGGGATAAACCAACGCATTTAAAGGATGTGATATACATTCCGGAGGGTTTGGGAGAGTATGTTAATGACTATAAAATCACAGTTTTTAATATTGCATGGTTGACGGAAGAAGAGATTGCAAGATTTAAAAGCGATTTTAAAATTGTAGCCAATTTCTTTGTACACAAGAGAAAGAATAAAGATTATGTTTCAGATGACAAAACAGAAATTAAACATGTGGATGAAGTATTAAAATTATTATCTGCTATGACGGGGGATGAGCGTTATGAAGAAATTCTGGCAGAGAAGGAGAAAGGAGAGTACAATACTATGGATACAGTAGCAGAACATCTTGTAAATATGGGTGAGGCAAGACTAGGAAAACTTATAAATCTTTTATTGCAAAATAATAGAATAGAAGATGTAAAAAAGGCTTCTGTTGATAAAGAAGCCAGAAAGAAATTTTACAAAGAATTTGGAATTATTGATTAATGAGGAGGGACGGTTCGCAAGGACTGTCCCTTTGAAAAATATAAAATTAAAAATATAAAAACAGTACTCGACAAAATACGAAATAATTTATAAAAAAATAGTTGCATTTCTAAAAAAAGTATTATATAATAACATTCGTCGCTGGAAGACATGCGCCACTAGCTCAGCTGGCAGAGCACCTGACTCTTAATCAGGGTGTCCAGGGTT
>OGRT01001761.1_pt1 | contig 14637 bp, 13 predicted proteins | sample 1553581 | NCBI WGS metagenome assembly OGRT01 (sample SAMEA2580113, study PRJEB22360) | human gut metagenome | biome: human gut; feature: human-associated habitat; material: faeces | place: Denmark | collected 2008/2010
TTCAAAACCGGTTATGACAACCGCCCTTTGAAATCTTCATAGCCGAACTGCTTTAACATCTCAACCTCCCCGTCTTCCCGGAGCATTGCGATCGACGGAAGCGGAATTCCATTAAAGGTATTATTCTTCACCATCGAGTAGATTGCCATGTCCTCAAACACCAGACGGTCGCCGATCTGAATCTCATGTGTGAAACTGTAGTCCCCGATGACGTCCCCCGCCAGACAGGTGAGCGAGGACAGCCGATAGGTGTATTTCTGCTCCCCCGCCGCAAATCCGTCCCGAAGCGGTGGACGATACGGCATCTCAAGAACGTCCGGCATATGACACGCCGCAGACGCATCCAGAATCAGAATATCCATCCCGTTGTGTACAATATCGCACACTTCCGTTACCAGATATCCCGCATTTAAGGCAACCGCCTCGCCGGGCTCCAGATACACGGCAAGTCCGTAGGTCTCCCTGATATAGCCGATAAGCTTCTTTAAACGCTCTATCTGGTAACCCGGTCTGGTAATATGATGTCCTCCGCCCAAATTCAGCCACCGGACCTGTTTTAAATAAGAAGCAAACTGCTCCTCAAACGCATAAAACGTGCATTCCAGATCATCCGCGTCCTGCTCGCAGAGCGTGTGAAAATGGAGTCCCTCCACATCCTCCGGCAGTTCATAGCTTCCATCCTCCTGCCGTCTCATGCCAAGTCCGGCAAGTCCTTTCTCAAACGCCTCTCTTGTCATGCCGAGTCTGGAACCGGGCGCGCAGGGATCATAGATCGCATGTCCCTCCTGCGTGGAATACTCCGGATTGATCCGAAGTCCGATGCTGACACGGTGCTCCGTACCACTGGCGGCATTCTGCGCCGCCACCTTCTTCCTGTGTCCGACATACTGCGCAAAGGAATTAAAAATCACATGGTCGCAGAGCGTGACCAGTTCCTCCATATCGCTGTCCTTGTACGCCGGAGCAAACACATGGTTCTCACGCCCCATCTCCTCTGCGCCGAGACGCGCCTCGTAGAGTCCGCTCGCTGTGGTACCGCTGATGTATTGTCCGATCAACGGATAGAGCGCATATGTGGAAAACGCTTTCTGCGCCAGCAGGACATGGCATCCCGTATCCTGCTCCAGATTATGCAATATTATTAAGTTCTCTTTTAATTTTTTCTGATCCACCACATAGCATGGTGTCGGAAGTTCATTCCACTTCATTGCTCTCGTCTCTCCCTGTCCGGCTCTTTTTACGAACGGCTACGCCACCGTCTTGGGGTTCTCATCGACAACCCACGGCAGTCCGTACTGATTGAGCATATCCATAAACGGATCCGGATCAAATTCTTCGATATTGAAGACACCGTCTTTATCCCATACTTTATCCACAACCAGCGCCGCACCGATCATTGCAGGAACACCTGTCGTATAAGAGATTGCCTGGGAACCAACTTCTTTGTAGCATTCCTGGTGATCACACACATTATAAATATAAATCGTCTTTTCTTTTCCGTCTTTCTTTCCGGTGAAGATACAGCCGATATTAGTCTTTCCCACAGTACGCGGACCAAGAGATGCCGGATCCGGGAGCAGTGCTTTCAAAAACTGAATCGGAACGATTTCTCTTCCTTCATAATTGATGGGAGAAGTGGAAAGCATTCCTACATTTTCCAGACATTTCATATGTGTCAGGTAACTCTGTCCGAATGTCATAAAGAAACGGATTCTTTTTACACCAGGTACATTCTTCGCCAGAGATTCGATCTCCTCATGGTGAAGCAGATACATATCTTTTTCTCCTACCTGCGGGAAATTATATTCTCTCTTGATCTCCATCGGTTCTGTCTCTACCCAGTGACCGTTCTCCCAGTAGGAACCATTGGCAGATACTTCACGAAGGTTGATCTCCGGATTGAAGTTAGTTGCAAATGGATATCCGTGGTCTCCGCCATTGCAGTCCAGGATATCAATGGTGTCGATCTGGTCAAAATAATGTTTCATTGCATATGCGGTAAATACGCTGGTTACACCCGGATCAAATCCGCTTCCCAAGAGAGCTGTAATCCCCGCTTCTTTGAATCTTTCACGATACGCCCACTGCCAGGAATAATCAAAATATGCAGTAAATCCAGCCTCTTTGCATCGTTTTTCATAGATGGCTCTCCACTCCGGATCGTCGGTATCTTCCGGTTCGTAATTCGCGGTATCGATATAATCCACCTTACACTCCAGGCAGGCCTCCATGATCGTCAGATCCTGATACGGCAGCGCCACATTCAGAACCGCATCCGGCTGATACGACCGGATCAGGGCAACCAGTTCTTCTACTTTATCCGCATTCACCTGTGCCGTTGTGATCTTCGTATCTGTGGTTGCTTCCAGTTTTTTCTTTAAAGTATCACATTTTTCTTTCGTTCTGCTGGCAATGCAGATCTCTGAAAATGTTTTGCTGTTCTGACAGCACTTATGAATCGCTACTCCTGCTACGCCTCCGCATCCGATAATCAGTAATCTTCCCATTCTTTTTTCCTCCTGTTTTCTATTATGTACTCTTAGGGTCTTTCTGACCCAGTTACTTTTCCTGATTGTTCCGTACCTTCACAGTTGCTACTTTTCTTCTTCTTCCAGCATATCTTCCACATACTTCGGAAGCATAAAAGCTCCCTTATGAAGATTGGTGGTATAATACCAGGTCTTAATTTTCCGTTCTTTCCATCGTTTTACATTCAGATCATCCAGGGGATGATATTTTTTGGAAGCAAATCCAAACAGCCAGTATCCGGAAGAGCAGGTTGGTATATGTGCCTGATACACTCTGCTGACGGGAAAGCTGTGACTGGCCTTCCTGTGCATGACCCGGCAGGATTCTTCGTCCTCATCATAAAACGGACTGCCATGCTGATAAACCATGATCCCGTCTTCCTTTAGCGCCCGGTAACAGTTTCCGTAGAATTCTTTGGTAAATAATCCTGCATTATGCCCCAGTGGATCGATTGCGTCATTGATGATCAGATCGTACATATTTTGTTTGCTTCGCAGAAATCGCAATCCGTCTTCATAATAGACCGTTACCCGTGGATCTGACAGTCCGCAGGCATTATCCGGAAAGTATTCTTTACAGACCTCCACAAACACCCGATCCGGTTCCACCACATCAATGGTCTCAATCTCTTTGTAATGTCCCAGTTCTCTTGCCACACCGCCGTCACCGCCACCGATCACCAGCACATGTTTCACATTCGGATGAACAGCCATCGGAATATGTACGACCATTTCATCGTAGATAAATTCATCCTTCTCTGAAAATACAATGCTTCCGTCTGCACTTAAAAAACGGCCAAATTCATCCGAATCAAATACATCGATCCGCTGAAATTCCGTCTGCAGCCCGAACAGCTGCTTTTGTACCTTTACAGAAACTTTTACTTTTTCTGTATGGTAATCCGAAAACCATAATTCCATTCTTTTCTCCCCCCTTATCTTCTTACCGCACCGGTCGGAGCTTCCATCACATACAGATATTCCACCGCCGGATCCTGCGTTCCCTGCATGGAACAGCCCTTTTCTTTCGCATATATAATGTAGTCAATAATTTCTTTTGTGATCATCTCTCCCGGGGCCAGAATCGGAATCCCCGGTGGATAACACATGGCAAATTCACCACAGATCATCCCTTCTGTCTCCCGGATCGGCACTGCCTTTTTCTCCGCATAAAATGCCGTCTGCGGAGATACCATAACGGTCGGGTTAATATATTCGGTATTCGGCATCTGCTCCGGATCTCTGGCGTACAGCCTCTGGATATCCGAAAGAGCCCCTACCAGGCGTTCAATATCCTGAATCCGGTCACCAATGGAAATATACGCTAGAATATTGGCAATATCTCCCAGTTCAATCTGGATATCATATTCATCCCGCAAAAGATCATACACTTCGATACCCGCAAGACCGATATCTCTGGTATAGACAGACAGTTTAGTCACATCAAAATCGTATACACTGCTCCCATTGATCATGTCTTTTCCATACGCATAGAATCCACCGATGGCATTGATCTCTTCCCTTGCATACTCAGCCATCCGGCTCACTTTTGCAAAGGATTCTTTTCCCCGGAGAGCCAGATTTCTTCTGGAAATATCCAGACTGGACATCAGAAGGTAAGATGCACTGGTGGTCTGGGTCAGATTGATAATCTGACTCACATATTCCCAGTTCACATTTTTTCCCGTCAGCAACAGGGAACTCTGGGTCAGGCTTCCCCCGGACTTATGCATGGAAACCGATGCCATATCCGCTCCTGCGTCCATGGCACAGACCGGAAGGTTCTCACCAAAATACAGATGGGTTCCATGGGCTTCATCCACCAGAACCAGCATATTGTGTGCATGAGCAATCTTTACAATGGATCGAAGATCCGAACAGATTCCATAATAAGTAGGATTGTTCACCAGCACCGCTACCGCATCCGGATTCGCAACAATCGCTTTTTCCACTTCGGACACTTCCATTCCCAGGGAAATTCCGAGACGGTTATCCACCTCCGGGTTTACATAAACCGGTATCGCTCCACACAATACCAGGGCATTGATCACACTCTTGTGTACATTTCTTGGAAGGATGATCTTATCCCCCGCCTTGCAGCAGGAAAGTACCATTCCCTGTACCGAAGAGGTAGTTCCTCCTACCATGAAAAAAGCATGATCCGCACGGAATGCTTCCGCCGCCAGCTCCTCTGCCTCTTTGATCACCGATACCGGATGGCAGAGATTGTCCAGCGGTTTCATGGAATTCACATCCAGACTGACACATTTTTCACCCAGAAGTTCCACCAGCTCCGGATTACCCCGCCCTCTCTTATGCCCGGGCACATCGAAGGGAACGACCCTTCGTTTCTTCAGTTTTTCCAGCGCCTCATAGACCGGCGCATGCATCTGTTTTTTCTTATCCATATCTTCTCCCTGTTGTCTTTTTCCTGTCCACAGATCAAATATTGTTTATATGTGACTGTGAAAGTACTGACCCGTTATATTTATATAACGAGATAAAATACGCTTCGCAAATTTTACTCGTTATCGCGACAATCGCCAAGATCGCATGCAGGCATGGACTTTGCCTCGTTGTTCGCGTAAATCAAAATTGATCCACCGGACCAATTATTGATAGGTAATGCAACAAAAAAGGACAGATGAAATCACCTGTCCGCATTGTCATTCTATAGTTCTACTTTGTATTTTCTCTACATCCGCAAAAACTATGTTCTCAGAGTTTGTCGTTGGCATCTTTGCCAGCAAATATTTGCTATTCCGTAACTGTATCCGCCCACAGCTACAAGCTAACTACTCTTTATTGACCATTTCACAAGTGATACCTCAACCGGATTTCTTCGCTTTCTTCCGGTTGGAAACTTATAAAATTTAGCTTTTAACTAAATCAATAATGCGGTCTCTCACCGCTCTCGGCAGCTGCCCCGCCTGTCCGTATGGGCTTAACCAATATGCTTGGTGGGCTAATAATAAATATTTGCATGAAAACATGGTTTGCTTCATGTAGTTTTGAGTATATCACAGCATTTTATGTAATGCAAGTAAAAGCTGGGTAAAGTCATTCAAAGTACTTTCCGGGTGTCCCATTCTTATCATCTGAATCGACATTTCTATCTCTGCCAAGAGCATGATCAAACTCATCAAGAACATCCGTCATCAGTCCTTCATCGAGCCGACTTCTGCACTCTGCAACCAATACAGCTGGAATTCCATAAAATGCTTCTGCAATACTGCCTGTAATAGCGCCAAGTGTGTCAGTATCTCCACCAAGTGATACTGCATTCCGTATGGCATCCTCAAAATCTTGGGATTCCAGAAATGCAATAATCGCCTCCGGTACTGTTCTCTGACAAGTCTCATCCATATGATATCCCGGTCTGATTTCATCAAGTGTTCTATTAAGATTATAATGAAACTCCCTCTCAATATATTCTTTAATCTCTTCTTTCGAGAATCCATTCCTAGCCATGTATATTGCACTGGCTGTTGCCTCTGCACCCTTAATGCCTTCCGGATGATTATGTGTCACGTTTGCTGTCGCTCTTGCTACCTCTCTTGTTCTTTCCATCGAATCATAAAGCCATCCCGCTGCTGACACTCTCATGGCAGAACCATTTCCATAACTTCCGTATGGCTTTGGATTGCTTTCTCTAAGCCAATGCCTGAATCTTCCACCATAACCTGCATCTGGATATCTTTTTCCCCTATCCTGCATGTTAGTTACTACCGCCTCTTCAATTTCCTTTACTGTAGCTTGTGTTCCGACTGCAAGAAGAGCTTCTCCAACTGCTATTGTCATAACAGAATCATCTGTAAAGTCACACCCTTTAGTAAACAAATCGAATTCCTTTGTTTTATCTCCTCTATCAAACTCAAATGGACTTCCTATAATATCTCCTAAAATTGCTCCGTACATATATGCCTCCAATCTCCGGAATGCTCCCGCAACTCTTTTTCTTTGTTACAATATAAGTATAGTTGAGCGGCATCTTTATATGGTCGCTGTCCGGGCGACACTTTTTAGGACAAAAACAAACGCCGATACTAAAAGTACCGACGTAACATATGCACCGGTAACAGCAATATCACCTCTTGCAATTTTCCGATGCCTGCTTTTCAGCAAGAAGCTGTTCTTTTCCTGTCGCCCTCTTGATTACCGAACAGCAAAAACAGGCTTGGCTGGATTTGCTATCTTAGCCACTATGCTTTACTCAAAATATCCGTTTAGATAATTTGCCGTATCTTCGTTCACTGCAAAAATCATATCTAAATCATCTAAACCGTAAATCTTAATGCCCATGTAAGAACCATCATATAGTGTGATAGTGGTAACATCATAAAGTGTTCCATCGGTATCGGTCTGGCCATACTTAATCGTTTCTTCCTGAGCCAAATTGAAAGAACCGATTTCCGTCGCATTATCTGGCAGCGTCTTCAATTTCCACTTGTCCATATCCAGTGCCAGAATAAAATCTTCAATATCATTTTGGGCTGTAATAGTTTCAAGGATTTCCGATGTATCAGCGGAAACAACTGCTATTTCCTGTGCTTTTGCAATATCGTCACTATAAGCGGAAAAATCTGTTCCATTATTCGCTTGACAGCCACTAAGGAGAAGTGTCAAGACCGCTGCTATTGTCAAAAAAAATCTTTTCATAAGTAACCTCACTTTCTTTTTTCGTGATATTCTTCATTCATAATCAGTAACCTATATGCTCGGACAATACCAGACACATACACACACAAGAAAGCTCCTGTCCCAGCCAATACCATTCCGCAAGCAAAGACAATATTATCTAAGGCATACATTTCAGCGGGGACAATCATCGGACAAAGTAAAAATCCAATGGCAATCAAAGCAACTCCAACAAGGTTAAGTATATGCGCAAATTTCTTCTTGTCGGCATAAACAGAGGTTAATTCGGATTTTACCATTTTGTCAAAAGATAGGTTTTCCTTCCAAATCTTGCGATATGGATTATCTGCTAACTTTACAGAGAATAAAAGGATAACCCCTAAAATGACAACTACCATGAATAGTATCATACTTATTTCAGCGTCCCAAAAAGAAAGAGATAAACCGCCAACGAACAGGCCAACAGCAACACCAATTTTTATCATTTTTCTTTTTTGGTAAGCCAGAAATCCGTCTGCCATTTCCCGACTGACATAGATTCCTTTTTCATTTGGACTTATCTCTGTCTTTTCCGTATCTTCTTCATTGAGAAGATAGTCCAAAGATACATTAAACAATTTACTCATTCGGACAATTTTTTCAGTTTCGGGGTATCCGTTATCACGCTCCCATTTGCTGATTGCTTGTCTGGATACTCCTAACTGATAAGAGAGTTCCTCTTGAGATAGTCCAGCTTCCTTTCTCAATTTTTGTATTTTCTCTCCAAAGGTCATTATCTGTTCCTCCTTTCGCTATCAGCATACGATTTTTGCCGATAGCACACCACCAAAATACGGTTTCTTTTCCGCAACGGGTGGTTGCAACCATGCGTTGCATACGATTTTTTGCCCTTTTTCGTTATACAACTCAATCGCAAGAGCGTAAACAGATGTAATGGAGAAGTTATGGTGAAAATATCTCTGCTTTGCGACGGCTTTTTTTCTGCCGTCGGGCAGGTTAATTACCGAATGATTATTTATGCCACTTGTAAATGTCAATATCGAGCAGCGACAGTGCAATATACCGCTGATTCATAGTCTTTATTCAACTCATCAGCCTTTTTCCTGTAAGGCCAACTTTTTATGAATATGCACTGCAAATATGATTGTAACCAATGTCGTCAAAACATCTGCAATCGCCTGTGCGTAGATCACGCCATTAAGCCCCCAGACTCCCGGAAGAATCAGAATAACGGGCATAAACATGATTCCCTGCCGACAGATATTCAGGAAACCACCACCCAACGCTTTCCCCATAGAAAGGTAAAGAGTAGAATAGGTAAACTGAAAACCAAAAGTAAAGAACATCATCGTGTTTGCTTTCAGCGCTGGCACAGCAATTTCCATCACTTTCGGATCATCACCAAACAGAGAAAGAATAGGCGCAGCCAGCAAGAAAATCAGTATTGTCCATACAATACAGAAAACAGTGGTCCATTTCATGCAGCTTCGGATTGCCTCGTTTAGACGAGAATAGTTTTTCGCTCCATAATTGAAGCCTGCCATTGGCTGAAAACCTTTCATATAGCCGAATACCACATTGACACCCAGAGTCACGATCCGCAGTACAATTCCCATAGCAGCAATCGCATCCTCGCCGTAAGCACCAGCCGCCGCAGAAATGCGGCTCATGGAAAGACTGGAAAGAAGTTGAAGCAGCAGCATAGAAACTCCCACCTTCAAACTCTCACTGTAAATTTCGACAGATGGTTTGAATTTTGAAAATGCAATCTTCAGATAACTCTTTCCTCCCATAAAGAACCTGATATAGATGGCGCTGGTAACAATCTGCGATATCAAGGTCGCAACCGCTGCACCGCGAACACCCATATTCAATAAAGTGATACAAACCGGGTCTAAAATCATATTGAGAATTGCGCCGCTAATCATTGCAGTCAATGAAATGTTGGACGCCCCCTGCGCTACGGCCAGATTGCCCGCTGTAACATTTGCTGTGCTAAAAACAGTACTGATGATAAAGATAACGGCGTATTCTTGTGCAAATTCAAAGATAGAAGGAATCGCTCCTATAAACTTTAAGACAGGAGCCAGTGTCAGCAATAATAATATTGCGACAAATAACCCAGTAAAGATACTGCTAAACATTGCTATGGACGCTACTCGCTCTGCCATTTCCTTATCTTTTTTTCCGAGCAGCCGGGAAATATAGGAACCTGCTCCAGCTCCAAATGTTAGACCAATTCCCGAAAACACCAGGGATATTGGAAAGGCTACTGATACGGCGGCCACGGCCTGTTTTCCCAAAGCAGATACAAAATATGTATCAACAACATTGTATAGGGCAGTCACCAGCATACTGATAACCATAGGCATTCCCAAAACCAGCAACGCACGGGATACGTTTCCTTCACTCATAAGTTTCATTCGATCTGTTTTCATTTTTTTACACTCCTTTCGCACCTAAGCATATCTCTTATTAGTCCCATAATCAACAATCAGGATATTTTGAAATCGAATATTGTGTGATAGGAAAAAATCCCGTAAATACAAGGATATTTTAGATTTTGAGATTGAGAATTTCAAAATATCTTGATATAAATATGCTTGATTGTGATACTCGCTTGTGCTAACATAGCTTCAAGGAGGCGATACGATGGAGCAAACGAAAACTGTAATTGAATACTATACGGAGTTGCCGAAACATTTACACTTTGTACGAGTGGCAGAACAGTCGAATGATGGTTGTGATTACTACCGTATGCTTTCTGAATATGGAACTGGTAGCGTCCGTATTCTCAATCTGCACCAACAATTTCTTATCGTGTTAGCTGATTTTACCCCGCGAAGCAATTTTGAAAAGGTTTCTGAAATAAAGCAGGAATACTTTGAAATCAGCCAGTTTGAAACAGATTCCAGCTCATTTAAAGTCGGTGGGCGCAAAGTCAGGCAAGTGGAGCGAGGTATCTGTTGCTATGCTAACTCACAGAAAACAGCATACGCCTTTTGTGAAGCTGGAAAACCCACTCGCTTTACAAAGATCATCATTACCCGCTCGTATTTCGATCAATTTTTACAATGCAGGTATGGGGACAGTTATGAATTGTCTAAAAATGCTTTAGACTACCTGATCCAAAACCCAAACTCCCCGGAATTGAACTTTGTCTTTCAACAGATCAAAGATTGTCCGGCAGAAGGGACCGCCCGAACCCTCTACATGGAGGGAAAAGTCATGGAACTTCTATCGCTGGTCACACATAATCTGGAGCAGGAGCAAAACCGGCGGCACTTGCCTGTTAAACTGGACAAGAAGGATAAGCGGTCACTGGGAAAGTCTGTGACTTTGATGAAACGGGATTTATCCGCTTATCCCTCTATTGCTCAACTGGCTCAGACTGCCAATATGAGTCCTTCACGTTTTCAAATGGCTTTTCGGCAAGTGTATGGAACAACCGCTTATGAGTATTTGAAAGTCATGCGGATGAATTATGCCCTTTTATTGCTTCAGGATTCAGATGACAATATCCGAAATGTTGCAAGGAAAGTCGGTTATCGTAATGCAGGCCATTTCTCCAAGTTATTCAAAGAAACATTTGGTATGGGACCGCAAGAATACCGAAATATTCACCGGATCAAGTAGGTTTATTCCATTTACTTTACTTCCCGCTTCTGGAAAACTGCCACGCCAGCAACAGTAAAGATAACTGTAAATATCAAACCGGACAGATAGCAGTGCAGCATACCATTAGGAACATTCCATACTAAGTTCATTATCGAATTTTCATCGAAAAATGGAGCGGCAAGGTTATACGGAAGCCAATAGGCCAGCTTTGCAATAAGCTCCACCTGCTTGCCCAGCATATTCATAATAATAGGTAATATCAGAATAAAGGCGACAGCATAGGTTTCAGCGGATATGGCACTTTCCATATTCATAATAAAACAATGGCTGATTGCCAAAGCCGCAAGGAAAAGCGGTATGCCCGCTGTCATTGCCCGCAGGAGTTCATTCAATTCGCCCACATTGCTGTGCTGTAAAAGGGCAAAAGATACCCCCACAAGCAGAACATTCATCAGAATATAAATCACTGCGCTCACAATCATCTGTGCAAAAAGTCGGGCGAGGTAAATTGTGCCCCGTCCAATACCAAAAGCTACCGAGTGCTTCATGGTATGCTGTCTGTACTCGTTATCGTCCAGATATGCAGAAAGCACCAGCACAATCAGCAACAAATAATTCATACTCCGGTATTCATTTCCCAATGCAAAAGCAGTTGTAGCATAAGGAAACGCCGGGTCTTTTCCAAATGTGGCCAGAACCGCCCCCATTGCCACGATCAGCGCCGCCACAATCCCAATCAGAAGATATAGCTTTTTGTTGCGGGAAATACGGAAAAGCTCACTGTTTATATAATTAAGCATGGCTTACACCTCCAATCAGGTTCATATAGTAATCCTCAAGCTCTATGCTGTGGCTTTCAATGGAGCGAAGCTCCAGTCCTCCGAGAATTGCCTCTTTACTGATCGCCGAGGCTTCCTCCATGCGCTCATACAGATGGATATGGCTGTCATTCACAATCTCAAATTTGGACAGGTGTAATTTGTTCCTCATCAACTCCGCCATGCCCTGAACGTCATTTACCGCAATATCCAGATAGGTGCTGCATTTAGAGAGCAGTTCCTCCACTGACAACTGTTCCAGCAAATGTCCCTTGCTTAAAAAGCCGTAATGCGACATTGGACAGCTCGCTCAAAATATGGCTGGTAATCAAAATTGTCACGCCTTCACGGTGAATATCCAGCAACGTATTGCGGATTTCAATAATACCGGACGGGTCAAGTCCATTGATCGGCTCGTCAAGAATCAGAAGCTCCGGTTGATTCAGAAGCGCCAGACCAATCCCAAGACGCTGCTTCATGCCAAGAGAAAAATTTTTGTACTTTTTTCCGCCAGTATTGCTAAGGCCTACTTTATCCAGCGTATCCCGGATTGCCTTTTTGTTCCTGATACCAAACTGGCGGCGAAAATATTCCAGATTTTGCTCCGCAGTCATGTCATCATAAAAGCCGGGGGCCTCGATCAAAGCGCCTGTGCGCCGCCGCATAGCATATAATTCCTTGTCTTTCGTGTGACCAAAAAGCTGAATTTCTCCGTGCTGGAGAACCGTCTGCCCGGTAATCAGGCGCATTAGCGTAGTCTTTCCTGCACCGTTGTTTCCGACCAAACCGTAAATCTGTCCCTGCTCAAGTTCTATGCTCACATCATCCAGCGCAAGCGTCTGGCCGTATCTCTGGGTAACATTCTTAACGGATAAAATTGTACTGTCCATATATGCCTCCTTACTGCGTTACCATGAAAGCGGCAATGATGGAAGAAATCATTGTATAGGTCATTGTAATCATATTTTTCACATAGGGCTGGAAGTCACCCTTATCCTGGTTTGCCGCTTTTTTCAGCTTAGACAATTCCTCTCTGTCCAGCAGTTTTTTTGCCACGCCACTTTTCAGCAAAAGGATTGCAAGCATGAATTGATCCGGGGTCACAGCTCCATCCAGATTTTTGATAGCAGCCATATCATCTGCCAGAACCGCCTGTTCCACATGGCACAGCTTTGTACCCAACAGTCCGTCCTGTTCCTCAACCGTCAGTACAGATTTGCGTGCTAAACCATCCACAATGCTCTCTACCAATGCTTTCATGCGTTTATCCGTGAGTGTATGGGTATATTCCAAAACCACATCTTCCGGCTTTCTGGGCTTTTTCGCCAGCAGTTCATAAATAGAACTGCAATAGGCAATCTTTTCAGGAAGCGGTGTGGAAACCTTCAGCTTGCCCTTCGTATCAGGGACTATGGCCTCTGCCTCAATCATATCCCAAATGCAGGACGCTATCAGACAAATCCCCCGTTCCTGCTTTTGAAGACTGGACACTTTTTCATTCGTTTCAAGCGCCGCAAGGGCATATTTTTCAGTCGTTGTTAATTTCATAGATAAGCTCCTTTCTGCTATGCCGTATCCACGGCTTTTTTTGTGAGTACAGCATAACAGAAAAAATACTGTTTCCTTCAAAACTGTCGTCAAATGTGCCTAAGTGTGAATAAGCGCTTTGCGGCTGGCTGAATTTCTGCGCTTATTCATCATTTTCGCAAGGGTAAACTTGATACAGGGTACTTTATCCAGTATAATAGAGAAGTTCATATTCTTTGAGAGGAGGGATCACATGAATACATACCTGAATATGTTGCTGTCGGTTTTCCTGCTTTCTATTGCAATCAGGAATTTATGGCCGCAAAAAATGAGCATGAAAGCGTATGGCGCGCTCTGTATTATTCTGGCGGTTGCGGCGGGGGGCAACACGCCGTCCAAATAGAACACGCTTTCCTCATATATGCAATATGGATTGTTCAGTATATTGGTAGCGGTCTGTTTATACAGCCTGTTCGCTTACAGAAACACCAGACCGCAAAATATTTCTATGGGATTGCTGGGCTGTTTCCTCACGGTTGTTATAGATAATCTGTTGACAGGCATTTTTTCGCTGCTCCCTGTATCTGTATGGGAAACGCCGCTTCTGGTAATTTGTGCCATACTCGTCCAGATCGTGCTGTTCTATTTTGCAACCTTGCTTTGCGGCAAACTGATAAAGAGGGGCTGTTTGTTTTCCAGAGGAATATGGAAGATACCGCAGGTGTGGTATCTGATCGACGCAACCATACTGCTTTTTGCGATTGTGCTTTTATTTAACAGGATCATCCGGGGAGAAACAGGCTCCGCTATGAGTACGCTGCTTTATAATGGCCTGATTGCTATGGGCTATTTCCTCGTTGTGCTTTTCCTTTTTCTGTCCATGTTCCGATCCTATCGTGAGAAAATGCAGGAAGAAACAAAGCAAAAATCTTTTCAGGATTTACAGGAATATACCCGCAATCTGGAAGCCATGTATAACAGCCTGCGTGCCTTCAAGCATGATTACATCAATATCCTCACTTCTATGTCAGGCTATATTGATAACGGGGATATAGAAGAATTAAAAACTTTTTTTGGAACAAAGATTCTTCCTACGAAAAATCTAATCGACCAGGGCGACTATAAACTGAATCAGCTTTCCAATATCAAGGTTTTGGAAATCAAGAGCCTTATTTCCGCAAAAATGATTTATGCCCATGAAACAGGGATTGATGTAACCATTGATATTCCCGACCCTGTGGATCATTTTGTTATGGATACGGTAGACCTGGCCCGTGTACTGGGGATTTTTCTTGATAATGCCATCGAAGCGGCTTTGGAAACATCAAAGCCCAAAGTTGGTTTAAATATCATCCAGAACCCAAACACAGTAGCAATCATCATAAGCAACAGTTTTCAGGAAAATGACCTGGCCCTGCACAAACTGAAACAGAAAGGCTTTAGTACAAAGAAAGACCATCAGGGAATCGGCCTGCCAAAAGCACAAAAGATTATCAGCATTGGGGGTA
>OGRT01001762.1_pt1 | contig 14634 bp, 10 predicted proteins | sample 1553581 | NCBI WGS metagenome assembly OGRT01 (sample SAMEA2580113, study PRJEB22360) | human gut metagenome | biome: human gut; feature: human-associated habitat; material: faeces | place: Denmark | collected 2008/2010
GATTGGCCTGGTATTCTGTATTATCCGTCATATTGTAGAGTGTATCATCTTGCATACCTGGGTTGGATTTATCTTTATGGTAATTGTGTTAGTAGTTGTAATGCAGATATTTGAAAAGGTGAAAGAACAGCTGCTTAAATGGACAATTGATTAAAATTAAATGAAGATGAAAATATAGGGAAGTTGTGGTATATGGATGTGTATCACAGCTTCCCTTTTTTAACAAAAGCTAAATGCGTTTCATAAGTTACACTGCAATGTCCGGTGTCCAGTAGATATTATTTATCAATCTCACTCAGTGCAGCTTCATCAGCAACGATTGTTACATCATTATGTAACTGAAGGATGGAAGCCGGTACTTCCGGAGTGATTGCTCCATAGAGTACTTGCCTGTTGGGTGTATGTGCAGAAATATGTGAAACAGAAAACTCTGGACGAAATGCTGCAAGAATTGCCAGATGTAGGCCAATTTATCATTGCTATTGGATAGCTGGTTTGAAAGACTGATGGCGGAAGAATAGATGCTGTGATAGAATGAAGAAAAATGATAAGTTAATAAAATGATATCAAAAAAATTTACATCTGATAAGGAGAAGGAAAATAGATGGAAAGTGTGAATTATGAATATTTTGATTCAGAGAATGATTATTCAAAAAATCCTAATGCAACCAAACATAGATCATTTAACGTTTCAAGAGGAGATTTTAGTAAATATGCTATTTTAAATGGATTTTACGGAAAAAAACTGATTTCTCGAGATGCAAGAAAATTTTATTCATCAATGTGTAGAATGGCAGTAAAAAAGGAAAAAGGGTTTTATGTAATTTCAGATGAGTATGAATTTGCGGAAACTTCATATAAAAATGTAATTTCTTTTGCCATGGGTATGTTAGCAACAAGAATTATTGCAAATGAAATATATAACATTAACAAATTATATCATTTTACAGATAAGAGTTTTAAAGGAACGTTGGTGAATGGAAAAATGGCACCAGATTGGATCGGAGTTGATGGGCAAAAAAAAGTATTTTTATTTGAAAGTAAGGGGACTTGTAATAAGAATGTTAGGAAAAAGACAATCGAGCATGCAAAAGTACAATTAAATAATGTGGGTTCAATTAAGGATACATCAACAAACCAGATGTATTACCCACAAAAAGATAGCAAACATGTAATTTGTTCATGTTTTGACGCATACTCTGGTATAGATAAAGTATGGAATATACATGATGTGGATCCAGAAGGAAAGGGAGAAGTTAACTTAGAAATTAATTTTGATAAAGAATGCTTTATGTATTATCAAGCATTTGTTTCGTATGTGGATTCATTAAATCAGGTATATCAATGTTAGTCTGTAAAAAATCAAAAATACTATTGTTGGGTGTATGAAGATGAAAAATATTGTATTCTTGAAGAAATATATAATTCGATGAAATCAGGACAATTTAATGAACAGAATAGATATCGTAATTTTAATAATTATGTAAACGAGAAACTTAGTGATATAGAGTATCCAGAACAGTTTTCACATGATGGAATCTCTTCCTATGAAGATGGAATAGTAGTTTGTAGTTCAGTTTCTTGGCGAGATAAGCTGCACTAAGAAGATATTTTTGTTTTTGTTATCATACTCCTCCTTCCGCTGAGACTATTCCTCCCGCCGGGAGTTCACGTATTTCAATATCGGCTGTCCCTTCCGATATTAGAAATAGTGCTGTGAACACCTTTAGGTGGAACCAACAGACAAGTGAAACGTCTGTTATTGAGAGGGTATGGGGAAATCCCCATCAAGATAAATCCCATAGGAGAACAGGATGGCAAACGACATTACTGTTAAACATGGGTGGATCTTGCTCTTATTTGTATCCCTCTATATAACGAAACGCTCAGAGGCTGTTTTACAGTGGGGAAAAAGAAAAAATATCAAAAAATTGATGATTAATGGTGAGCTTGTGATAGAATGGAAAAAAGAGAAAAGCATAAAGGATGTAGTTGTGGAGAATATTTGTTATGATTAGAAAGTTGCTGAACGGAGATATCGATAGAGTCGCTGACATATGGTTAAAGACAAATCTGAAAGCACATTATTTTATTTCCAATCAATACTGGAAAAGTAATTATGAATTAGTAAAAGAAATGATGTCACAATACGAAGTTTATGTGTTTGAAGCAGATAAAATGATACAAGGATTTGTAGGACTAAATGATAAATATATAGAAGGTATTTTTGTCTCCGATGAAATGCAGTCATGTGGCATAGGTAAGCTTTTATTAGATTATGTTAAGGATAAAAAAGTTAGCTTACGATTAAATGTATACCAGAAGAATGCCAGAGCAATTTCTTTTTACCAAAGAGAAGGGTTCATTATTCAATGTGAAGGCTTGGATGAAGCTACTGGTGAAAAAGAGTACACTATGCTATGGAAACGAAAATAGAAATCGGGATTTGAGGTGGAAATATGGCATCAAGCAAGAAATACTTAGAGTTTATTTTAGGGCAGCTATCTGAGTTAGAAGAAATTACTTATCGAACTATGATGGGAGAATTTATTATTTATTATCGTGGCAAGATTGTAGGTGGTATCTATGATGATAGATTACTTGTTAAACCAGTAAAATCAGCAATTAGTTATATGCCGACAGCTCCGTATGAATTACCCTATGAGGGAGTAAAAGAGATGTTGTTGGTAGATGAGGTTGATAATAAGGAATTTTTGACAGGCTTGTTTCATGCAATGTATGATGAACTGCCAACTCCAAAACCGAAAAAGAAGAAATAAACAACTTACAGTTTATGCCATTGTCATTTTGTAAAAGGAAAAATTTAACTCCTATTTTACATATACAACAAAATACCTTAACAAAAGACCATTAAAATCCTATCGTTACTTGAATTCAATGGGTTAACGGAGGAAACGATATGAGAGTAAAACGGAGAAAAACAATGGCGCTTTTAGCAGCTGTTTCGATCGTATGCGCTCAAAGTACAGTAAGTGATGTCTTTGCAGCGGGAGCAGAGGAGGTGGCAGCACAGGAAAACAATGCAGTTTCAATCGAATACCTTACTTTACAACCAGGTGAAAGAGACGATTCGGTAAACCTGAACTGGTATGCCCCGGAAGGTACTCAAAATGCGATTGTCCGTATGGGGGATAAGACAGTAGAAGCATCTGTAAGAGCTCTTCATACTCCTACAAAAGTAGTTGAAGGAAAATATACAGATACCGGGAAAATAGTATGTCAGGCTACTGTATCAGGACTTTCAAAAGGCACAGAATATAGTTATCAGATTTCATATGATAATGGAAATACTTGGTCAAAGAAGTATTCTTATGAAACACCAAATGCAGGTGAATTTCGATTTGGTTTTACAAGCGATCCCCAGATTAAAGAAAACGGAGAAACAAATAACGGGGGATGGAATCCTTCTGACGGAAAAAATCAGACCGGATGGGCAGTTATGCTGGACAAGATGAAAGAGGAAGATGTGAACCTCATTGTTTCCGCGGGAGACCAGGTGGAGGATCAAAGCTGGGGAAAATCCAGTGAGTATGCGGCATTTTTTGCTCCGGAAGAAATGACATCTCTTCTGTATGCCCCGGCAGTAGGAAATCATGATCGTCATTACATGTTTGATGATCATTTTAATCTTCCGAATGAAATGAGTGTAGATGGAAACGCAGCGTCTCTTAATCAGGTAAAGACAACATTCCGCGGACAGAACAGTGGAACGAGTCAAAGCCATGGCAACTATATTCAGGCAACTGCGGATGAAATCGCACAATCTGCAGAGTCAAATGGTGTTACACCGAATAAAGACGGGCAATATGATTTTGTGGAACGAAGAGAAATGGAGACAAAAGGAAACTATTACTATTTATATAATAACGTTCTCTTCGTAACATTAAACACAGGAGCTTATCCGGGCGGAAACGATAATGAAAATGCGGGAAATGTAAATGTTCCAAGCGCTTCAAAGGACAATTCCGAAGCGGAAGCCATCGTTTCTAACTTCAGAACAACTTTAAATGCGGCGACGGCAGAATATTCAGGTCAGTATCAATGGTTAGTTGTTACACATCATAAATCTACGCAGACAGTGGCAAAGCATGCTGCCGATTCGGATATTGAGAACTATGTAGATGCAGGATTTGAGCAGGTGATGGATGAATTTGACGTTGACTTTGTATTAGGCGGTCACGATCATGTGTATTCTCGAAGCTATGTGCTGAAAAACGGTCAGAGAAATGCAGAAAGACTGGATGATTTCCATGATCCTGACGGAGTGATTTATCTGACGGGTAATTGCTGTTCTGACATGCAATACTATACTCCTTTTGAGAAAGTAGACAAGGCCAATAATGCAGATTATCCGGTGCTGGCAAACGGACAAACCGGTTCTGAGGCATATTTGGCGGGAAATCTTCCAATTGGAAATCAGGAATGGAACCAGGAGTACAGTCCAAGTTACGCTGTCTTTGACGTGGCGGATAATAAAATCTCTGTCAACGTATATAACCTTTCGGGAGACAGCAATGCCCCGGAAAGTAAATTAATTGATTCATTCAGTGTTACCAAAAATGCGAACGGCGGAGAGCTGAAAAACGGATTAGAGAATAAAAAGGCTTCTATTGCCATGACACAGACTGCTCAATATAATTCCGGCATGCAAAACCCGGACGGCGGCGTTATGGAAATTATAGATTACAATACAGTTACAGGCTGGGCGTATGCTGTGAATGGTGTAACCGGGAACTTAACGGCAATTCCGATGAAAAATAAAAATGCAGTTGATAAGATCGCTTTGTTAGATGGAAAGAATATAAATATCAAAGAAATCGTTGAGAACAATTACAAAGGTTTCTCCTACGGTGATATGACTTCTGTTGCCGTTTCTCCAAATGGAGAAAAGCTTGCAGTGGCAATCCAGTCATCTGATTATTCGGCTGCCGGATGCCTCGCAGTATTCCTTTGCGGCGCAGATGGGACATTGTCATTTGATCAGATTTATGAGGCAGGTGTACAGCCGGATATGGTGACATTTACACCCGATAGTAAAAAAATTCTTTCGGCAGATGAAGGCGAACCAAGAAACGGCTATGAAGCGGGAAGTATTGACCCTAAGGGAACGGTCACTGTAATTGATCTGACAAATCAGAATGTATCACATCTTGACTTTACCGTTTTTGACAGTGAAGCGAAAAGAGCGGAGCTTGTACAAAATGGAGTGATTTTGAAAAAAGGAACGGCTCCGTCTGTTGATTTAGAACCGGAGTATATTGCAGCAAATGATAAAACAGCCTATGTTACACTTCAGGAAGCAAACGCCATTGCCATCGTAGATCTGCAAACACTTTCTATAGAAAATATCTGTTCCGCAGGATATGAAGATTACGAAAAATATCCGATCGATATTGATAAAAAAGATGCGGCATACAGGCCGGTATCTTATCCGTCGCTTCGCGGAATCCGTATGCCGGACGGAATTTCTCTGTTTGAGTCGAACGGCAAAACTTATATTGTAACTGCAAATGAGGGGGATTCCAGAGAGTGGAACGAATATCTTAATGAAGCAGAATGTAATTTTGGGAAAGGGCAAACATCACCTTCCGGGAAAATTACGGCTGAAAACAGTGGACTAACCGGAAAGGTTGTATTCTTCGATCAGAACGATTATGAAGGTTTAAATTCAGAATATGATTACCTGTTCGGAGGACGTTCCTTCACTGTTTATTGTGTAGATGGATCCGGAATGAAAGAAGTGTATACGAGCGGAAACGAGTTAGAAGCAAAAACAGCGGCATATTTCCCGCAGTACTTTAATTGTTCCAATGACTCCGCAGAAATAGATGACCGTTCAGGGAAAAAGGGCGTAGAAGCAGAAAGCGTAACAATCGGAACGGTAGGAGAGAAAACTTATGCGTTTATCGGTCTTGAGAGGATCGGAGGCGTTATGGCTTATGACATTACAAACCCTGACAAGATTCTTTTCGCAAATTATATTAACTCCCGAGATTTTAGTAAAGATATAGCAGGCGACGTATCTCCGGAAGGACTGTGCATGATTTCCGCATCTGAAAGCGCAGACGGAAATGCTTATCTGCTTGCATCCTGCGAAGTGTCAGGAACAGTTGCTGCTTACAAACTGATATCGCAAAATATTGATTCTTCGGATGACGATAACACAGATAATAATCACGATAATAATATCGATCACAACGGAAGTGGTCACGGCGGCGCCGATACGGAAGATTTAAACAATCAAGAAAGTAAGACAAATGCGCTGAAAACGGGAGATCATGCCCCGGTTATAGGAACGGGAATAGGAATGGTTCTTGCATTGTCTGCAATCATTGTAATACTGAAATATCGCAGATCTAAAAATACCATTACAAATACAAAATAATAAGCAGAGCTGATCCGGAAGCAAAAGGCGGTAAATACCGCCTTTTGTTGTCGTTTTAAGTCAGTGAAGGGAAATATGGCTTTTCCCGGGAAACTTTTAGATAATACTTTAGAGTTGTGATGTAGACATATGAGCCTTATTATAGTATTATATAGAACGACATTAAGACTCTGATACTTAAAAATATAGAGAAAGGCGAAAACCCGCAAAAATTGCAGGGTTTTTAGACAGGTAAAGATAAAAATGAAACTAGGTATTGTCGGTTTGCCGAACGTAGGGAAAAGTACATTGTTTAATTCATTGACAAAAGCAGGGGCGGAATCCGCCAATTATCCGTTCTGTACGATCGATCCGAACGTAGGAGTCGTAACAGTTCCGGACAAGCGTCTCGATGTACTCGGAGAGATGTATCATACGAAAAAAATTATTCCTGCGGCGATCGAGTTCGTTGATATTGCGGGGTTGGTAAAGGGCGCGTCAAAAGGCGAAGGTCTCGGCAACCAGTTTCTTGCAAATATAAGGGAAGTGGACGCGATCGTTCATGTTGTCCGCTGTTTTGAAAATACAAATATCGTTCATGTGGACGGAAGCATCGATCCGATCAGAGACATTGAGACGATCAATCTTGAGCTGATCTTTTCGGATCTGGAGATTCTGGAGCGGCGTATTGCGAAAACGGTTAAGCTTTCCCGCAATGACAAGGCAGCTGCAAAAGAGCTGGATCTTTTAAATCGTGTGAAAGCGCATCTGGAAGACAATAAAATGGCGAAAAGCTTTGTGACAGATGACGAGGACGAGCAGGAGTGGCTTGCAAGTTATAATCTTCTGACTGCAAAACCTGTTATTTTTGCGGCAAATGTATCTGAAGACGACCTTGCGGACGATGGTGCGAACAATGAAGGAGTAAAGGCGGTTCGTGAGTATGCGGCAAGCGAGGACTGTGAAGTGTTCGTTGTATGTGCGGAGATAGAAGAAGAGATTTCCCAGCTTGATGATGACGAAAAGGCGATGTTCCTTGAGGAACTGGGATTGAAAGAGTCGGGTCTTGAAAAATTGATCCGCGCAAGTTATCATCTTCTCGGTTTGATCAGTTACCTGACGGCGGGAGAACCGGAAGTCCGTGCATGGACGATCAAGAGAGGAACGAAAGCGCCGCAGGCGGCAGGAAAGATCCATACGGATTTTGAACGCGGATTTATCCGTGCGGAAGTTGTCAGCTATGATGACCTTATGGCATGTGGAACACATGCGGCAGCGAAAGAAAAAGGTCTTGTAAGGCTGGAAGGAAAAGAATATGTTGTGCAGGACGGCGATATTATGCTGTTTAGATTCAACGTATAAGAATATGCAGCGATGGATACGGACGGCATGGAACCGTGCAGATACACTTCTTTGCCGGTCTGTATCCGTTTTTTACTTACATGAAAGACCTGCCTTTGTGTAAATAGAAAATTTTTAGAGGGGATACAGGGCATATGTTTGTTCTGTCAAATAAAAAATGAAAAGGAGCGGAATGATCTATGCATACAGAGATCAGTTTTCCTAATTTGGGAATTTATCTTAAAAATGTCGGAAAGAGCATCGATTTATTCGGAATAGAGATAGCGTATTACGGAATCATTATCGGAACGGCAATTTTGCTTGGTTTTTGGATTGCTGCCCGTGAAGCGAAACGGACAGGTCAGAATCCGGAAAATTATCTTGATATGGGGATTATCGGCGTCATTGCGGGAATTGTCGGGGCAAGACTTTATTATGTAATCTTTTCGTGGGATATGTATAAAGATAATTTGCTCGATATTTTTAATCTGAGAGAAGGCGGACTTGCGATTTACGGAGGGGTGATCGCAGCTGTGATCAGCGTTCTGGTGCTTGCGAAAGTAAAGCATTTATCTGCTCCTCAGATTTTCGATACGATCGCTATGGCGTTATTAAACGGGCAGATGCTTGGAAGATGGGGAAACTTTTTTAACAGGGAAGCGTTTGGGGGATATACGGACAGTCTGTTTGCGATGCGCCTGCCATTAGATGCAGTGCGCTCTTCCGATGTGACGGAGCAGATGCGCCGGCATATAGAGAGGATAGACGGAGTCAGTTATATTCAGGTGCATCCGACTTTTTTGTATGAATCGCTTTGGTGTATGGTACTGCTCATTATCCTATTTGCTTATCGTAAGCATAAAAAGTATGAGGGCGAGCTGTTTTTGATGTATCTGTTCGGATACGGACTGGGAAGATTCTGGATCGAAGGATTACGAACAGACCAGCTTCTTCTTCCCGGGGTCGGGATTGCCGTCTCCCAGCTTCTTGCAGGTGCGATCGTAGTCGGCACGGGGGCAGCAATGCTTTATCTGCGAAAAAAACATAAGAACAGTTAAGGCAGTTCATGTCACATGTGCTTAAAAATAGAAACAGTTCAGCTCGCGCCATTCGTAAAACCGCACTGCGTGCTTATTGTGGCTGATGCCACTGTTTTACTCATAACCGGGCGCTTAGCACATACAGATGTCCGCTTGCAAAAACATGCAGGCATGTTTTGTGCTTCCCGTACATCTGTATGGCTGAACTGTTACAATAAAAAATGTGAGGAGCATAAAAATGGTTGAAAAGACAATGGATAAAATCGTGGCGCTTGCAAAATCAAGAGGATTCGTATATCCGGGATCAGAGATTTACGGCGGTCTGGCGAATACATGGGATTACGGCAATCTCGGTGTAGAACTGAAAAACAATGTAAAAAAAGCATGGTGGAAGAAGTTTGTACAGGAGAACCCATACAATGTCGGTGTCGACTGCGCGATCCTTATGAACCCGCAGACTTGGGTGGCTTCCGGTCATCTCGGAGGTTTCAGCGATCCGCTTATGGATTGTAAAGAATGTCATGAGCGTTTCCGCGCGGATAAATTGATCGAAGATTTCTGCGAAGAAAAAGGAATTGAACTGGAAGGTTCTGTGGACGGATGGTCTCAGGAAGAGATGACGGCATTTATCGAAGAGCATCAGATTCCGTGTCCGACATGCGGAAAACATAATTTTACAGATATCCGTCAGTTCAACCTGATGTTCAAAACATTCCAGGGAGTTACAGAAGATGCGAAGAATACGGTTTATCTCAGACCGGAGACGGCGCAGGGAATTTTCGTAAACTTTAAAAACGTACAGCGTACATCAAGAAAGAAACTTCCGTTTGGTATCGCTCAGATCGGAAAATCTTTCAGAAACGAGATCACACCGGGTAACTTTACATTCCGTACGAGAGAGTTTGAGCAGATGGAGCTTGAGTTCTTCTGCAAACCGGATACAGATTTGGAATGGTTTGATTATTGGAAAAACTTCTGTCTGAACTGGCTGTCTGAACTCGGACTGAAAGAAGACGAAGTACGTTACCGTGACCATGATGCGGAAGAGTTGTCTTTCTACAGTAAAGCGACGACAGACGTAGAGTTCTTGTTCCCGTTTGGATGGGGAGAACTTTGGGGAATCGCAGACCGTACAGACTATGACCTGACACAGCATCAGAATGTATCGGGACAGGATCTTACTTATTTTGACGATGAAGCGAAAGAAAAGTACATTCCGTATGTAATTGAGCCGTCACTTGGCGCAGACCGTATGGTATTGGCGTTCCTTTGCAGTGCATATGACGAAGAGAATATCGGAACAGAAGAGAAACCGGATATGCGTACCGTTCTTCATTTCCATCCGGCGCTTGCTCCGGTTAAGATCGGCGTTCTTCCGCTGTCTAAGAAATTGAATGAAGGCGCGGAGAAAGTATTTGCACAGTTGAGCAAATATTATAACTGCGAGTTTGACGATCGTGGAAATATCGGAAAGAGATATCGCCGTCAGGATGAGATCGGTACTCCGTTCTGTGTAACATATGACTTTGATTCGGAAGAAGACGGAGCTGTTACAGTGCGTGATCGTGATACGATGGAGCAGGAGAGAGTGAAGATCGAAGATTTGAAAGCATACTTCGAGAAAAAATTTGAGTGGTAAGAAGGAAGCAAAGGAACAATGAAACCATCAGAAGAAATCGTCCGTTTTTTTGAGAAAGATCGGTTTGCGGCAGAGACCGGGGCGGTGATAGACGAGATAGACGACCGCTATGCGAGATGCAGTCTGACATTAGAGGCAAAACATAAGAATGCGCTTGGGGCAGTAATGGGAGGCGTTTATTTTACACTTGCCGATTTTGCGTTTGCAGTTGCTTCAAACTGGCAGGGCGATACAATGGTATCATTGAACTCACAGATTGCTTATCTTGGAGCGGCAAAAGGGAATATGTTGATTGCAGAAGCAGTCTGTTTAAAAGACGGCAGGACAACGGCGTATTATGAGATTCGTATCAAGGATGAACTCGGGAATACGGCGGCAGTCGTGAGCACGACAGGTTACAAGCTTACGAAATTGTGAAGAACAGCCGTCGGGTAAAACTTTTTAAAGAATAAAGAGAAAAAATAAAAATTTCCGCGTGGAGAAGATCCATGCGGAAATTTTTGCATTCAGATAAGTTTTGTGCTTTCGAGCTTCTCCGTAAATGCATCATTCAGACGTATGACAGGTTTCCGAAGGAGCAGACCGAGCAATAGTGCGGGGATGAGAAAAAGAGCTAATGTTCCGAGTTCTTTCCAATAAACTGTGCTGTAAAAGCCGGCAATACATTCTCTCATGGCATTCATGCTGTGCGTAAACGGCAGAAGGGGATAGACTTTTTGGAAAAAGTCAGGCGCTACCTCAATAGGGAATGTTCCGCCGCTTCCGGCTACCTGCATAACAAGTAAGACGACGCAGACGGCTTTTCCGATATCGCCGAATGAAACGGTGAGCGCATAAATGATACTTACATACACGATGCTTGTAAACCATCCGGCGAAAAGGAAGTAAACCGGATGTTGACACTGGATGTTTAAATAAAACAAATCGCCCAGACAGATGAGGCTGCTTTGCAAAAGGCCGATCGCTATAAAAAGTAGACTTCTTCCGATATATGTTTCATGAGGTTTCGGATTAAAAACTCCTGTCAAAGCTTTTCCTGAAACATTGACTTTCAGCATGGCGGGCAGCACAACGCCGCCAACCCACATGGCGAGTGTAGAATAAAAAGGAGCCATTGCCGATCCGTAATTTTCGATCGGGTAGACCGGATGCTCGGAAAGACTGACCGGAGACGCAAGAAAGGCGGCGATTGCTTCCGGTTTTTGCGCCAACAAGTCGGTCAACACGGAAAGTCCGTCACGGTTTGGGTTTAAGAGCGCTTCAGACGCGGATGAAAGTTGTTCAGATACATTACTTAGCAAAGTTGAGGAATCTGAAAGCGAAGTATGGATAAGGGCAAGGTCATCGGAAGCGCTGTTTGTAATATCTGTCAAGTCAGAGGCGCCTTCATTTAATTGTGTTAAAAGAGCGGATACAGAAGATCCGGTGCTGCCTAGACTGCCTGCCAAATTTTCCAGTTGATTTTTAACAGTTGCTTCATAGCTGTCTTTCACTTCCGAAGTGGAAGTCAGGCTCTCTTTAATAAGTCCGTCGATTTCTGTTTTTAAAGAATCCGCATTTTGAACGGCGCCGGTAATTTTTATTCCGGCATTATCAAGCTCGGCTTTTAAATTTGTCTGATGCTCGACGGCAGTCGAAATCTGCTTCAGAATCGGATCGATCACAAGACTAAGGTTTGGGTTTGCGTTTTTTATAGCAGTTAAAGAGTCCGCAAGAGATGTATATCCGTCGATGACAGTTTGTATCCTGTTTGAGACTGCATTAAGGGAAGTGAAAGCGGCATCCGCATCTGTACTGTAGGCGTCAAGTGCGGTTTGGATCGTGGAAGAGACGGATGAATAATAAGTTTCTCCGTCAGATAATGCCTGACTGACTGCGTCAGTTGTGCCGGATAAAGCGGAAGAAAGAGAAGCAATCCCGTTTCCTGCATCTGTCAAGGCGCCAAGGCTTGTCTTTGTTCCGTCTCCGGTATGGGAAAAGATAACAGAAGTCGTATCTAGCATCAAAGAAGCGGCGTCTGTCATATCAGAAAATGCCTGTACAGTTCCGGAAGCAGAATCAAGATCGGCAGAGATTTCTGCAAGCGAAGCAGATAAATTTTCTGCAAGAGATGCATCCCCTTTTTCTGCGGAAACGTCAGCAACAAAACGAAATGCGTCCAGAGCTGTTTTGGAAATTGTCTCTGTGAAGGTTTCGTTAATTTCCTGACGGATTGCATCTGCGCCTTTTTCTGTTACTTTTGGGGCGATGGCGTTCTCCTTTTCGTTGATGCAGTAAGTAATTGTCGGATGTGTCGTTTCAGAAGAAAACAGACTCATCATATCTTTGCTGAATGTTTCAGAAATGACAACAGAAGCATAATATTTTCCGGAACGTACACCGTTAGAAGCGTCCTTGGCATCTGTAAATATCCAGTGAAGCTGTGTGTTTTCACGCAGTGAAGAAATAATGTCATTTCCGAGATTGAGCCGGACCGGAAGCAGTTCGCCGTCATATCCTTTATCAAGACTTGCGACGGCTACTTTTAAATTTCCGGTATTTTTGTACGGATCCCAACTTGCGGCAATATTAAACCATGCATAGAGAGAGGGAACGATAGTAATGCCGAAAATAACGATCAGCGCGATTACGTTTTTTCGGATATTGTGGATGTCGTTTCGCGCAATGCGTATGATATTTTTCATAGTCAGTTTTCCTCCATTTTTCTGAATAATTTCAACATTTCTTCAAATGACATACCGGACAGTTCCTGTTGAGCTGCAAGTTCGTTATGTATGTATTCCACTGTGATCAGCCATGTGGCGATTAAAATAATAGATAAGATCCAAAGAATGAGGAATACAATTTTAGATTCAAGGCTGAACATAAGGATCAGGAAAATGAGCGGAATAGTTAAAATCGCAAAAAATCCAAAACGGATCATTTTGTGATAATTTTTTTCAAAACGCTGTGCTTTCTCGGCAGTTTGGATCTGAAGTTCTTCTTGTGATAAAGAAGCTTTTAGTAAAAGAGAAAGCTGTGCGCTGCGTCTGATATTTCTGTCGGGTGTTTCACCAAGCATTAAATCGGTTTCTGCAAGTTTAATGTCAAAAAGCCGGTTCAGACCTGAAAGCAGAGGTCTGATCCCAAGTCCGATCAGTAAGGAAACGGGAACGAAAAGGAGCAGGATGAGCAGATTGTGTATATAAGTGCTTCCGTACATTCCGGCAATACATTCTCTCATTGCGGAAATACCGTAAGTAAAGGGTAGGAACGGATGGACGTTTTGGAAAAACGCGGGTGTCATTTCTACAGGATATGTGCCGGATGATCCGGGAATCTGAAGGATGACGAGGAGAACACATAATGCTTTCCCGATGTGTTTAAATGAGATTGACAGTGCATAAATAATATTGACATACACAAACGAACAGATCACTCCGGTAAAGATAAGAGCGGCTGGATGCGCGCATTCAATCCCTTTTAGAAAAACATCTCCGATACAGACAATGAATCCTTGCACCATTCCGACCGTGATATACAAAAGCCAGCGTCCGAAATAGAGAGAGGCAGAAGAATATCGAAGCATAGAGCTGTCTTTATCTACTTCTAATTTAAAAATCGCGATGAGGACGATGCCGCCGACCCAAATTGCAAGGTTTGTGTAAAAAGGCGTCATTGCCGAGCCGTAATTAGCTATTTTATAAAAACTCTTTGTTTCTATTTTCACAGGTGAGGACATAAATGCCGATACCGATTGCTTGTCGATTCCTTCTAATGAGAGAAGAGTTTCGTAGATGTCAGAACCGGAAAGGGCATTTAAGTCTGTTTGAATCGTACCGAGATGTTCCTGAACATTTGACAGGGCGGTTTTTGTGCCTTCAAGAGCCGTTACAGTATTTGAAAGTCCGGCGCTCATTTGGTCTAACAGGTTGTCGATCTGATCGGCGGAGGAAGGAACTGTTGTTAGAAGACCGTTCATTTCTCCTGTCAAAGAAGAGAAAGCATCTAATGTCTTGTTTAGCTGCGGCAGAACGTTTTTGTCCAAAACAGCGCGGAGGTCGTGCAGACTGCCGATGTTTGCGGATGTAATTGTGTAAAGCTGTTCCCGGGTAGAAGCGGTTGTGTTGATGGCATTTTGTATTCCTGCATTTCCGGCGCTTAAAGAGAGGATCAGTTCCTGATTATTTGTGTTTTGAGCCTGCAGTCCGGCGATGGCAGAATCCAAATCAGATCCGGGAATGAGTGAG
>OGRT01001791.1_pt1 | contig 14394 bp, 29 predicted proteins | sample 1553581 | NCBI WGS metagenome assembly OGRT01 (sample SAMEA2580113, study PRJEB22360) | human gut metagenome | biome: human gut; feature: human-associated habitat; material: faeces | place: Denmark | collected 2008/2010
CAATATAAGCTAAAGTGTTTTCGCTAACACTAACCACAATTTTAACTTTTAAATCTGTTGTTGTTGGCAAGTGATACGCATAATTAAACGCTTGCCCATTTAATGCGGTAACTTGTCCTTGTTCTGTTCCGTCAAAAAATGTTCCTGCACCCAAATATTTAGCCATACGTTCAAAAATTCCTTGCTTTATGCTTTCGTAATCTTCCGAACCATTATCAACATCAACCGCTAAATATACATAACCCGCATCCGCTTCCTCTGTTGGTTTTATGGATGAAATTAAACCCATTTCCTCTTCTAATCTCTGCATAAAGCCTTCGGGCGAACTTGTCGGCATTATAAGTTCTTCGTTTTGTGTTCTTATATAATCTTGAAGTTTTACGCCTAACTCGGCAATGTTATTTTCTGCCGTCATCAATCCTTGAATAGTTGTATATAAAAATTTCCATAAATTAGTACCAACAAAACTTTCAGAAGTATAACTTGTTCCGAACTCTGTATTAACAACTTCCACGCACTCGCTTAAAATCTGCTCATAACTTCTTGGCGAATATCCGTTTATTACTGAAAAACTCATTGTGCAACCATTCCTTCCTTATCTGCTTCAACAACTTTATAATTAAACACTTGTTTAAATGTTTCTTCATTTACTACCAATTCAATAGGATTAACCCCATATTCGCCCAACTTCTGCAAACTATACGCTTCAAACGTTGAATTTTGTATTTTTACATTCGGGTCTAAAAATCTTTTTAAGTCAATTCCTATATCTTCATATTGCAAACTTCCTTCTTGAATTTCAAGTATATTTTTTGCTTTATAAACTATCGTATCGCTAACTTTAAATTCCCCGTTATCAATAAAAACATCCTTCATCTTAAAGCCCCTTTCAGTTCGTCAACTTGTTTTTTTATCTCTGCAAGGTCTGCCGAAAATGTCGGGCTTGTTATGTCGCCCCCTGCATTAGCTTTTAGCACTCCCGAAGCAATTGTGGATAAAGTTGTTGATAATAATTGCAAAGTTGTGGATAAATCGGGGGAAGTTTTCGGTATATAAACCAAATCGCCTTCCGCAATAATTAAATATCCGTTTGAATTTCCACCCTCTCCCAATATTGGGCAACTCGTAATTATTCCCCCGTCTGCCGTAACAACTCCGTTATTACATGATGCTTCAAATATTCTCATAAAATAACCTCTCAATTTTATATGTGTTCATTTTTACATCAATAAAAGCTTCAAAACCCGTAACTCTGTTTAAATCTTTATCAAGGGCGAAGGCTTGGGGCAAACTTGGGAAGGTCAAATAAGCCCCGTTTGCATAATTCAAGCGTTGAATTAAAACAACCGCCTTCGGTGTAATTGTCGCAAGGTTTACGTTATAAGTCAAATTATTTTTTGCCAATACATCAACGGGGTCGCCTGCATAATTTGTTATTGCGGGGATTATTCCATATATTAAATGTCCAACAAAAGAATAATTAGGGATTTTTGCCAAACTCTCAAAAGTCCAAAACTCGCCTTTAGGGTAAAGCCTAATCCCGTTTTTATTTTCCCATAACTTAACTTCTCCAACGTAATCGGGAAAGAACTTATAATATCCTTTATCACATATTAACTTCATATCCCACCCATAAATCCCTTGTTTGCGGGTGTATATATGCATAAGTTTTTTCTTTATTAAATGGATTTCTACCATTTAAACCAACTGTTAGCATTTGCCCGTTAAATATTACCGAAAAATTAAAACCAAAAATTAAAACAATATCAACCAACCCCAATTCGTCAAGCTCTGCTTGTAGTTCTATTTGTGGCACGCCTTTTTTCTCAAATTCATCAACATTTCCTATTTTATACCAATTCTTCATTTTGGAAGTTCCCCCACCTCTTTAGTAATATCTTTTAATTTTTCTTCTAGTGATTGCGACTTCTCGCTTCTATTCGTTAGCGTAAATGTTACAATTCTTGTATCGGTATTTTCTCCCGTTGTTACATTAAAATCCTTTAATCCTGCATTTGTTAAAAATACATCATCATAATATAAATATATTTTATATGCTTTTTCGGGTATTCTTTTAACTATCTGTTCAAATAATGCAAGGAAAGCTTGGAAAGCTCGGTTGTCCTTTTGTGCTTTTAGTATTATTTTAACATCTGAAGAAATTTCTCTTTCATAATTACCAAAACCATCTGTTTCAAACTCAATATTTATACTTCTCTCGTGGTCGTCTGCAAGAATACCCGTTAATTTTTCATCTAAATAAACGGGGATAATTGTTATTGGTATATTGAAATTAAATATACTATCTTCTCCAATATTTATTCCTAACTTCTTTAATATTGAAGCACTATTTAAAGAAGCAAAATTAAAAACCATTACTGGCGAAGTTCCACCCAACATTATTTAAATACTCCCCCTGCCCATTTTCCCAATTTTGAAGTAACAAGCCAATTATATAGTTTTTCAAGCCAACCAACGCTCTTTTCAAGAAGTGGTGTTATTTTGGCTTGCATATCGGCTAAAATTATTTTACTATCTTCGGTTGCTTGTTGCATCCTTGCAAACATTTCGTAATTGCTAAGGTTTATGTTTTCGGCTTCTTTTTGTTTTGAAGCTATTTCGTTTTGCATCCTAATAGTTTCATTTGTAATAGATTGAGATTTTGCCAATAAATCGCTAACATCCAACCTTCCACGCAATACGGCTTGCCTTCCTTCTGTTCCTGCTAGTCTTTCAATTGCTCTAGTTGTTTGTTCTGTTGTTGTACGCCCAAACAACTCACTTCTTCTTTTGTTAATATCGGTATTTATAAGCTCCGCCAATTTAGAAGCATCATCTTCGCCCAATATTTTAGCACCAAAATAAAGCCTTTTTTCGGGGCTTAAACTCTGCATGGATTGAACCATACGAAAAAAGCCTTCCAAAAGTGGATAATCTTTAAACTCTGTTAGCATTTGGTCTTTACCTGCTTTAGCTTCTCCAACCTTTACGCCGTACGCCGTCAACATAGCCCGAAAATCTGCTTCTTCAATGCCTGCACTTCTTGCAATCGCCGTTGCTTGGTATAATTCGCCCGAACTAACGCCCAATTGTTTAGCTCGTGAACTTATATCATCATATCTTCTTAAAGTTTCATCAAGGGTAGAATTTAATTCGTTTATTGGGTTTGTCATCATTGCACCAATACCCGCTATCGCACCGCCCGCAATAACTCCCCTTAATTTTGAACCTATCGTTCGCAATGCTCCGCCAAATTTCTTTGCAACTCTTGAAAACCTATTATTTAAATCGGTTTCCATCTTTCGCCCATCACTTGCCGAAATTGTCGGCTTCACGTTTAATATGTAACTTTCTGCCATTATAAGCCCCCAAAAAAGCCGTATTTAATAACTCTTCAAAAGTAAAATCGCTTCTTGTCCTTATTAGATTACTAGCTTCGGCGAATAAATCAACTGAAAAATTGCCCAACTCTTTCATTTGTGCATCTGTTAAAAAAAAACCCTACAATCCGAATAAGCTAAACAAACTTCAATTACTATTTCCATAATCTGTTCATAAGTCAAATTCTCAACGTTTTCTTTTGAATAAGGCACGCCGTTTTCATCCTTAACAAAACAAATAACGTTTAAATATTCTTCTTCTTTAAGCGGGGTTATACATACCGAACTAGCAATTATTTTTCGCCTTTCTTCTCTTGGCATCTTTTCAAAGTCTTTTACAAAGTCTTGAAAATTTCCTTTAGCGTCAAAGTGTGGCACGCTATAATAACCCAACAACAAAGAAAATAAAACTTGAAAACCCGAAGGGGATTTTAACCCCTTCAAGTCGTCTTTTGTAACCTTAATCTTCATCATTTACCTTTTCTTTTACATCGAAGCTTTCAACCGCAAACATAAAACTATGTGAAGTGTCATCTTCCGCAACGTTTGTTTGTCTTGGCATATCTCTTATGATTGAGTTTTTGAAAATGATATATTCGCCCGTTTTTCTGTTAATAAAGAAAGCATCTATTCTTTCGTTATTCTCAAAAATTGTACGCATTAGCTTATAGATTTCTTTTGAACAATCTATTACGTTAAATTCGGCGGTGTCGGGTGTTTTTCCCCCTTCTTGGCTAACAATACCCATTTTATTAGTGGCGTTTGCACCCCTAATTAAATGCTTTTTAAGGTTATATGTAAAAGCAACCGAATCCAAATCTTTAAACTTATAATTAATTCCCTTATAAGAAAAACCGCCATCACATTCCCAAATATGTAGCATATTAAATTACTCCTTGTTTCATGTTTGCTTCAATTCTCCACAATGCCTTCGGCTCGTCAACCTCAATTTCTGCTTTCATAATAAAGTTTTCATTTGTTGGCTCAACGTCTATATTTGCAATTGTGAAAATTCCCTTTTCTTTATACTCATCAAGAACCCCTTGCAAGCTATCTTCTAAAAGGCTTGCTTCAGCTTCATTATATGCGGGTTGGTTTAATAATATATATTGAACCGCCTTTGATTGAAGTTTTAATATTACTTCTTCATAAGCATAAGGGGCAACAATCGCACGCCTATTTGATGCAAATAATGCTAATCGGTTACCATACTCTTCAGAAGTTAAAACAAAACTTACTTTATCTTCAAATAAAAGATTAGCTTTCTTTATATCTGTAATTTTTGAACTAAAAGGCATTTCAATGTATTGGTGGTTTTTCCAATCATTAGCACTTAACAACTTACCAAACGCCCAATACATATTTTGAGAACCATTTTCCGCCAAATCATAGAAGCCTACGTTATTGTCGCCATATCCCCATTGTTTAACTTGTTCTTGTGTTTCTGAAGTCCAACCAATAACGCCTTTAAACTCGCCAACGGTCATTGCGTTAGTTTCTTCGTTTGAAAAAGCCCCATCAATTAAAATTGTAAAAAACTTTTTATCTGTTTCGTTTAGAATATCGCCAATTTTTAAATCATTTGAAGGCAAAACATAAATTGAGTTCATGCCCGCATCCAATAATTGCCAACAATTCGCATTTGTTAAAGCTTGTACTTCGCTTTTCTCTGTGCATTCTGTTATAGTTCCAACGTTTTCTCCGCTTGGTTTAACAACACAAAGAACCTTCCTTATATATGCCGTTGATGCACTTGGCAAAGGAGCGTACGCATCAACCTTCATAACATATTGTAATAAAACATCCTTCATTTCTTATTTCTCCAAAATAACCCATTTTATGTTTTGTGTTTTAATCTTGCCTACTGATGGATTAAACGGCAAAGATATTCTAAATGTAAAATCAAGGGTCGGTTTTACATATAAATCATCATAAGTTGCAAAGTTTACGTTGTTGTCAATGGAAGAAAAACCGAAATATTTTGTATATTCATTTTTCGCCAATCGGCAACGCTCTTTTAAATATCCATATTTATAGTTTACGGCTTCGGCGTTTATGCCTAAAGTTCCGTTTACTCTAAAATAATATTCTCCATCTTTCGGGCTTGCTTTAATAGTTGTTATTTGAACATATACGGCGTTTTGTTCGCTACCTTCCGCAACATCCCCATAAATAACCTTTTCAAGCTCAAAGATATTTTTTAAACAATCTTCCAATTTTTCCCGAAACATTAGATTTTAAACCTCGCTCTTATGTTTTTAAATGTTTGCCCCGTCATCATCAATAAATCGTTAAAGCCTTTTTTCTTTGCCCATTTATTGTTATTCTTGCCATATTCTCCCCTTAAAATCGGGTTTCTAACAACGGCTTGAAAACCATTTAAAATTCTTTGTTTATCGCCTTTTCCGTTCATATCCTTTATTATATCATTTATTACAACCACAACTTCCTTATTGTTTCGTAATAAAAAAGGCTTACGCAACCATTTATATCGTGTGTCTAAATACTCGGCAACTTTAACCAACGAAGCCCCTTTGGATGCCCCACCTTCCCGAAGAAGCTTTTTCCCTGCATAATTCTTAAACTCGTTAAATTTTGGCTTTTTCCTTTGCTTATTTTCCAAAAGTCCAACTTGAACTTCATATTTCGCAAGTTTAAAGCTTAATTTTTTTGAAAGATTTTTAATCTTCAATTCCATTATTCAAGCACCATGCCAATCAAAATATCGCTTCTTTTGTTTTGTTTTTTTGCCAAATCAAAACCACGAAGAAGGGCAAGGGCTTTTACTTTCTTAAAGCCGTTTCCCGTTGCCCCTCTCTCATTCATAATTGATAAAACGGCTTCAAAAATCTTTTTTTCATCATAAACATTTGGAAGTTTTAACGCTTCCTCTTCTGTTAATGTTGATTGCTCGGTATTTATTAAAACACTATTTGCGTAATCTCTGATTTTATCCGCCATTTTTATCTCCTTATGCAAAAGTTAATGGTTGTTTAATAATAGCACCTTCAAGGTCGGGTGTTACTTGCAAAGAACCAGTAATATAGTGTGCATAGTAATAACCATCTTCGGCATTTTCGCCTTGATTGCTAATTGTTGGCTCTGTTGTCAAGTGAAGAGTTGTTGCATCATCTGAAACAACAACCAAACCATTTCCATCCCCTTCATTTAATGCTAAAGAAGGCACTTCAATAAACATTGCTTCGGGATATGTTTTTTGTGCAAGCTCTCTTACTGAAGTTTCGTTATCTTCTGTAATTGAACCCATAAATTTAATTAAGTCTGCACCATAAGCAAAAATTTTAACATCTGAAGAAGAAGTTTTTTCGCTTACTTTAGCTTTTAATGCGTTAATTACTGCAATAAAATTTTGCACACGATTAAAGCCCGTACCTTGTGAAGCGGGAATTTCATGCTCTGCTTCTGTTATATAATAAGGGTCTTGAGAATTTAATAAACCATTATTACCACCATCGCCATGCAAACCATCTTTATCAAAGATAATCATATAATCACGCAATACCCTATTATGCATTTTTTGAAGGTCTGCAACTGAACCATCCGCTAAAGACTTAATAATTTTTGCACCTTTTGCGAAAATATTAAATACTTTCTCTGAACCTCTAGCTTTGATATGTGCTTTTTCTGTTGCTTCTTTTGTTAAAATTTCCGCAACAACTGAATCTTCATCAACGTTAATTGATTTTAATTTAGCTTTGCCATAATCAAAGTTATGAAATTCTTTATTTTGTAAAGCAAGAATAATTGGTATGTACATTATTCTCGCACCTGCTAGGTACTCTTCTTTCTCTAAAATACCCGTTCTAATATCTGTTGCCATTTTTATTTCCCTTTCATAAATTTAGCAAATCTTTTATTAACTTGCTTTTTTGCCTTTTTTGAAGGTTTAGGCTCGTTTTTTGCTTCCGCCTTCTCAACCTTTATTTCAGGCTCTTCCGTTTCAGGTTGTTTTTTAACCTCTTCAACCATAATTAAAAGCCTTCAAGCATGTTAATTTTCACGCAACGCTTATTATAAGCCTTTGGTGTTACGTTTTCAACAACGCCGTTTTCTCTTACTTCTTCAGAAGCAAAAGCACATGCGGTTGCGGTGTTATCGCCTGCAACTGAAGTTATAAGCCCGTCATCTGTAACGTAAACTTGCCCGCCAACAACTGGCACGCAATCTTCAGAAGCTAAAGCCCAAACGCCCAAACCACTTAAAACAACGCTAGCACCAACAACTTCGTTTTGTCCCATTACCCCAAAAGGTGTTTTGCCGTTTTCCATTGGGGCAACTTTTCCTTTGCCTGCATCAAAAACAACTTTACCTTCTTCAATTGGGGCATCTACCAAACGACTTACAACAACATCTGATTTTCCACGCTCATAAGGTGTTCCCAATAATGTAGCCATTTTTTATTCCTTTCGTTTCCATTTATCGCCTAAGGAAAGAAATTTTTGCCTAAAAGCATTTTCTTCCCCACCATTTCCGCTTCCGTTAGCCTTTGAAATTGCATTAGCTCTATTTTTAGCCTTTTGCATTTCTGCCCCAACTTCCACGATTTCCCAAAAACTACCCGACTTTGATTTTTTCGCATCCTCTGTTAATGCTTTATAATCTCTAGCCTTTTGTTTCATAGTTTCGGGCAACCCGTCAACATTTGCCTGCACCTCTACAAAAGCATCAATAATTGCTTTTCTTATTTCGTCCGCCTTTGCAACGGCTGAACCATAAGTTTTTCCGTTTGCGGTTTCAATTATTGATTTTATTGATGAAGGCAAAACATCTTTAAAATCTTCCGCAAATTTAGAAATTGACATGTCAAAACGTAAAGCTTTTTCCATTTTTGTTTGCTCTTCGTCTTGGTTGCTCTTTGTTTCTAAATTCTTTTTCGCTTCCTTCAATAAATCTTTTTCTTCTTCGCTTTTATCATCTTTTGGCTCTTCTTTTTTAGAAAAAAATTCATTCATTTTTCCTATTGTTTCCAAAATCTGACTTTCTTGTTCTTCGCTAAATGCCATTTCTTAACCTTCCTTTCATCTCTTTAGCTTCCTTTTCTGTTAAAATCTCCATCCCGCACTTACAACCAAACCTTTCAGAAGGCATATTGCCGTTTTTATCGCCTTTTCCAACGGGGAAGATTTTTCCATATAATAATTGGTGTTCGGGGTCGGGGATGCGTGAAGAAGAGGGCAACCAACGATAAAACAAGCCTTCGTTTTCCTTTTTAATTTGTTGCACTTCATTCCACAACACAAGCCCTTCCAATCTATTTTTCAAAAGGGCTTCGCCATTTATCGCCATACTCTTAAATGCTTTTACCCCTTCTTTCTTTAAATCTTTTATCTTTTTATTGTAAAAGTCAATAACTTTATATATTGTTAAATCAACTTCACGTTTTGAAAGCCCCGTTGCTTTTAATATAGATTGTAATTCTAATTTTTTAAACTCCATATCGCTTGTTAATAACTTCCCTTTAAAAAAGTTAGAAGTAAAAACAAGTTTAATAAATTCTTCGGGTTTAAAAATTTTCCCCATTTATTCTTCCTCAAATATAAAATTAAAGAATTTCTTTTTCTGCTCTTCGTCCATATATAAAGAACTTTCAATATAAGGTATAACCGAAGCATATTGTGTTAATTTTCGCCAATTATCGCTTCTAAACTCTATTTTCTTATTAAATAGCTTACTAATTACGGGTTTATAAACTGAAATAAAGAAGTCTTTTATTCCCTCTTCGTTGGCGTTTACATCTGCTTCGCCCGTTACCGCCATCCCCGAAGTTAATTCGCCCGCTACAAAAGAAGTTGAAACGCCTAATTCAGAAGCAAGCAAGCCATAAATAAGCTTCATGCCTTCCACAACGGGGGCGGTTTGAAGCGGTGTTGTCAAAATATTATCTTGTCCATCAATAGCAACACTCTTCCCATTTTTCAATGCTTCAACAACCGCCTTTGCTACCGCTGAAGGGTCTTCAGAAGAGGAAGCTCCAATAAGTTTTCGCATATCTGCTATTTTATATTGCAACGCTTTCCCTATGCCTAAATTAACTTTCACGCCCCCCATAATATCAAAAACTAAATCCATGTAAATTTTAATAATATCGGTTAATGTGTATTTTTGGAAATTCATATAAACGCCTTTTGAACTCTCCGCTTTATCTGCATAATCTTTTTTGATTTCTTCGGCTTCGTTTATATCTGCAACCCTTACAATTCCGCTATCATTAACAAGTATTAGTTCTTTCTTTTTCGTCATTGCATCCGCAATTAAAGAAATAATACCATATTGAGCGTTCCCCAACTCTACGCTATCCCATAAATTTTGAGCTTCTTTATCGGTTAGCCCTTTGCTTTTAGCATAACAACGCTTTAATATTTTTTGATATAATACCGCCGTTTTAAAATTCACAAACTCCTTGCGGTCAATTTCTAATTTATACGGGTTTACTAAATCCGTAATAACTTGTCCGCCCGTACCTTGAAAAATATTCTTAAATTTGTTAATCATCGCTTATCAATCCCATAAATATCGCAACGCCTGCCAAACTATCGGGGGCATCGTCATGCTCTGCATTATATTCGTAATTTTTTATTTGTTCAATATATTTTTTATTCCCTTGTAGCAACGCACCGCTTCCCGAAGTCATTTCAAATAATTTAATATCGCTAACATAACTTGCAATATTCATTATTCGGGCGTGCTTGTTTGAAGTTGTATTTCTGCCAATTGTCGGGATGCCTAAACTCCGCATTTGCCTAACTGCAAGCTCGCCAATACCATTTGTTTCAATACATACACGATTAACCTTTAAGGTTGTGAATATCTCGGCGAACTCATCAAGGCAATCGTACCATGCTTTTCTAAACGCCCAACCCGAAACAACCAAATTATTAAAGTTTCTTCCCGCAACTGAAATTGCCGTAAAGTCTTTTCCTTCTCTTGCGGGGTCAATGAAGGCAACATTTTCTTTTGCCGTATAATCCACAATATCAACTTTATAAAACGGCAATGTGTCCGCATCCATTATATTCATAAAATAGCTTGCTTGTATGCTTTCTTCAGAAACGCCCGCCATTCTTTGAGCTTCCAAATCGCAATCTAATTCGGGTATATCTCCCCAAATCATCAAAAAGGTCGGGATTTTTTCCCTTAACTCTTGGTATAAATCCGCTTTATGTACGGGTTGCCCAATAATAACGATATTTTTTGTTAATTTATAAAGTTCTTCATAAACTTTTTTTACACGCTTTCTTTCGGCGGGGCTTGTATCTTCGGGGGTTATCGGGTCTTCCATTATTATCAAATCGGGGTGTCTACCTCTGAAGCCCCTTGAACGAATAGTTAAACAAATTAAATTTGGCTCTTTTCCCGCTTTATCGGGGAAGCGAAGTTTAAATTTTGCCCTTCCCTTTAGCTTGTCGCCCCTATTGATTAAAATATTGCGTATTTCCTCAACAATTTCTTTTCCTCTTTCCTGCTCTTTGGTAACAATAAGAACTTCTAGTTGATGGTTACGTTCTAACGCTTCCGCCGTTCCTAATATTGTGCCGTAATCGGTTTTTCCGTACCCTCTAGCCCCCAAAACCATTCTTGGCGAACTTCCCCCAAAAATAAATTCTTTCATCTCTATTTGTTTTTTAAATGGTTGTGGATAACCTACCGAAGAACAAAAATTGGGATAACTAACAAGCGGTTTATTTCCGCCGAAGCTAAAATTAAAATTAAAATCAAAATTAAAATTAAAGCTCATTTGTTTACTCTATCCCATAAATCAACCGTTATTCTCATAACTTCTTCATTACTCATTTGTGGCAAACGGGCTTGTAATTCTTGCAAACACGCCGTAAAACTCATTCTTGCCAATTCTTCAGGCGTTTTGGGGTTTAATTCCTGCTTCTCTTGTAGCTCCCTTATTGCCTTAACTCGCCTTTTTCTCTCTCTTATTGTTTTTCTTTCTTCCTGCTCGGCTTCCATTTCTTGTTTTTGGGCTTCTTCTATTTCTTTGGCTATTTCTTGGCAATATGCGTTAGCGGTCGGCAATGATATGTTTAAAATCTTCGCAATCTCTCTTTGGGTGTTTCCTTTCTTTAACAATTCCCTGCAAAGCCTCTTATTATCTGCCTTTTTGCATCTCCCCTTGTTTAACTTTTTGTTCAAGATTTTAACCCCTAAAATGTTTAAATTTAAAAAACGCCGTTTAATTATATTTAATACTAAAACCATTTAAAAACAAAAATCAAGCATAAAAAAGAAAGGGGCTTATTTTCCCCTCTCTTCTTCCTTTAGTGTTTTGTCCAATATCTAATTATCTTTTCCATTATTTTCTCCTTTCTCTTTGTGGTGAAAAGTTCCATCGGGCATTCTTTCCCATATCCTTTTGCGGTTTTTCTCCATTTTCTCAATTATCTTTTTATTTATAAGGGATAAAGCACAACCCCCGCAATAACTCCTTGCTTGTCGTATAAAATAGTCGGCAATGTGGCAATCCCAACGCTTTAAGCCTGCACAAACAATCATTACATCGGCAAACTCTTTTTCTTTTTCCCATGTGGTTACGGCTTCCGCCATTTCCTTCATCTCTTCTTCAAGCTTTATTAACTGCTCGCTAAATTTAGCATCGGGAAAAGTTTTTTCGTGCCATTCTTTTACATCTTCAATTATACTATCAAAAAGGGTTTGTTCGCTCATCCTTTCAATTTCTAAAGCACTTTCAAAAACCACTTCTTCCATATTACCCCAAACATTGTTCTTCATTTGCCTTATTCCTTTCTTCAATTTCTGTTATCTCGTTTTTAATTGTGATTAAATCCGCAAAATTTACCGCTATTCTAAAGGCTTCAAATTCGTTGCCCATCTCTATACAATAAACCCTTTCTTCTTCGCTAGGGGCTTTATATATTCGCAAATAGCACCCTTTCTTATTGTTTCTCATACTCCCAACGCCTTTCTATAAGTTTCAATTATAAAATCTTTCTCATCTCGGTCAACTTGTGATAATTGGCGAAGCTTTATTATTTCACGCATTATTTTAACATCAAATCCAACCGCCTTTGCTTCTGCAAATACTGAAGCAATATCATCTTGAAGGTCTTTTTTCTGCTCTTGCAAGCGTTCCACCTTTTCAATAAGGCTTTCCAATCTTCGGGCATCAACTCCGCCAACGTATCCGTTTTTTTCGTCATCCTCTTTTGTTATAAATGTTGTTTGATTTTCCATTTTAAAATCCTTTCTAAACTAATTTATATTTTTTAAATCTTACTAATTCGCCGAAGCGGTTTGTTTTCTCCACCCATTCGCCTTCAATTTTATAACCACGTTCCCGCAAATTAAAAATTTTAGCCGAAAGTCTAGTTATGCCGTAATCACAAAAGGCTTCCCAACTTGTGATGCCGTCAAATTGTTTCATGTGCCGAAGCACTCTTTCTTCTTGTGTCATGTTTCCTTCCCTTTCATTAAGTTAATTAAATAAACCTCTTCCAAAAATTGCTTTGCATCATCTATAAATTTAAAAACATCTTCAAGCTCGCAAGCAATCCCCTCTTCGTATAAATCCGCTTCTTTAGGCTCGTTTATCCAATAAACAAATAAACTCAATCCCTCAAACATAATACGGGCTATATACTTATTTTTTTGCCTTTTTGGTGTTATTACATACATTTTGTTGCCTTTCGTATTCTTCCCTCATTTCGGGCGTTGGCTCTATTGGGCAAATAAAGGTTGTTTCGTAATCTTCTTTTCCGTACGATTTCCCTATTGCCCAAATCTCTTTCCCGTTGCAATAACCTTTAAAAATTGTTATCTCCATAAATACCCCCATAAATTAAGAATTAAAAAGAATAAAGCAAAACCACCGCATAAAACAAAAGTTAATTTTTCTTCTAATGAATAGCGGTTATGTTTCCAATGCTCGCAAAACTCCGCCCATTCTTCTTCAGTAAATTGTTCTTCCTTTACTTCATGCCATTGTTTATTTATTGCATCTTGTGTAAATCTCTTAAATCTCATTTTAACATCCTTCCAAAAGTTTAATAATCGCATTACATACATTTTCATCATCAATCAAAGAATAAAAGGTTTCGTAATCGGCGTTTTGCATTTCCTCAACTAATTCTTGTTTCGCATCTTCCCATGCTTCCCCTTCATCTTGTATTGTGTCTTTTCTAACTATCTGATGCCCAACGCCAATATCAACCGCATCAAAATCATATTTTATAAAATATTTCCCGCCTTCTTCATTATTCAAATCATCTTCTAGCAATTCACTAGCTCTTTTACTTATCGCTTTTTTTAACGCTTCTTTAATCAATTCTTCCATCGCATTTTCCTTTCTAAATATCGTTTACAAGGTCATTATATAGATAAAAAAATAATTGTCAATACTTTTTTATAATTTTTTATAATTTTTTTATTTTAAAACAACATCCCTTGCATTTTAACAAGTGAAAGCCTTTGTTCTGCCTTGTCGCAATACTCCTTGCAAGCATCAACGCATATATATTTTCGCCCTAATTTATAACAAGCTTCCGCAATAGTTCCCGAACCACTGAAGCAATCCAACACAACTTGCCCTTCTTTCGTGCTTCTTTCTAACATATACATAATTAAAGCAAGCGGTTTTTGTGTTGGATGAAAACGCCCTTCATCTGTGCAAACGGGAAAATCTAAAACATCAAACGCCCGTTTATCATTTATCCAAACTCGCCTTAACTCTTCGTATTCTCGCCTTAACTCTTCGTATTCTCTAGCAAGAAAGCCAACGCCTAAAAATTCTTTTATCTTTAAATATTGCTCTTGTGTTATTACATTGTCGCCATTTAGCCAATTAGAAACACAACCCGTTAAACCGCCCGTTCTACTTGGGAAAAGCTCCGCAATCTGTTTTCTCGTTACGCCTGCACGCTCAAACTCTGTTTTAAGATAATCCGCAAAAGGATTCGGCATTATCTCTTTAACCATTTCAAGCCCCGTTTTATCTTCTCCCTTGTCATAAAAAAGGCATCTTTCAGTA
>OGRT01001801.1_pt1 | contig 14322 bp, 1 predicted proteins | sample 1553581 | NCBI WGS metagenome assembly OGRT01 (sample SAMEA2580113, study PRJEB22360) | human gut metagenome | biome: human gut; feature: human-associated habitat; material: faeces | place: Denmark | collected 2008/2010
CCCCGTTCCCGCAAGTGCTTTCGTAATCTCAATCGATCCGATATAGCGCTCGTTGATGAACGCAGCCGCCGCATCCGGCGTCTGGCCGTTGACCGCCGCCGTCTGCCCGCTCACCGCTTCATAGCCTTCCGCGGTGTAGTCGTCCTCGGCTACCGTCGCCGTCGTGCCGTAGAGCACGTCCAGCAGCGTTGCCGTCTGGCCACCCTTGAGCGTCAGCACATATTCGCCGTTCGCATCGCGCGCAACGGTCGTCTGCACGTCCGCCTTGTTCGCTTCGCGGATGACCACGTCATACGCGTCGCGCTGAGTTGCCGTGTCGAACCGCGCGTTTTCGAGCTTCACGCGGAACGTGAACTCCTTTTCGCCGTCCGTCGCGTTGCCCTTGAGCGCCTTGCTCAGCGCAAGCGTGCCGCTCTCGCGCGTATTCGTGAACGTCATGGCCTCTTCTTCGTTCACCACGTCGATGAGACCGGAAGCGTTCTGCGGCGTCTGGGTCGTGTAGCCGTCGTCCGTATAGTCGCGTTCGACAATCTCATAGCCCGTATGCGCCGGGATGTTGGTAATGCTCGCGCTCACCGGCTGTCCGTCCGCGCCCATGGTGATGCTCACCGTTCCGGCGTAAACGTCGTGCCCGTCGCGCTGCTCGTTCGTCTTTGTCAGACCGTCCACGCCGCTGGGCATGGTGCTCGTCTGCGCGTTCAGCAGGTCGAGGTCGTGTTCATTCCACAGCTTCACGTCAAAGGTGAACGTCTTGCCGTAGCCCTTATCGCTCCCCGTTCCCGCAAGTGCTTTCGTAATCTCAATCGATCCGATATAGCGCTCGTTGGTGAACGTGTAGCCGATGATATTCAGCTTTTCGTTGATCTCCGTTTGGGTCGTTTTGAGCGTGTAGCCCTCGTCTGCGTGCTTCTCGCTCATCGCTTCCGTCACGATGATATCCGCGCCGTCCGGAACGTCATCGATCACCGCCGTCTCGCCCTTCTTCAAGGAAATAGTCTGTACGTCCTTCCGTCTGAAATCGATCGTTGCCGTTTGGCCGTTCACCGTGTAGGTGTACGTGCGGTAAACCGCCGCATCGGACAGCGCATCGTCCTTCTTTTCGATTTTGACGTTGAAGTCAAACGCATCGCCCTCGTTGGCCATTTGGCCGAGCACGTTCTTCGTGATGCTCACGCTGTGCGTGTCGCGCACGTTGGTGATCTGAACCGAGGAGGCCGTTTCTTTCGAAATCGTTCCCTTGTTCTTTTCGGTCGTGCTGCTGTTCCCGTCCGCATAGCTGACGGTAAAGCCCATGTCGCGATACGTCTGTTCGTCCTCGACAACGGTATATCTCGTCCCTTTCGGCAGATCCTCAAAGGTCACGACCTCGCCGTTATGCAGGCTCAGCGTCAGCGTCACCGTCTGGCCGACCCGCTTCTGTTTCACCGGATACGTGATCTTTTCGCCCTCGCTCGGCATATTCGAGCGACCGACGTGGCCGTCCAGCGACACCGTCTCGTTTTCCAGCGTCAGGGTGACGTCATACGTTTCCGTATCCGCCGCCAGACCCTTGCCCACGCCCGTGCCCGTCGCGGTCTTGCCGATTTTCAGCTTGCCCGCGCTGCGCACGTTGGTAAACAGCGCCGTCTGGTTTTCGGCGTTCACAACCCTGTTCGGCGTAGACGCGCCAAACTTCTTGTCCTCATCGTAATAGGCCGCATAGCCCCACTCCGCGAAGCCGTCGTTTTCGGTTACCGTGTAGCTTGCGCCATAGAGGATGTTGTCAATCGTCACGCTGACGTCAGGTTTCGCCTGCGAAACAGCGATCCGGATGTCCTGAATCGTCACCGTGCGGTTTTCAACGGTCATTTGGCTGCCCATCGGAATCTTCGGCAGATTGTCCGCGTCGCTCAAATTCACGCCAGCCGGATAGGTGATCGCCGCAGTAAAGCTGAACTCGCGCTCGCTGATCGGATCTTTGCCTTCGATCTTCTTGCGGATCGCAAGCGAACCGGCGTTGCGGACGTTTTTCAGTTCAACCCTGGCTTCCTTGTCCGTGGCTATCATACCGCTTCCGCCGGACGTATAGGCGCTTGCGTCGATGTTGTAGCCCTGCGCCCGCTCGTCCGTCTCCTCGACGGTGTAGGCCGTGCCGACCGGAATCTCTTTGATCGTCACCGTCTGGCCGTCGCGGATCGTCAGCGTCGCTTCGCCGTTCTTCACGGTCAGCGTCGTCTCCGCCGCGCCATCCATCGGATAATCGCCATCCACCGGCACAATATCATTGCGGCTGAGTCTGATTTTCACGGTAAACGCGTCGTCGCTCAAAACCGCGTTGCCCGCCGTCGTCTTGGAAATCGTCAGATCGCGGCGCGCCAGTTCGTTCTTCAAAACGATGCTTCCGTCCTCGCCGCCGGAGATCTCCGCGTTCGGGGTCAGATGGCCCTGTCCGTCGTCTCCAAGCGTCACGGTCACAGTGTACTTCGTCTTGTCGTAGGTCACGCCGTCGAAAGCGGGCGTATCCACCTCTTCAATCTGATAGGTGTACGTCATGCCTTCCCAGTCGCGCTGTGTCCAGCCCGTCTCCGGAATGGTCGCGTAGTTCATCGTCAGGTCGAATTTTCCGTTTTCATCCGCCTGCACAAAGACCGCGTTCTCCTCGACTGTGACGTTTCCGCCCGCCGCAACGCGTTTGGTCAGGTTCGGGTCATCCGGACTGGTGACCCAGATGCGGAAGAGGTTGGCATACCGCTCCAGCTCAACCTGCGTTTCCTTCGCAAAGACCTTCTTCTGCGCCGTGAGCATATACGTGCCCGCCGCGCTGTACAGATCGGTCGCGCTCACGCGATAGGTCTTTCGGCTGTCGGCCTTAAAGTCGCCGGGCAGCCTGTTCATGCCTTCCAGCACGAAGCAGCTGTGCTTTTCGCCGCCGATTTCAACCTCGTCGTGCGCCGCAATGCCCTCTCCGCTGAACGTCGCGCCCGTGCTCAGATACGGCGCGGGAGCGCTCGTTTCAACAACCAGATAGCTGTCCGCATAGGTCAGATACGCGCTCTGCGTGCTGACAAAGCGGTACACATTGCTGCTCGACGTCATCTCGCCGACCTTCTTCGCCGCCGAAACCGCGGTCAGATTGTCGAGTTCCTCCGTCGTATATGGGCCGTAAATCGCGAACACCGCATCGGAAACATTCGCGTCGTTGTCCGCCTTCTTGGTGATTTCAAGGTCGCGCACCGGCACGAGGCCGACGTCCACCTGCGGATAACCCAGCTGGTTGTTCTTCACCATCTCTTCGGTGGGCACCGGCAGATAGAACCACTTGGTCGCCGCGCCGCCGTTTCCATCGGCCACGAAATCGCTGTCCTCATCGGAGGCGATCGGGTTGTTCACGCCCTTCCTGGTGACCCTGAAGCTTTCCGGAATGCCGCTCAGCGTAAGCTGATACGTATAGCGTTCCGAACCGGACAGGTTGGTCGCCACAACGTCCCCGGCCGAATCATTCGGATCGTTTTTCAGGCTGGCAAGCTTCACCGCCGCAAACAGCTCGTCAAACTGATAGCTGCCGCCGGTGATCGTCTGCGTCTGCGTCGTCGGGCGGTAACGGTTATACCGCTGGCTGAGCTGCATGGTCAGCTGCTTGCCTTCGCCCGTGTACGCGTAATTCGGTTCGACCGACAGGTCTTCGGACTGAATGCCGTCGCCGTTGAAGTCGATCCAGACGCGGTTGCCCAGCCATACTTTCTCCGGAATGATCGCCACGCGCGCCACGTCGCTCGCCACGCCGCTGTGCTGGTCATAGCTAAGCCGCGCAATGTTGTTTGCCGTCGTGAAGTAAACGGAAGAATCCGTCACCTCAGGCGCAGAGCAGGTGTATTCAATCAGCACGCGCTCCTTGCCCGCCAGCGGCTGGGTCAGCATCACGGCAAAGCCGTGGACATCTGCCGGGGCCATGCTCGTCGCCCAGCTGTTTCTGATGTTGTCGGCGTCGAAATAGTCGTTATAGGTATTCCGGTTCTGAGACGTGATCTTCTTCTGCGTGAAGTAGACCGTGTAGTCTTCGCCGGGTTTGAGTTCCGTGGAGCTTCCGTCCGCCGCGTATTTGGTCACGCTGACGGCCGTGCTCTCCAGCGCCACATCCCATTTGGAATCTCTGGTGCTGCTGTCGTTTCGCCAGTCGTCCGTGTGCGGCAGTTCGTCCATCACGGCGACGTTGGTTGCCGGCGAGAGCGACGGGTTCTCCACCAGAATTCTGTAATAGATCCGGTTGATTTCGTTGTCCTTTTCGGTCTTCGCGCCGGTCACGGCCACGTTCGACCCGCTGACAAATTTGTCCTTGCCGGTAATCGTGCCCGCCACATACTTGGAAATCGTCAGCGCGGAAGGCTCCGCCGACCTGTGCTCGGCCTTCGCCGAAATGCCGTGCTGGCCTTCAAAGCCGGGCAGTTCGCTGCTCTGGCTGTCGCCGGGCTGCTGCTTCACCATACCGGTGATCTCGTTGCCCGCTTCATCGACAAACGGCACGCCGAAGGGGTTCTTCGTGTTCTTCACGGTCTGCACGCCGCTCATCGCATAGGCGATGTTGGCATCCATGCCCGTGTTGTGCGCGATAATCTGCTCCAGAATGCGTTCGCCGACGAACAGCGCGTCCACCGTCAGGGTGATCTTCTGGCCCGCTTCCAGCCGGCCGTCGCCCCGGACCACAACCGTGTAGCCGTCCTGGGATACCGTCGTCGTCAGCTTCAGCGCGGCGTTGTCGCTCGTCGCTTCCGCCTTCACGGCCATGGCCTGACGCGGCAGCGTATCGACCAGAATCGGCGCCTCGATTGCGGGCAGGTTCTCTGCCTGACCGCTGATATTCTCAAAGACAATCGTATAATGCGCGCCGGAACCCGCGCTCACCGTCAGACTGTTGCTCTTGGGGTTGGTGACTTCCGCTTCCACGGTCACGACATAGTCGCCCGTGTTCGGGTTCTGCACAATCTCCGCGCGCTGCACCTGTTTGGTGATTCTGGCTTTCGGCAGGCCGATCGACGAATCCGCATCGCGGTTCGCCGCATCCGTATAGGTCTTGCTGACGCTCTCCTGCGACTTCGCGCCGATGGCATAGGCCAGTTTGAGGCCCGCCGTATTGCGCACACCGCAAACGCGGTCGATTGCTTCGCCGGATTCCTGATGGAAGCGCATCGTCACTGCAATCGGCGTATCCTGCCTGAGGCCCGCAGGGATGATATCCCGGCCATCCTGCATATGATACGCGATCTTGAAGCCCGTGTAGATGCAGCCGCCGTCTTCCGCTTTCAGGGAAACGTCCGCGCCGCTGTCGGTCACGTCGATGTTCGACTGAATCAGCGTCTCCTGCGTGCCGATCAGGCCGTAAACATCCGCATAGATTCTGTCGCCTTCCGCCGCCGTGCCATAGGCCTCCTCCAGCTGCGCAAAGCTCATCTTGCCGACGGTCACGCTTTCCGCAAAGTGCTGCGTCTGCAGGATGGCCTCGTTCCCGCCCCCGCCGCGGCCCCAGCCGCTCTTATTGCCGAGCGCGTCCACCGTCTGATATTCGACCTTGTTGTCCGTAATCACGAAGCTGCTCATCGGGTAGCGGATTGCGTCGTTCGCGTCTGCCGCGCCGCTGTCGCTCGTCGTCTTCCGGATTTCAAAAGTCACCGTCTGCCAGCTTCCGTCCGCCTGCGTGTTTTGCAGGTTGCCCAGCTTTCCGCCGGCCTCGCCGTTGACCGCCGAAACGGTCTTATCCAGATACGGATCGCGGTTCGGGATGTTGGCGAACGCCGCCGCGGCAAAGCCGCCTTTGTTCGTCAGCACCGCTTCTGCCTTCGTGTGCCACGGCATGCCTGCGGACTGCGAAGCCTCGGTTTCGATATAGCCCGCCGGAGTCGCCGTTTCCGCGAAAGCGTAACTGCCGCGCTCGACATACGACGTGATGACGTAGGTATACCGATACCCCTGCTCGTCCGTGTAATACGTTCTGTCCTTCGCAAGCGTATACTTCTTTTCGCCGATTTCAAGCATCTGCGGCGCTTCCGTCCTGTCTGCAGCGGTCGGTTCGAGGTTCGCAAACGCATAGCTGTGCGTCTCGTCCATGCCGTCCTTCTCCGCCGCGCTGAACTTCGCGCCGACGACCAGCGCGCTCTTGTTTTCATAGTCGCGCTTGAGGATCACCAGTCTGCCCTTCGGCTCGTTATATGCGTTGAAGTGCAGCGTGCTGAACAGCTCGTTCGGATTGGCCATCAGCTCTTCGCCTGTGACGACGGTATAATAGCCCGCCGCGCCGTCAAGCTCGGAAACATCCTGCTCGGCCGTGCTGTGGTTCGCGTCCGTCTTTTTGAAATCGTAATAGGCCTTGTAGCCCTGGCTCACCGGGTTCAGGTACGGCTTGGCGGGATCGTCGCCGATCGCGCCCGCGTCCGGCTGCTCAAAGACGACATACGCCTCGCCCTCTTCGAGCCTCGGCAGATACGGGAACAGCACGTCGCCGTTTGCGTCGGAGGTCACCTCCCGATACAGATACGGCTGTCCGTCGTCGCTAAGCAGAACCTCGTGCAGTTCGCCGTCCGCGTCTTTCTTCATGATGTGAAGCACAGCGCCTTCGACAACCGGCGTATCATCGTCGCGGTTGCTTCTCACGCTGCCGAACACGCGAACCTGAATGGATACGCCGCGCGTATTCACCATCGAAATCGTGTTGGTCTCTCTGCCCGCCGCCAAATCAATCTGCGTGTCATACGCCAGCTGATAGCTGTAATTCGGCGCAGAAATCTCTTCGACGTAATAGGCGTACAGCACGCCGTCCGTCATCGCGTCTTTCGGCGCATAAACTTCGTTCAGCTGCACCATGCCGTTCTCGTCGGATTTGAAGCGCGCCGCGTTTTCACGCGTGCCCGTCCAGTCGCCAAACGGCGTGCCGCTTTCACGACCCGCATAATAGCGCTTATTGTCCTGCTCATCCAGCATATACAGCGAGAAGAAGCAATTTTCCAGCGCAGTCGGCGTTTCGCTTTCGCTCAGCCGTCTGGTCTTCTCAATCTGACCCGCCATCAGCGTGCCGGCGTTGACAAAGTCAACCTTCATCTGGCGCTGAACGTCCATCGCGTTGTAACGCGTGACGGTCACGTCCCGGCTGCTGGTGATCCGGTCGTTCGCGACGGTCGTGCCGTTGTAAACCGGCGTCTCCGGGTTTCCATTCAGATAGGCCGCGGACTTGGCGAACCAGTAGCCCGCGCTTTCGTCCGTGCTCTCCACAACGGTGTATGCGCCCGGATCGAGCCGCACGACGATGGACTGCCTTTCAGTCTCGGTGAAGCCGCCGAGCGTAATCGGCTGCTGTGCCACCTTCTGCCAGCTTTCGGTTCCATTGGCATTGACGACGCGCATTTCCAGCTCGGCCGCTTCCGTCGTCCCCTTCTTATAGACATAGAAGGCGACGCTTTCCGGGATGCTCTGCGTGTCAGAAGACTCAAACGTCTTGGTGATTTCCAGATACGCGCGCGGCGTGTTGGTCACATTGATGGTGTGATCGGTGATCGTCACGCTGTTGTTCGTGTCCTGGCGGCCCGCGTCGCTCCGATTTTTGAGCGTTGCGGAAGCGAAGAACTGAACTTCGCTCTTGTATTTCTTGCTCTTCCCGCTCTTGTCCAGATGCTCGTAATCCTCGTCGCAGATGACGCGGAACCACGTCGTAAACAGCTGCCCCGCGTTCACCTGTCCCTGCGGAATCGTCTCGACCAGCTTATACCAGCCGGAATACAGGCCGTCAAACCTGATTTCGCCCGTTTCGGCGTCCGTTGTGCCCGTACACGGCAGATACACATAGCCGAACTTCGGATAGTTCGATTTGCCCTCGAACTCGCCCTGCGATTTGAACGGGCAGAAATACAGGGCAAAATGCGCCTCAATCGGCTTCAAATCCGTCGTCTCGCCGCTCCGATCGCTGACCTTGTGAAGGGTGACGCTCGTCGTCGCCGGGTTGTAAACCGTAATCGGTTTGTCAGCCTCAACGTCCGCGCCCGCGATCGTCAGCTTTCCGCCGTTGAGCAGCTTGAAATACCGGTTGACCACTGCGTTCGGGTTCCAGTATGTAGCCACCGGCGTTTCATCCAGCGCCTCGGCAATCGCGTACTCGGCCTTCGGATAATTGCCCGCCTCGCTCGTGCGATAATCCCAGATCGGCAGGCTGAAAATGACCTCGCCCTTTTCGTTCGTGGTCTGTCGCGTGTTCGCCAGCGCGCTTCTGTTGTTGCTGCTCAGAACCTCGCTCTCGCCATCGGAATAACCAATCTGAATCGGCGCGCCCTCGACCAGGTTCCCAGCCGCGTCCCGCTTGATGACGGTCAGCGAATGGAAACGCGTATTCGTGGAGCAGACGGCAATCTGGCTCTTGTACTCGCCTGTGGTGAACGTCAGTCGGTTGGCCGACGTGCCGTTCACCTTCTCGCCGTCAAGCACAAAACCGCTCTTGTCGGTCTGCACGCCCTCGATTACCGGCGCGGTTGTCTCTTCAATCGTGAACGTCGTCTGGCGCGGCAGCTGCACCGTCGTCTCATAATGGTTCGCGTTGTTCAGCGTGACATGGGTATACACCTCGCCTTTTGCATCCGTGATGGTGTAAACCGCATCCGTACTTCCCTCTCCGCCGTAATAGCGCTCGCCGTCCACATACTTGGCGACCGTCAGATAGGTCATCTCGCCGAGGATGTTCTTGATGGCGTTGTGCTGTCCGTCTTTGTTCAGATAATCGTCTGCAACCGTCACGTAATCCGCATCCTGCGGATTCTTGACAGCCTTCACATGCAGGGCATACTGCTCCTGCATATAAACCATGTTAATCGGGTAATCCTTCTCGCGGAGGATGAAATCGGCCTCGTAGAAGGGTTGTCCGTTTTCATCCACGACCAGCTTCACCGGGTTATCCGGATTGGACGCGCCGCCGTTTTCCGTATAGAGCGTCTCCAGCGAAACGGTGATGCTCACGCCGTAGCCCGCGCTCATGTCGCTCTCGCAGCCTGTGACAAATTCTGTGCTGAACGCACCGTCGCCCTCGACGGCCTCCAACAGGCCGTTCGCGTTTTCGCGCGCAAGCAGGAGTTCAAAGGTCACGCCCGCCAGCGGCCGAAGCTCGCCGACCCGGTTATTGTCCTTCGCTTCGGTGGACGGCCAGTATTCCTTATCCAGCTTCACTTGGAACAGACCCTTGAACTCGGTCTCCCCGCCGCTCACCACATCGGCCTCGTTGTATGCGTCCACTTCCGTCACGGCATTGACCTCTCTCGCCGCAGCAGACCACACGCCGCCGTAGACCTTCTGATAGCCGCCTGCGTGGTTGATCTTCACCTCCCGGAACAGGAAGGTATATTTGCCGACGTCGTCGTCCAGCTCAAAAGCGTCCGTCATGAACGCGCCCGTGCCCACGCCGCTCGCGCCGGTTTCATAGGTGATTCCGTCAGTAATCAGTTGGCTCTTCTGCGGTTCGGCGGTGAAAATAGCTTCCAGCTCCGCTTCCCGGCCAGTATATTCGCCTTTTTTCACCGTGTCTCCCGCCTGCGGCGCTTTAAACGCTCTGTTGCGGTCCAGCAGTTCGCTCTGTTCTTCCGTCAGGTCGCTCGTGCGGATGGCGTAAACCTCAAACTGGCAGTAATCCAGCGGCTGCGTCTTGTCGTCGACAACGCCTTCCGTCGCCGCGCCGTCTGCAAACTGAACCGTGTAGCCGATCTTGTTCAGCTTCAGCTGCACATAGTCCTTGTAATTGGTGATGCTGCTCTGACTGTCGTTCTGATTATCGGTCTCTTCGCCCGTCAATTCAACATATTTGAAGTTATCCAGCACATCCCGATAATCGCGCGGCTCTCTGTTGTACGCCGCGTTTTCGCTGTGCGCATGATCCGAATCTTCGGATTGATAGGCGCAGTATCCGTCCGGAACTTCCGTTTCCACGAGCACATAGTGCTTGAGGCCGTGCAGATCGGAGATCGTCGCAATCGGGTTCGTCATGTTGATCGACTCAACCCGTTCAAGCGCGCCGTCGTCCTTCACTTCGTAGAGCGTCATCGTCGCGCCCGTCAGCGGATACTCCGGCGCATTGCCGCGCTCCAGCTCATATTCCTTCTGGTAGTTCAGGCTGACGTTGAGAGCGGCCTTCGGCTCATTTTTAAACGTCAGCGTCTGGCTGGCATTTTCGTCCAGCCTGAACTGCTGCCCGTCTTCCGCCTTGAAATACTTCTGCGCCGCCTGCTCCTGCTTCACCGTGTACGTCAGCACCGTGTTTTTGTCGTTCGGATCGCCGTAAATCGGCAGGCTGGACAGCTCAAACGCCTGGCTTGCGCCCTTTCCGCCCGTGTAAACCAGCGTGTTCGTCGTTTCGTCGAGCACAAAGCCGGTTTTCAGCAGCGCCTGATAGGCATAGCTGTCCTTCGCGAGGTTCAACGCGTCCACCGAGACCGTGAACTTCGCCAGATCCGCCGCGTTCACATAATCGATGGCCGCGGGCTGCGTGCCCAGCTTTTCCTTCTTCTCGTCGCGCAGCTCAACCGTCAGGCTGCCGACGTTCGCCTTGTTGGGAACAGTCGGATTGTCCGCCCGCTTCGTCTCGCTATACGTCAGCGGCCCAAAGACGCTGTCGTTGAGCATCATGTCTCCGGAAACCGCCGTTTCCCTGACATAGTACGTGCCGTAAGCCGGGATGGTGAACACGCCGACCGCCTGATCCGGCTTGCGCACCGTGACCGACTTACCGACCTGCTGCTTGGTCTCGTCGTACAGGGTAAACGTCGCAAAGCTGCCGTTCGCCGCCTCGTCCGGGAAATCTTTGGTCACCTCAAGCTGATACTTCCGCTGGTCAATCTGTCCGGCCTTCCGGCTGCGTCTTTGGTGCCGGCCCGCCCTCCCGCTGGCCCCCCCCCGCCGCAACCGTCAGCCAAACGAGTTCCGTATTCAAATAGTAGTTCTCCGGTGCGGCCAGCTCCTGCAGATAATAGGAAGTTCCTTCCTCCACCGGGAGCACCAGTTCGATTCTGCCGTCCGCGTCCGTCGTGAAGCGATATGCGTCCGCCACATTTTCGGGCTGGATCAATCGCCCCGCTTCATCCACAATGGCCGCCGTCTTTTCCGTCAGCACGCCGTCCGTCAGCGTCCGCCCGACCAGATAGGTCGTGCCATCCGCTTTCCGGGTCAGCACGGCATAAACCGCGCCGGGCAGTGTCGCATTGTCGCTGCCTGCTTTGGTGAAGGTCGTCTTGCCGACCTGACGCGTGTTGGTGACGATGATCGTCTTGTCCTTACCGTCGTTCAGCGTCACGCTCCGCTCGCTGTACGTCACCGCATAGCCTTCTGCCGCCGCTTCGACGACGGTATAGGTCACCACATGGCCGTTTTCGTCCCAGCCGCGCAGCGAAAGGGTCTGGCTTGCCTCGTTCTGTTCGCCGTCGGTCGTCAGTTCAACCGTCCGGCTCGGCAGCGCGTCGCCCGCTTCGCAGGCAGCCTGAACCGTGATCGTCCACGTTTGTTCTTCGTTCAGGCCGCTCACATCGACAAGCCGCTTCGTGATGGTTAGCTCCTGCTGCTTGATGAAGAAATAGTCGGCGTTCTGGATTCTCGCGTTGTCCGTAAAGGTGATCTGAATCTCCGCTTCGGGCTTCTCCCCCTCGCCGTTCTTCCTGCTCGCGTAAAACAGACCGTCCGTCTGTTCGTTGCTCTCCACCTTCACGCGGTAGGTGATGAGGCGCCCGTCCCCGTCGAATCTCGGCAGATAGACGGATTCCGCCTCATCCAGCGTCGTCTGCTTCACCGGCTCCGTCTCGCCGTCGCGCGTGATGGTCACCGTGTAATGGCTTTGATCCGCTTCCAGATTGGCGCCCTGCTCATACTCGCGCAGATAGGCTTTCAGGTTCAGCAGACCATCCGTCGAATAGTTCTTCACGGCGTTGTCGTCCGTCATCCGCGTCTGACTGCCCGCCTCGATGAGGACAATCCTGTTATCCGCCTTGGCAAAACCGTCGGATACGCCCGTTTCTTCCATCGTATAGGTATCCGCGGGCAGATAAACCGTGGTCGGTTTTCCGTTTTCGACCTTCACCGTGTAGGTGCGGCCGTTCTGCGCGGTCAGCGTAAACTCCGCAGAAAGGCTGGAGTTTGTATCTTGCGTGCCGTCCGGCGCATAGAACTTCTTTTCGAGGATAAACTGGCCGTTCTGCGCGTTGTAATCCTCGAACTCGGCTTTCACCGCGTTTTCTTCCGTTCCGGCCTTCACCGTCACAAGCTGATACGGATAGAACACCTCGCCGATTTTGATCGTCTTCTTGTCGCCCGGCTTGACGTTGGTATAGCCCGCTTCCATCCCCGTGCGCACCACATAGTAGTCGCCTTCGGGCAGTTCCCGGCTCGTCTCAAACGCGCCGATCCGGTCGGAAAGCTTCGCGTTCTCGCCAAGCACCAGCTCGCCCTTTTCGTTGGGCGCCACTTCGCTGGCCTTATAAATCTCAAAGACCGCGTCGCTGCCCGAATAGGCCGTTCTGTCCGCCGCATCTGCCGCCAGCTTCACATACTGTTCCGGCAGGATGTAGCCGCCCTGACGCACGAAATGATAATACAGCGTTTTGCTGCTGTCGGCCGTCTTTTCGTCGCCGTCGCCGTAAACCGTGTAGTTCAGCGTCGAATCCAGCGTGACGTCCAAGCCCTTAAAGGCGGCGTCATCCAGCCGTTCGTCGTCGCAGTCCAGCTCAAAGTCCGCCTTGTCATAGATCAGGTTGACCGTGTAATTGTTGTACGCATAGACCGACGGATGAACGGTATTATCGCCGTCCAGCGCCGCCGTGTTGTGGATCGTGTTTCCTTCGTTTGCGGGCATTACGAGGCTGCGCGTGCCATCCCCGTTTTCCACAATATCGCAGGTGTAGGCGCTGTCTCCAAGCGTCACCGTGGCCTGCTTCGGATAGACCTTCGCGCCATTCTTTCCCGCAACCGGCTGAATCGTTTCCTGGAGCGTATAGCCAGAAAGATCGAGTACGCCATGATCCACGTAGTCGCTGTTCTGGCGCAGAATCTCGCCCTGCGTTCCCAGCGCGCCCGTGCGCACCTGATAGGTGAAGGTTACCTCGTCGCCGTTTACCGTGTGCGTCACGGCCTCGTTCTGCACATCCCACGTCTTTGCTTCTGCCGCATTCCGGAAGGCGTTCGTGTGGATCGTTGCCTGATAGTCAATCGGCGTACCGGCGTAATCGTTCAGTTCGCCGTTTTTGTCATAGTAGCGCATCTTCGGCGTGATCGACGCGGAGAGTGAAACCGTCGGCGTGATGAGATCGCCGTCGGCATGTTCACCGTTATCGATCATGCGGCCAAAGAACGTATAATTCAGCGTCACGGCGTTGCTGCCGTCCGCGCGAACGACGCTTTGGACGCTGTCAACGTTCAGGGTATCCGTCCAACCTCCGTTATCGGTCGCGGAAATCCGCAGATTGCCGGGCGCGCTGATTTGCAGCCTGATATCGTCGTAGGAATCGAACGGGCGATATCGAATGCCCTCGTCGAACATCATCGAATTCAGGTCAAACGCCCTGTATTCGGTCAGGTTCGTGGCGAGCTGGAAGGTCATGCTCAATGTAAAGGGGACGACCTCGCCCGTCTTCCACTGCGCCGCGTTCTGCGCCGGACGCAGGTTCGCGTAAATCAAGGTATCTTTTCCATTCTTTTCGACATCCCGAACGCGGTCGGCGAAAGACATGTGCGTTTCGTCCGTCGTTTCAAACTCGGCTTCATAGGCTTCCTGCAAAGAGCCATACGTTTCGCCGCTTCTGAGGGTCTGCGCAACCGGCTTCTGCACCTGGCTGACCACTTCATCGGCAATCGCCGTCGTCGGGCAAGAGCTGACGAGCATCGCGGCCGTCATCACCCAAGCCATAACCCTTTTCAGATGGTTCATCTTTTCCATCCTGTCCTCCAAAAACATGTCGCTCAGTCTTCAACCGATACCACAAAGCGCCAGTAATACTGCGCGTTGATTTTGTCGAGCTTTACCGCATAGCGCATCTCGTTTGCGCCTTCAACGTCTTCAAAGTGTTCGCCGTCCAGGCTGTACTGCCAGCGGATCGACCACTTCGCATCCGTCGGCTGGACGTTGACCACAGCAGTCATTTCCAGCGTGTCGCCATAAGCCAGGCCGTCGCTTCCGTTGCTGATCAGTTCCGTCTCAATCTGCACCGGCTGCCGGACGACCTTCGCATCCCAATGCGCCTGCAATTTGATTCTGCCGTCACCGCTGTTGCGCAGATCCAGCTCGTTGCCGTCGCCGTCCAGCGCCGCAAGGGTGAGCATCGTTTCCGCATCGCCGTTTCGGCTCAG
>OGRT01001806.1_pt1 | contig 14290 bp, 8 predicted proteins | sample 1553581 | NCBI WGS metagenome assembly OGRT01 (sample SAMEA2580113, study PRJEB22360) | human gut metagenome | biome: human gut; feature: human-associated habitat; material: faeces | place: Denmark | collected 2008/2010
AAAAAAGCCATTGATCCAGTTATCTCTTGCCGGATTAACATTGGAGAAGGAGCCATCCTCGCCGTGCGCCTTCTGGATAATCGGAAGCGCGTATGTCCAGTATTTTCTCCGGAGCTCGTAACGGCTGCCCGGCTCATCCTCGTTGGCCTCGTTCTCATCACGCAGATAAAACACCAAATCTGCCGGATCTTCATCGTACAGTTTAAAGAGACGACTCAGAACAGACAGCTTGCTCTGTGTGCTTGTGTTTGTCCATACATAGATGCCATCACCGATCTCAGCTGACTTAGTGAACGCATCTTGATTGGTATTGAAGTGAAGATCAATGTTCTCTTCCTCAGACATGGCCAGTTTAGTGATAATGGCCTTATCTTCGGCATATAGAATCTGAATAACCTTCTGGAACATCTCAACCCAGCTCGTTACCGGCTGCTCGGTGTTCTTAAAGGTAAACTTCGCAATCAGTCGTCCGGTCAGCTCGCCTTCATCCTCAAGCGTATAAGTGTCAAGCTGCTTTTCTTCCGGTTTGTATTCTGTGACAGGTGCTGCCCAGATTGACAAAGCCCGACCCATGAGATAATCACTGCGCTCCTCCAGCTCCGCCAGCGTCCACTTGTCCTTCTTGGCAATCCAAGTATTCATGCGAATACCACTGTCATCGAAACCGTTCTGCATGGTTTTCTTCTCAGTGAAAGAGCTATTGCTGTATTTCGAGTTGTAGGCCGTCAGCGTAAGATTTGCCATGCGATGCAACCACAGCTCATGTATCTGCTCATAGTCATCGCCCAGCTCCTTCTGCCATACTGGCGTTAGATGCTGAGGCATAATGTGCTCAATCGAATAGGTGCCGTCGTCACAGTGACGGTATACATCCTTATCCTCAGAAGTACCGAAGTTCTCGAAGCGCTCAAGAATGTAAATCTTATTCTTGCTGTTCATCAGATAAACTGGACGTTCCTCAAATGCCGCCTTAAACTCCACATCGTCCGGGAAGCGGGCACGCTCTTTCTTTGAAAGAAGTGCATACTTGAGCTTCTCGACATAGTTATCCTCGGTACCGTCGTATCGTATGATCTCTCGGTGCAGCATGAGGAAAATTTTATTCAGAGCATTTGTCGGCAGATCACACATCGTCCTGCGGAACAGGTAATTCTCTGTCGTCAGGAAAATCTCAGTGACCTGTGCCAACGTCAGTTTGTTTTCGTTATATAGACGCAGCACTTCGAGGAAGTACGGCCTTGTTACCGTCGTCTCCAGACGGTTCAGTCGGTCAATACAGGCGTCAAGGGCAGCACTGCCGGAATTACCATCAAGGAGAATCTGGTACCGCTTTGCATAGGCCAGCATCTCAGCAAGGAGTGGTTCTGTTTCGATTTTTCCAAGCTCCACAAAGTCCTTAAAATTGACGTAGATTTTCTTCTGCTGCGGAATGGCCTGCTGCTTCACGCTCAAGTAATCTCGGATAAAGGCGCTTACATCATACTTCGTGCAGACCTCGATCTTGTTCCAGTATTTCTCGTAATAATCCTCCTGCTCCTTAGAAGGCAAGCCCATCAGTATGAAATTTCTGATCTTATCACCTTCGCTGAGGTCAAGACCGGTCGAGTTCAGACTCTCAAAAATGAGCTGAGGATTGTCGTCCATATCCAGACGAATATTTATAATTTCCAGACAGCAGATCGCATCGTAAAGCTGATCGATGGTGATTTCCTGTTTCTGAATGCGGTCATAAAAATAATCGTAGTTCACAGTCAGATTAGATTCGCGGATATGCTCCGTCGGATCAGAGAACAGCTTCCCGAAAGCCGTCTGGTCATTCTTTACCGGTTTGAGCTTGATACGGGTATCCTTCGGCTTCCACTTGTCTACGAGGTATTCCTCAAAAATCCGCTGCTTCAGATTAGCAGTTTCCGGCACAATGACACCCTTATCCATCAGGTTATACATGGCAAGAAACAACAGCGAAACTGTCGTAAGACGCTGCTGGCCATCAATGATCAGGAACTCCTCATTATGTCCATCCGGATTATAAACAGAAACAAGACTCCCGAAAAAGTGACTCTTCCGGTTCCCCTTGATGATCTTTACAAGATCATCATACAGCTGCTTGCAGTTTTCGGTTTTCCAGTCATAGTTTCTCTGATAAACCGGAATGACAAACCGCTTGTCCGAACCCTCCATGTATTTAACGAATTTGCATTCTGAACCCTTCATCTGTCTTTATTCCTCCTCGCCTACAAAGATTCCCGGAACATTCTGCCGGATATATTCGACTTCGTTCTCCACGCTGGTTCGACCACACTTTGATAACGAGGCCTTCAGTTTTAACTTCCCGGTGCTGCCGTCCTTCACGACATACTCCGGATTTTCCTTGATAAATCTCGCAGACTCACGAGAAAATCCATTTCTCTGCAAAAGGATCGTCAGCGGATTTGTGGTGCCATATTCCACGTATTCATACCAGTTATTGGCGTCCAGCTCATCATCGCCCTTAATGCGCCTGAACTCATTTGAAAATCGCAGGAAGTAGTTCGATATGCTAAACAGGATGACATTTTCGATCACTTCCAACGTATCAGCAAAAACAATATTGCGATGGATTAATGAGGTATCGTCATACACGCCCTTGGTATATCTGTTGATCCAGAAGTCATCCGGTTTCTCACGATGGTGTTTCAAGGCTGCCCGCATGATGTAGTTCAGGCCGTTTCCTTCCATCCATTCACAGAGGATAACCGCGTACCAGCTCAGCAGACTATCCTTACCAAGTGTGCTTGATTCATATATTTTCCACTGGAAAACATTGCTCAGCTTCTTCAAAAACTCCAAAACCACATCGTGTCTGAAATAACCATCCTTCACTTCAGGATAACGCAGATCATTATTCTTTATAGCCATAATGAGACGTTTTGTCTGGTCAACAGATGTGTTTATGTCGTCGTCCGGGATTGTCTCTGTATTCTTGAATTTATCGCGGATTTTCTTTTCATCCTCATCTGTCAGGAATGGCTTGAACTCTCGACGCACAAGCGTATCCTTATCTTCAACAATATCCCTGAGCAGAATAAGGCCAAACTTACGCATCATGATATAGGACTCTTCTGACTGAAGAGGATCGCCATTCTCATTAACACGCTGTGGAATTACAGAGCTACCACTTTTAAGAATGTCAGCTACATACTTCTTCTCAACCTTCTTGAGAACCTTCGGATTCGTAGCGATGGAAAGCACCTGTTCCGGCACCTTCTCCTGCAGCATCCTGACATAGTCATCGGCCTTTACTGTTTCTTCTTCATCGGTAACAAAATATACATTCCCGAAAAGATTGAAACTGATTCTGCCGACACGGCCTATCAGGTTTCTGAAATCGACCGGCTCCATCTCGCTACGGAATATCTTGTTGTCCGTAATGAAAAGATTGTCTGCTGGCAAATTAACGCCTTCCAGTAAAGTGCTGGTGCAGAACATAATCGTTATATGCCCTTCCTGAAACAGCGTCTCTATCCTTGCCCGAATCGAAGCGGGAAGATAGCCTATATGGTAAGCGATGCCCTTGCGAATCATGTCGGCAAGGAAATAGTCCCCATGAACTTCCTGACGGATATCCTTAGACAGTGTTTCCAGCAAAGGATCATTCTTAATGCCGTCATACCCAAGTGCGTCAGAAAATCTCCGAGCAGCATCGATTGCCTTATTTCTGCCGTTGAAGTAGACGATTGTCTGCTTTCGCATATCTTCCGGCAGGTCTTTATTCATTTTTTCAAATTTCAGCAGAATATCTGTAAGGTTAGCATTTCTGCCGCCACGGTCGCGTATATTCGCAACGTGAATACGTTTTCCGTTATGCTCGTTATAAACCTGAATTTCGTGATTCTTCAGATCTACAAGGAACTTTACCTGAACAACTGGTGAGTATGTAATTGCCAGTTTGCTATCATCACCAGCCTCTATATCTGTCATCATCCGGAGATAAACCTGCGGATTCGGAATGTTCGGAGAGGCGAAGATAAAGTGTGGCTTAGGCTCTCGTTTCAAAAGCATATCCACAACCTTGTAGTAAAACGGAGCACGGCTGTTCTTGCCGGACAATTTATGTGCCTCATCGATAAACAGGTAGTCTATCTGTACCTTCGGCTGACTTATCAACAGATACAGCAAACGTTCCGGTGTAAGAACGAAGATATAATTGTGCTCCTCCTCCAATGCAATATCACTGGCCGCAGTTACCACACGATAATTGCAGCGGTCGAGGTAATTGATTTTCTCAAGGTTTCCGTTTTCACCAAGGTCATCAATAACTTTGCCACGGACTTCGTTTATGAGTGCCTTTGTCGGCACAATCAGAGCATAGTTTTTCTGTGCGCCGTGGATGACCTCATTCTTGATAAACATCCGCATGATGAAGGACTTTCCCATAGAAGTTGGAGCAGAATAGCTGAAACAATCATCGGTCAAATGATCATAGGCTGTTTTCTGAGCAGCAAAAAACTTCTCATCCGGTTCGGCGGGAATTGTAAGATAGTCATCCCTAAATTCTGAGAAAAACCTCTCCAGCGCAGTAATGTCCTGATATTCGGAATTAATGTGTTCTATGCCCTTGTGGTTTCCTATGCTTGAAAAGACATCTCCGGCATAAAGCTTGATCAGCGTGTCCTCCGGGTAAAGCTCATTCAAGAGGATTACTATTTCCTGCGCCCAGATTTTATGAGCATTTGCCTTTTCAGGATCATTGGACTTCGATAGCAGATCAGCGAAACGCAACGCATCACGCTTCTCCTTCTGGTCGAAAGGCAGTGGTTCCTTCTTGGTAAGTTGAAGCAGTCGCAGGGCATAGTTATACAGCACCTTCTCATGAATCTTATTCAAGTATTCGTTATCTTCGATGTCGGCAAATATGGCGGCACCGAGTGTTCTTTTTTCACCGCTCATAGGTCAACATCTCCATCCAATACGTGCTGCATTATCGTTTTCTTTTCGGTCTCCGCATCATTCAGCGGAAGCAGGTAAAAATAGAATGCGTGGTTTTCCAGCCCGCAGTCCTTTATTTTCTGCGAGATGTATGCAGCGTGTTGCTGTGCGTCCTGTTCCAGCTTCTCCTGCATAATATCCAGCAATTCATCATCGCTACGGCCTGAAGGAAGAATGCCGAAATTGTATCCCAAGAATACGCCATAAGATATTGCGTACTTGGCCTTCTTTCCTTCCTCTGGTACAACATACTCTTTCAAGACTGCCAGATCATCTTCATCATAAAAACGGTCGAGGACGGTCTTTTCAATCATATAAACCTCATCATCCTCATGGGCACTGATTTTCTTGATGATCTCAAAAGCCTGATCTATGGCGTCCTTAATCTCTCCGACAATATTTGAAGCACCGAATACCATCTGGTTGTACGATCCGCTGGTACCGTCAGAACACAGGAAATGGATACCATCAGCCTCACTCAAATATTGCGTGGCATCCGTACTTAGCTCGATTTTGCTGAGTAGCTTATATGCCTTTAGCTTCTCCTCAAGAAAAGCATAAATCATAATCTCACCGAGCTCGTTTCCGGTTCCCTTGGCATCAGCTGCACCACGTTTACGCATAATACGGAGAGCCTGCTGCATGACTGCATCCAGATTCCCGGCCTTTTCATATTGCTCCTGCTTTGCCCGCGAAAATACATAGCGGCCAATATTCAGCATCGTGAATTTCTCAAGATCAGCTATCTTGATTTTTCCGCTTCTGACATTGAGGTAAAAAAGGCGCATTGACCCCGGTCGATCTTCACTGATGCTTTCGCTGTGATCGACCTCTGTAAAGTAATCATCAAAAGTTTTATCCTTTACAGTTTTTGTGAGTTCCAACGCCCATACACCTCCCTGTAATTAGTCGTCATCTTTCTTTTCACCATAAGGTGCCGGATCTTCAGCTACCATCATCAAATCCTGCTGCGGATTAAAATCGTATGTCACTGACTTCTGCTCAGCACCCGGCATCACGTACTCTTTGCCCTCCGGATTGTAGGTAAGGTTAAACACCAGATCAGAAAGCCATTTCTTGAACGACGGATTGTCTTGGAACTGCTTGAAGAGCTCCATGTTGTCCGCCATGATAGAGAAGATAACCGCCTGCAGAGCACGCTCGCTTTCGGTACGCGCTTCCTGCGCATCAGAGTTCTTCATGGCGTTCTGATATTTCTTATCCTTTGACACCATCTCCGGGATGGCCAGAATCTGACGCTGTACATTATCTGCATCGTTCCAGTTTATATTTCCGAACATGTCGTTGAAGTCCATGATGATCTTGGAAAGCAGATCCATTTCCGGCTCAACGATATGGCCTACCTTGACTGCAGGTACCGGCGCAATTTCTGCATCAGCATCCTCCAGCTTAATAGCAATGGCCTCCTGCGCTTCATTTCTGTAGCTGCTCAGATCTATCGTCTGAAGGATGCCCTCCGAAAGATCATCGTCACGAGGCGATGGAAGTTTCGGTATCAGCAAGTTCAGGAAGATTGACAGCTTCTCCCAGTCAACATTTCCATAAGGAAGGATTGCACCAAGGAAGCCATATGTACGCACGAACGATTTAGCTGCGCTCTTAAACTTAATCTGATCGTCAAGTTCGAGCTGTTTATATACAGCTGTGCAGGCATCCAGAATAGGATCGAGGCGATCACGCTCCGCACCACTCAGGAAAAGGTCTACCAGCTTTTCAACATCGCTGTCATCGTAGACCTGATATTCCTCCATAATGGTAATCAAGTCGTACAGCTTATTAGGATCAGTCTCTCCGGAAAGAATCGTTGTTCTGTAGAACTTCGAGAACGCCTCCTCAATCACAGATGTCTTGTTCGCAAAGTCCAAAACATATACTTCATCCTTGCCGGGATGCGCTCTGTTCAAGCGGGAAAGTGTCTGTACCGCAGCGATATCATAGAGCGGCTTGTCCACATACATCGTCTGCAGCAGCGGCTCGTCGAAACCGGTCTGGAACATATCAGCAACGATAAGAATCCTATATGGATCTTTCTTGAACTCCTTCGGAATCTTAGCATCCGGGAATCCGTTCATGGCAGCAGACGTCAATGCCGGTTCCTGCCCGTTATATTTATGTTCGCCGGAAAAGGCCACGATTGTCTTATAAGGACTATGCCTGTCTGCGAGGCACTTGTTAATTGCGTAGTAGTATTCGATGCATCTCGGAATGCTGGCGGTGACCACCATTGCACGCGCTTTGCCGCCGATCTTCTTCTTAGCGACTACCTGCTCATGGAAATGCTCCACCATCATAGCTGCCTTTTTAGCGATAACGTCCGGATTACCCTCGACAAAGGCACGCAGCTTCTTCTGCGCACGCTTCTTGTCAAACATTGGATCGTCCTCGACCGTTTTCATGATCTTGTACCAGCTGTCGATGGTTGTATAGTTCCGAAGCACATCAAGAATGAAGCCCTCCTGAATGGCCTGCTTCATCGTATAGACATGGAACGGGCGATGCTTAATTTTACCGTCCTCCTCATAAGCAACACCGAACATCTCCTCGGTCTTGTTCTTCGGAGTAGCTGTGAAAGCAAAGTAGCTGGCAGAGGAGACGAGCTTGCGCCCCTCCATCATGGCATTGATCTTATCCTCGTTGTCCGCATCGTCATCTGTGGCAAGGCCGGAAAGCGCCAGATTCATATTCGCGGAGTTTCGTCCACTCTGGCCGGAATGCGCCTCGTCGATGATGATGGCGAACTTGTTATTCTTATGTTCCTGCCCGATTTCAGATATGATGTACGGGAACTTTTCTATTGTAGATATAATGATGCGCTTGCCGTCCTGTATGGCCTTGCGCAAATCACCGGAATGTTCTGCCCATGTTACGGTGTTTTTGACCTGCATGAACTGCTTGATCGTATTGCGGATCTGTTTATCCAGAATACGGCGGTCAGTAACCACAAGGACGGAATCAATCATCGGGTGTCCGTCTTTTTCAAGTCCTATCAGCTGATGCGCCAGCCATGCGATAGAGTTTGACTTTCCGCTTCCGGCACTGTGCTGGATCAGATAACGTTTACCGACACCGTTCTCCTGCACATCGGCCAGTAGCTTCTCCACGCAGTCGAGCTGATGGTAACGAGGCCAAATCTGTTTGATGGACTTCTTCTTGGTATCCTCGTCCACCTCTTCGATGACCTGCGCGTAATTTTCTATAATGCGAGACAGTTTTCTCTTGGTAAGGATATCCTTCCAAAGGTAGTCTGTCATAAGGCCGTCCGGATTCGGCGGATTTCCCGCGCCATCGTTATAGCCTTTATTGAACGGCAAGAACCAGCTATCTTTCCCGGCAAGTTTCGTACAGAACTGAACCGTGGCATCATCCACAGCAAAATGAACCATGCAACGCTTGAAGGAGAACAAGAGGTCATGGAAATCGCGGTCTTCCTTGTACTGACGGACAGCATTTTCCGTGTTCTGTTTTGTGAGCTGGTTTTTCAGCTCCATAGTGATAACCGGGAGGCCGTTGATGAACAGGCAGACATCCAGAGCCAACTTCCCGGCATCCTGTGAATAGCGCAGCTGCCGTGTCGCACTGAAGATGTTCTTCTCATACATGATTCTGGCCTGCTCGTTATTTTCGGTCGGCGTCAGGTAGAACATTATGAGGTCTGCCGGATAAACCTTCACGCCATTGCGCAGTACATCAATGATGCCTCGCTTAGCGATCTCTCCGGACAGGCGGTTCAAGAACTGTCGCTTTTTCGTATCCGAAGTAAACACGCCCAGCTTGTCCATTTCCTTTGGCTGCGTATCCTGCAGGAACCGGAACAGGCGCGTCTCGTCGACAGCATATTCTTTGTTATAGTCGGCGTTTGTTCCTTCCTCGTACCCGTTCTGTTCAACCAGCCACTTCACGATTAAGGATTCAAGGCCGCTTTCCTTTGTGTTGGTAAAAGCCATTGTCAATCCTCCTCAACATCATCTACTGTTTCATCCGCAAAACCCTCATCTTCAAAGGATTCGCTTTTTTCATATTCAGGGATGATTTCATCTCTAACATCAACTTGACCGGTAACAACGTCAAGCATAATCCGGTTCCTTAATTCCGTTAGGATAGCAATCTGTTTCTTTTGATTCTCGATTGCGGTCTCTATAGAGGCTGTTCGAGTGGAAATTTCTTTAACTAATCGTTTTTGTTCTTCTATAGATAACGGAATTGCTATCCTTAAATTAAGCAGCTTCTCATCTGTTATAGCAGGATAAGAAGTTCCAACAGAATTTTTAACTACGGCATTTATAAAGTAGTTAGCACTTAAGATGCTGTTAAGCAGTTCCGGAACAACTTTTTCATTAGGAGTCAATACACTAAAACCAGTTGACGCAATCTTTCCATCTAATGACTGATCAATATAACAAATAGACCTAAGGTAAGTTCTGACTGTGGATATAATTGTGTCCCCAGAATGAACTACACGCCTTGCTCTTGATGGAGCTTCAGAAAAAGTGTAATGAACCGGATCACTTTTCATAAATCCGTATCCGACAGTGCTAATGTCAATATAATCCATCTCGTAGTCATCTTCAGTTTTGTTGCTTAGAGTTTCAATGTTGCTCCTAACGAATAGTTTTAATGGGGCAACGAGCCAACTTGAGGGAACTCTCGATAATCCTTCAATTCCTGAGCCTTTCGTATCAACATCTGCCACATCCTTACCCGTGACAATATGGTCTATAATCGTTCTCTTTTGCTCGTTTAAAACACTGATCTTTTTTCTCGTAAGCGAGATTGCTTTGTTTATTAAACTCGTCTTCCAATCAAGATACTGTATTATTTTTTCTTGCTCACCTACAGACGGGATTGGCATCTTTATAGCCATAAAAATAGGTGTACTTACTGTTTTTCTCAACCCGGAATAGAAAAAACGAAGAGCTTTTATATTATCAAGTGCCAAATAATAGTAATAAGCATATTCCGGACAAACGTCATGTACATGATAGATGTCATAGGCACCCGTAAGCATTCCGTCATAATTAGAAAGCCCTACAGTCCTTGGTGTCTCATCCATATCAAAAAGGCAGAATGCCATGTCGCCTTGTTTTACCACTTTATATTTGTCAAACGATTGCGGAAACTTTCCTTTTCCACTTTCTATGTCACGAGGAATGATTCCACGCAGTGTTAGTGACAGCAATGAATACTCTTTTGACTTTTCACCGACCAATTCTTTTGACTCTTCAAAAATGCATTTGTTCTTTGTAATTTTCCAACCATCGGGTATTGATTTCATCCAAGGAAGATCTATTGGTATGTACCGATCATATTGTTTCATCGAACAGTACCTCCTAATATCTCATCCAGCAATTTTCGGCTTTCAGAATCAAGCGCTGCCAGTTCCTCGTTCACTTCAATTACCGGGCGAACTTCTTCTGGTTTATAGAAGCACTTAGTAAAGCTGATTTCATAACCGATCTGCGTCTTTTTCTCGTCTACCCAAGAATATGGCGCATAGGGATGGACTTCCTTCTCGATATACGCTTTGATTCCACCTTCATAACTAAAAGGAACGATCTCTGTATCATTAATCGTTTTATCCGGAATATATTTTCCCTTCTTATCTTTTAGTGGCAAGCCATTATCATCAACTTGTGGGTGAACAATATATATTTTCCAAAAGCCGAAGTCCTTATTATCATAAACGTGCGATATTGGCGATGTTTCCATTTTTATAAAAGCATCTACAATTGTTCTTTGATTTTCAGAACTTAGCTGGAAGCTCTTATCGCCGAGCTTTTTCAGCAAAGGAGTTCGTAAAGCAGTTGCATCAATGAGTTGAATCTTTCCTTTTCGACGCTCTTCCTTACGATTAGTTAGAACCCAAATATAGGTATTTAATGGAGTGTTATAGAACATTCGATCAGGCAACGCAATTATTGCTTCCACTAAATCGCTTTCTATGATGTACCTTCTCGCATTGCTTTCCCCGCTTCCTGCATCACCCGTAAAAATTGATGAGCCATTATGTACCTCAGCAATGCGGCTGCCGAGTTCGGTGTCCTTTTTCATTTTTGCCACATTGTTTAGAAGAAATAAGAGCTGGCCGTCACTGGTACGCGGGATCATCGGCATAGTTTCTCCATTTTCCAAATATGTATTGAAGCGCGTATCGAGTATTTCCTTTTTACCACCCATTTTCTCTGCGTCGGTTTTCCAGCTCTTTCCGTACGGCGGATTTGAAAGCATGAAATCAAAACGCCTCGACGCATGCTGATCATCAGACAATGTAGAGCCATACATGATGTGTTCGGCTTCCTCTCCATCACCCTTCAGCAGCATATCCGCAGTACAAATAGCGTAAGTCTCCGGATTGATTTCCTGTCCAAATAGATGAATTGCTACATCTTTGCTGCGTCGGTGTGCAAGTGTCAGCAACCGCTCCTGAGCAACAGTGAGCATACCGCCGGTACCGCAGGCTCCATCGTAGCAGGAATAGGAAGCATCCTTTATCTTATCGGCAATCGGCATAAACACGAGATCTGCCATAAGCTCGACAACATCACGAGGTGTCCAGTGTTCTCCGGCTTCCTCGTTGTTCTCCTCATTAAACTTACGGATGAGTTCCTCAAAGATGGTACCCATGCCATGATTATCGAGACCGGGATGTTTGAGGATGGTCTGCGCCGCATCTTTGTAAATCGGATTCGGACTCAGGTTGATATCAGAAGATGTGAACTTCTCAATGACCGCACCAAGAATATCCGCATCCACCATCGTGTCGATCTGGTTACGGAACTTGAACTTATCCAGTATCACCTGAACATTTGGAGAAAAGCCATCAAGATATGCGATAAAGTCAGCCTTCAAAGTCTGAGCTTTGGAGCGGCTGGTCAAGTCCTTCAGAAGGAATGGAGACGCATTGCAGAAAGCCTGTCCCGCTGCATTGCACAGCGCAGGCCACTGGTTATCGATTTTTGCAGCATCCAGCTGCTTCTTCATTGCCAACACTGCCGGTTTCGTCTCTTCCAACATGGCATCCAAACGACGGATTACCGTCATCGGGAGAATGACGTCACGATACTTACCGCGCACATACACGTCGCGCAGGCAGTCGTCTGCGATTCCCCATATAAAACTTACTATCTGATTGTGAACCTGATTGTCCATTACAATTTTCCTCCGTTTGTCTGTGGCATAGTTTGCCACTCTATATTTTCATTCTATAAAAGCTGCTGTCCCATAAACCGGACTTACTCGGCATCCTGTTCTTCTTTTTCAGGTGCATTATCATCGGATGCTCCGCCAGAACGAATCCAATCATCGACTTCGGATAGTTTGAATTTCCAGAGTCTGCCGACTTTATACGCAGGCATATTCCGTTTTGAAATCCACTGCAAAATAGTCTCTCGTCCAACACCGAGATATGCCTGTACATCTTTTAATGTTACCCATTTTTCAACTTGCAGCTGATCGCTCACTTTATTACCTCCATCTTTAAGAGTTCTTCCTTTTGAACTTTACATCTATATCTATATCGAACATTCGACTACCGGGATAACAGTCATTATCATCGCTGTCTACCATGATCCAATGGCAAGTCGTGAGCCCTTCAAATGGCCTGAGCTCAATGACTGTGGAGATCTCTACACCGGTTTTCGGTGGTGTCTCCGGTATTTCAATGTAATTGCTTTCTGCCCGTGGCCTTATCTCATCATGATTGGAAAGATACAGCTTTCGACCATGCCATGTTTGCGTGCCCAGATTAGAGAATTTCCACGTTATCGTCAGCTTCTCATACATGAAACCGGAATAGCTTCTCTTGTGATCCGGCTTGATGTACACCGTGTCGTCCGGGTACAGAGACGATATGTGGTGAAAGGAGCTGGGCTCCTGTTCCGATTCCTCCAAAAGCTGCTGATAGGTCATTGCCACAATATCCGCAGCATCTTCCTTGTCGCTATCTATAAAGGCTTTGAACTGAACCGCAAGTGCTCTTCGGAGTGCTTGCGGATTTTTTTCTGCCGTAGGAGGTATTCCAAAAGCAAGCATTACATCGCCGTACTTATTCTTGTCGATGATCTTTTCAAAATATGCGCACAGGCCATCCTCATTAAAAGTCTTAAAAGAATCCTTCAGGTCTGGAGACATCTTCCTCGACCCGTCATAGAGCTTTCGTTCCAAGGGCACATCATCTGACTTTAATCTATCGCCTTGCTTGTGTGAGAAATAATTACTCCCTGCTTCAATAAAGCAGAAGGAGACAAAGATCCCGTTGTTCTTCCGGCTCGGATAATACATCTGTGCTGCCGTGCTCGGAAATATCCGGCTGAAATATTCACTTAATTCCAATCGAATACCTCCCCCCTCAAATCTTGTCCTATGTTTTGTCCTATGTGTCTCACGTTACCGGTCAGGCCGTCTCATTTTGCCGTGCGAAACTAATAATAGGCAGGGCAAAGAAAGCGGAAAGCCGACAATACGAGACCTTAACTATTTAATTATACACAGAAACACGGTCTCTGTCAATAGTAGTTGGTTATAAACTCACATAAACCGACAAAGAACCACTTCATTGTTCCTCCTCACCAAAACCCTTGGATGCATCCCCTGATCAAGGATGAGTTCAGTTTCCAAGGGTGGTGCAAATAACGCAGCTGACTTCTGAACGGAAGGCTGAGCAGGAAGGAGATGAAAAACGTGACTAAAGACGAACGCGAGAATTGGATTATCAATATCGAGAACACCGAATCTACGATCAGCTCCCAATTGGGATCAGCTGTAGTTGACGGAGTATTCCAGCGATACGGCGCTCACAGCGTCGAAGACCTGAATCCGTGTGATCTGCCGGACGTATTCAGCGATTTATACGCCATCGAAGCGGATCTCAGATAACGGTCAATGCCCTGAGCAAGGCATGAAAAGGCTCACCGCTATGAACGCTCACCCGGCATGCAGAGTGGCTCGAACGGGCATAGCGGTCACAAGTAAATAAACACCAACCTACGAGCGTGGTTGGCAACTGAAACGGATTTATTTCCCGTTCCGGTCGGCCTTCCACGCTCTTTTTTCATGAGACCTCCGGTTCGGGAACCACGCGAAAATCGGAGGTTTTATCATGCAAAACAATGAAAATCAGAAGACTTACTTTATTTACGTTCGCAGCACCGGCGAGAAGGTGCCGGTCACCAAGGAACAGTACGACTCCTTCTATAAGGAAGCTGACCGTATTCGCCACAAAGAGCAGGATCACGGCAGGTGCATGTGTCCCTACCGCTTCATCTGGAAATGCGACGGGGACTGTATCGGCTGGGGGACCGAGTTC
>OGRT01001807.1_pt1 | contig 14286 bp, 9 predicted proteins | sample 1553581 | NCBI WGS metagenome assembly OGRT01 (sample SAMEA2580113, study PRJEB22360) | human gut metagenome | biome: human gut; feature: human-associated habitat; material: faeces | place: Denmark | collected 2008/2010
TATCCCCCTCGAACCCCCCGGCTCCTGCGCGGCGGTACCGCCGATTAAGGGACTGGAGGCTGTGGAAAACATGACCACATTCCTCTCCCTGGACGATGCGCTCCGGCTGGAGGAAATGCTGACGCCCTTCTCCAGGGTGCTGATTCTGGGGGCCGGCCTGATCGGCCTGAAATGCGCTGAGGGCATCGCCGGAAAAGCGAAATCAATCACTGTGGTGGATATGGCGGATCACATTCTGCCCAGTATTTTAGATCAGGAAGCTTCCGCCCCGGTACAAAGGCGCTTGGAGGAGCACGGCATAGAATTTGTGCTTTCCGACGCGGCCCAGGAGCTTTATCCGGACCGGGCGGTGCTGAAAAGCGGCCGGGATATCCGCTTTGATATCCTGGTGATGGCGGTGGGCGTGCGCCCCAACGTCCGGCTGGTTCAGAACGCCGGCGGCGCCGTGAAGCGGGGAATTGTCACCGATTCCAGAGGGCAGACTTCTATCCCTGATGTATACGCCGCAGGCGACTGTACGGAAAGCAGGGACATCACCACCGGGGAGGAAAAGGTGCTGGCGCTGCTTCCCAACGCTTATTTACAGGGGGAGTGTGCCGGAATCAATATGGCCGGAGGAAACCAAAGCTATGATAAGGCCATTCCCATGAACTCCATCGGATTTTTCGGCCTGCACCTGATGACCGCCGGCAGCTGCGGCGGCGAGGTGTATTTAGAGAAAAACGGCGGAAACTATAAAAAGCTGTTTGTCAGAGAAAACAGGCTGGCAGGATACATTTTAATCGGCGATGTGGCGAGGGCGGGAATTTACACCTCCTTGATCCGGGAGCAGACTCCGCTTTCCGCCCTCGATTTTGAGCTGATTCGCCAGAAGCCGCAGCTTATGGCGTTTTCCCGGACTAAGAGAAATGAAATGCTGGGAGGAAACGTGGGATGAAGATTGACGCGGGCCAATTGGGCCACCAGGAATTAAACGACCAGCTTCGGATGAGCAGAGAGCAGAATATTATAATTGATAACTGTCTGGGACAGCGGTACCTTGCCAGCGGCTCCCGCGGAAAGAAAGTCACGGTAACGGGCACCCCTGGAAATGCGCTGGGATCTTACCTGGATGGCACGGAGATCGACGTTTACGGCAATGTCCAGGAAGCCACCGGCGATACTATGAACGGCGGGGCTATCTATATCCATGGCAGCGCCGGAGACGCCACTGGGTATGCCATGCGGGGCGGGAAGATCCTGATCCAGGGAGATACCGGCTACCGGGCGGGGGTTCATATGAAGGAATACAAGGATAAAATCCCAGCCATTGTTGTGGGCGGCGTGGCAGGCAGCTTTTTAGGGGAATATCAGGCCGGCGGCGTGATCGTGGTGCTGGGGCTTCACCGGGAGAACCAGCCGATCGCGGGCTATTTCTGCGGAACCGGGATGCACGGTGGGAAAATTTACCTGAGAAGCGATACCCTGCCGGAGGGCATGTCCCCCCAGGCGAAGGCGGATGACGCCGGCCGTGAGGAGCTGGAGGCAATTAAGCCTCTGCTTGAGGAGTTTTGCTGCAAGTTCCGTGAGGATCTGAATGAAATACTCCGAGGACACTTTTTTGTCCTGACCCAGAATACGAAAAACCCATATCGGCAGCTGTATATACAAAACTGACTCCTGTGTTGTATAATAGCTGTATCCTATTAAGGCGATGCAAAAAGGCCAAAGGCTGGAAACCAAAAACGGATGGGACTGTCAGCGGTCGGCTTCCGATGGAAAAACTCCGCCGAAGCTTTTCGTTTTGGCGGCGCCGGGGCCTTGACAGAAGAAACGGTGATAATAACAGCCTAAACACAAGGAGGATTATGTCATGACTGATACAGAATTGGAGGTTCTGCGGTTTGTGCAGGAAAATGATGTGAAGTTTATCCGGCTGGCGTTCAGCGATATGTTCGGTATTCAGAAGAATATTTCCGTGATGCCGGATGAGCTGCCCCGGGCCTTTGAAACCGGAATTTCCTTTGACGCTTCCGCGGTCCGGGGATTTCTCAACGTGGAACAGTCCGATTTGTTCATCACCCCGGATCCCTCCACGCTGTCCATTTTACCCTGGCGGCCCTCCCACGGCCGGGTGGTGCGGCTGTTCTGCAATGTGAACTATCCCGACGGCAGGCCGTTTGAGGGAAGCTCCCGGCATATTCTGCAAAGAGCCGTCAAAGAGGCGGCGCAAATGGGCTATGTCTGTAAGATCGGCGCCGAGTGCGAATTTTATCTGTTTGAAACCGATGAAAAGGGCAATCCTACCATGAATCCCCACGACCTCGGAGGCTACTGCGATATCGCCCCCAACGACAAGGGCGAAAATGTCCGGCGGGAAATCTGCCTGACCCTGGAGGAGATGGGCATCCATCCGGAGGCCTCTCATCACGAGCAGGGGCCGGGGCAGAATGAAATTGATTTTAAATACAGCGACGCGATGACCGCCGCCGATAATCTTTTGACCTTTAAGGCGGCGGTGAAGTCCATTGCGGCCAGAAACGGCCTGTACGCCAGCTTTATGCCGAAGCCTCTGCCGGATAAAAGCGGCAGCGGCCTGCACGTGAATCTTTCCCTCTCTCAGGGCGGCAGAAATATTTTTAAGACAGCCCCTGATGAGGGCCACTGCCCGGAGGCGGAGCATTTTATGGCCGGAGTACTGGACCACATCCGGGAGATTACCGTGTTTCTGAATCCCCTGACTAATTCCTATGCACGGTTCGGAGCCTTTGAGGCGCCTCGGTACCTTTCCTGGTCTCATCAAAACCGCTCCCAGCTGATCCGGATTCCCGCGGCTACGGGTGCCCAGAGCAGAATGGAGCTTCGTTCTCCGGATCCCTCCTGCAATCCCCATCTGGCCTTCGCCATGCTGCTGCAGGCGGGACTGGACGGCATTCGCCGGGAGCTGCCTCTGTGCCCGGCCGTGGATTTAAACCTTTATGACGCGGACCCCGGTGTTTTAGAAAAAATGCCCGCGCTGCCGGAAAACTTGGAGGAAGCGGTTTTGCTGGCGCGGAGCAGTGCGTTTGTCCAAAGCGTGCTGCCGGCAAAAACGCTGGCAAATTACTGCGACGTGAAGCTGGAGGACTGGAAGCGGTGCCGGGAGGCGGAGGACCAGGCCGCTGCGGAACGAAAGCTGTATTTTACCGCCATCTGACAGGCGCGCGTCAAACCCAATCTTATGAGAAGAGGAAGCCGGGTGAGGGAATGGAAAGAGTATTAGTCGTCTCCGGAAGCGAAAGGGGCCGGGAATTTCTGCGGGAGCTTCTGCGCGGCCAGGAGTACGGCCAAGGCTTTTTTGCCGATAACAGCGGGGAAGCCAGGCGCAGAATGGCGGAGGACGACTTCAGCCTGGTGATCATCAACGCACCCCTGCGGGATGAGTCGGGGGAGCAGCTGGCTCTGTGGGCGGCTCAAAGCACCGACGCGGGCGTGCTGCTTCTGGTTAAAGCGGAAATTGCGGACGAGGTTTCCGCACGGGTGGAGGACAGCGGCGCGATGGTGCTGCCAAAGCCCATCAGCAGGCAGTTTTTCTGCCAGTCCCTGAAGCTTGTGTCGGCTGCCCGGCGGAGAATGCTGGGACTGAAAAACGAAAACACCCGGCTGCAAAAGCAAATCGACGATATCCGGTTAGTGGACCGCGCCAAATGCGTGCTGATTCAGTATTCCGATTTTACGGAGCAGCAGGCCCACCGGTACATCGAGAAAAAAGCCATGGATCAGCGGGTTTCCCGCCGGGAGGTGGCGGAGGATATTCTCCGGATCTACGAAAGCTGACGCCGCGCTTGACCGTGCGGAACCAGAACCGGCCGGCGCGGGCCTAAGCTGAAACCGGCTCTGCGGCGGGAAAAGGAAATCTTGTAACCGGAGGCGCGGCAGCCGAAAAGCTCCGGCGGAAGGAAAAAAGGCCAAGCGGGGCAGAACGCAATCCTGACGGCGATCCAGCGGGCTCGAGCGGCTTTAGGCAGGACTGCCGGGCTGATTCTGCTTCAGCGCGGGCAGTCGTTCCAGGGAGAAACCCGGCTTTGGAACAGCAGGCGGGAATCGTTATTTATTGAAATACACAGCGGAAAGAGCCCTAAACCCATTTTTCAGCGGGGCTCTTGCGCTTTGTGTCCGGAGGCTTCCTGCGAAGCGGCCGGTGAAACCCATGAAATTTTGCCGGGCCGCCAACGGCCTTGGGAGAAGGAGCGAAAATCATGACGAAATATATTTTTGTAACCGGCGGCGTTGTCTCCGGTTTAGGCAAGGGGATTACCGCCGCGTCCTTGGGGCGGCTGCTAAAGGCCAGAGGGCTCCGGGTGGCGGCCCAGAAGCTGGATCCCTATATTAATGTGGACCCGGGTACGATGAGCCCCTATCAGCATGGAGAGGTATTCGTCACCGAGGACGGCGCGGAAACAGACCTAGACCTAGGCCACTATGAGCGGTTTATCGATGAGGATTTAAATCAATTTTCTAATCTAACCACCGGTAAGGTTTACTGGAACGTTCTGCAAAAGGAGCGCCGAGGGGAGTATCTGGGGGAGACGATCCAAGTGATCCCCCATGTCACCAATGAAATCAAGAGCTTCATTTACACGGTGGGGCAAAAAACGGGAGCCGACGTGGTCATCACCGAGATCGGCGGCACCACCGGCGATATTGAAAGCCAGCCTTTTTTGGAGGCGATCCGGCAGGTGTCGCACGAGGTGGGCCGGCACAACTGCCTGTTTCTTCACGTGACCCTGGTGCCCTATCTCAAAAGCTCTGGAGAGCATAAATCCAAGCCGACTCAGCATTCGGTAAAGGAGCTGCAGTCCTTTGGCATCATGCCGGATATCATCATCGCCCGGTGCGACGAGCCTCTCGACCAGTCGATCCGGCAGAAGATCGCTCTGTTCTGCAATGTACAGGAGGACTGCGTGATAGAGAATCTGACCTTGCCGGTGCTGTATCAGGCGCCGATGATGCTGGAGGAAAACGGTCTCGCGGATATAGTCTGCCGGGAGCTTCAGCTTTCCTGCGGCCCGTGCGACCTGACGGAGTGGAAGCAGATGCTGGAGCGGATTGAAAACGCGGATAAGACGGTGAGCATCGCCCTAGTGGGAAAATATGTAAAGCTCCACGACGCTTATCTATCCGTGGCGGAGGCCTTGTCCCACGCTGGCTATGAAAACAACGCCAGGGTGAAAATCAACTGGGTGGATTCGGAAAAACTGACGGAGGAAAGCTGTTCCCGTTATTTAGAGGGAATGGACGGCGTCATCGTGCCCGGAGGCTTTGGCGGCCGAGGCATTCAGGGAATGACTCACGCGGCTCATTACGCCAGGGTCAACCGCATCCCTTATTTCGGCATCTGTCTGGGAATGCAGGTGGCGGTGATCGAATACGCCAGAAACGTTCTCGCCTGGAGCGACGCGAATTCCAGTGAGTTTGATCCCGAATGCACCCACCCGGTGATCGATCTGATGCCGGACCAGCAGGGGAACCTGCCTAAGGGTGGGACTATGCGCCTGGGAGCCTACCCCTGTGAGATCCAGCCTGGCACCGTGCTGGAAAGAGCCTATCAAAGGCGCTCTGTCGGAGAAAGGCACCGGCACCGCTACGAGTTCAACAACAGCTACCGGCAGCAGCTGGAGGAAGCGGGATTGGTTATTTCCGGCACCTCGCCCGACGGCCGGCTGGTAGAAGCGGTGGAACTGCCGGGACATGACTTTTATGTGGGAGTGCAGTACCATCCAGAGTTTAAATCCCGTCCCAATCGGGCTCAGCCGCTGTTCCGGGAGTTTATCGCCGCGGCGCTGAAAAAGCAGGGGAAAATATCGGAAAAGAATTAAAACCAGTTTATATAGACTATCGTGAGAACCAAAAGATTTCAATGCGATTCTGATAGAGAGAAAAGAGACTTGAAATGATAGAGATACAGAGGCCCCAGCCTAAGAACGCCGTTGCCATCGCGGCGTGGCCGGGATAAGGTTGAAGATTTCCTTATGCAATGGCAGGCGGCGGTTGCGGCTTCTCCATGACGGGAAGAACAAATTTTGGACAGACTGAGGACCGGCGCCGCGTTTTGCTTTTCTACCACCGTGTTTCGTCTGGCAGATACTGCAAACGGAAGCTTCTGCCGCTGGTGCGGCGCAGAACGCCAGCGTGTTGGGAAAAATAAGGCGGAGGCCGCGGATCCATGAAATTTCACGGGTCCGCGGCCTTTCTATATGGGACGATTTAGTGCGGTGGATAACGACGGGGTTCTCAAATTAGCTTTTCTTTTTCCAAGGCCGGTAAAAGTCGGGGAAAAAAGAGTCTAAATTCTGAGGAATAGGCTCAGCCGTTTCCTTCTGTGCCTGAACCGAAGGCTTGCTTTCCACCATCCACAAAGGGACTGGATTATCCTTTGGGTCATCGCAGTGATAGATTTTCATATGGGTACCTCTTAGGCATAATGGCTTTGCCTGCACAACACAGGATTCTACCATTAAGAGGTGGCGTCGCCCAAACGGAATACGTTCAGGGCAATGTCGGTCATCTCGAAGCCTGCGTCATCGGATACTACCTCAATAGTGGTGGGAACGGCTGTAACCTGGAAGGGCACGCTGAAGGACAGGTTGGTTACCTCTCCGGAAGAGGTAAAGGTTTTCGTAGCCGCGGCGCCGGTGACAGGCGAACCATTTACATTCAAGCGAACCGTCAGCGTAGCGGGAATAGAGGTGCCGGTATTTACAGAGGCCGTACCGTGGAAGGTGGCCTGATAAATTCCAGGCTGGTTGATCTCTACGTTTGAGGTGCCGGCCGTATGCGTGATGGAATTTCCGGAAACCAGAGGCGTATCATTAAAAATCAAGGCGCTTCCAGCATTGGTAGGCTGGGCGGTAGCGTCGACAGTGGCCAGCACGTCTGGCGTGCCTCCGCCGCCCGGCTCTCCTCGGGGAATCACAAAATCAAAAATCGCGTCTGTATCGGTTCCAGAGTTGATAACGCTGGCTTCCGTTCCCGGATCTCCGGTTGTCACAGAGCCTACATTGACAGTAGCGGCGGGTCCGGTAGGTCCAGCAGCGCCTTCAGCGCCTGTCTCGCCGGTGGGGCCTGTGGGTCCGGCTTCACCCGTCGCGCCAGTGGCGCCAGTAGCTCCTGCCGCACCTGCAGCCCCGGTGGGGCCGGTAGGCCCTTCCGGTCCAATGGCACCAGTCGCACCTGTAGCACCGGTTGCACCTGTAGCACCAGTGGAGCCGGTTGCTCCCGTAGCGCCAGTAGCACCCGTCGCTCCGGTCGCACCTCTGGGAATCACAAAATCCAGAACATGGTTAGGTCCGCCGCTTACGTCTGTAACAGAAGCTGGCGTGCCGGGCTGTGCGGTAGTAGTGTTTCGAATGGTGAGAGTGGCGGACTCCCCATCATCACCTCTTGGACCAGTAGGACCAGTTGGTCCAGTTGCGCCGGTAGGGCCGGTCGCTCCTGTGGGTCCGGTAGGACCAGTGGGACCGGTTGCGCCTAGTCCAGTGGGCCCCGTTGCACCAGTGGAGCCGGTTGCTCCCGTAGCGCCGGTAGGGCCACTCGGGCCAGCAGGCCCTGTAGGACCGGTAATGCTTACGCCGGCAGCGCCAGCCGCTCCAGTTGCACCGGTAGGGCCAGTCGCTCCTGTGGGTCCGGTAGGACCAGTAGGGCCGGTAATGCTTACGCCGGCAGCTCCAGTCGGTCCAGTTGCACCGGTAGGGCCGGTCGCTCCTGTGGGTCCGGTAGGACCAGTAGGGCCGGTTACGCTGAGTCCAATAGGTCCGGTGGCACCAGTGGGTCCGGTTGCTCCCGTCGCACCAGCGATACCCTCGGCCCCGGTAGGCCCGGTGGGACCGGTGGCGCCAGGATCACCGGCAATTCCCTGGGGACCCTGGGGGCCGACGGCTCCTTGTAATCCCATAGGGCCCTGAGCTCCTTGAGGACCCTGGGGCCCGGTTGCTCCCGTAGCGCCGGTTGCTCCGGTAGGCCCGGTGACGCCTGTACATTCACAGGGCGGTACCGGCACGCAGCAGCAGGGCGGGGGAGGGGGACAACAGGGGGGTGGACAGCAGGATTGCTTTAAATTATCATTAGGATAAATTCTCATTTCCCTAACCTCCTTGATTTAGTTTCATACCATACTATGCGGAGAAGTACTTTCGCGAGACAAGCAGTTGACCCGCCTGGGCTCTGATTTGGAAGGGGCGGCTTAAATTTTGATGCATGGAAAGGCGAAAAAATCTTCCATTTGCCAGTATATGCACCGAGAGTAACCAGGTGCGGATTCCCTCCGGCGGCCAAGCCTTCCAGGATAAGCATTGACAATTTTTGAAAATACTTTAAGATAGAAAATGACAGGTGAAAGAGCGGAAGGAACCTATTGTTGGCTTGGAGACTCATCAGGCAGAGGGCTTACCCCGCGGCCCGGGCGGCTGATTTTATTTGCCGCAGGCTGTTGATTGAAAACTTTCTGCGGTCATGCGTCTTGATGATAAAGCAAAGATGGAACCACTTAACAGGAAAGCAGCATACCGGGACTCCGCGAGGCCGGCGCAAGGCTGCTGAAAGTTTCAATGACGCTCTTTCCGTGCTTTCCGGAAGAAAAGGAAAAATTTTTAAAATCAATAAAGTGCCAAGCCGGCCAAACCGGCGGCATGAAGGAGGAAGCTATGGAAAAGCTGTTATGTCCGTCTATGATGTGCGCTGATTTCGGTGCGCTGAAGCGGGAAATGGAGGCTTTGGAAAAAGCCGGAATCGACCTATACCATTTGGATGTGATGGATGGAAAATTTGTCCCTAATTTCGGTATGGGCCTGCAGGATATCCAATATATCTGCGGGCAGGGTAAGAAGCCTGCGGATGTCCATTTGATGATTGAGGACCCGGGGAATTACGTGGAACTTTTCGCGGGATTGGGCGCCAAGATCATTTATATCCATCCGGAGGCGGATACCCATCCGACCAGAACCTTGCAAAGGATTATCGATGCGGGGGCTAAGCCTGGCATCGCGATCAATCCGGGAACCTCTATCGGTACTGTGGAGGAGCTTTTGTATTTGTCCGAATACGTGCTGGTGATGACGGTAAATCCTGGCTTTGCCGGGCAGAAATATCTGGACTTCACCGATTATAAAATAGAAAAGCTGTCAGCCTTCAAGGAGAAATACGGCTTTGAAATGGTAGTGGATGGAGCGATTTCCCCGGAGCGGATCGCCAGCTTGAGCAGAAAAGGAGTCAAGGGCTTTGTGCTGGGAACCTCCAGCCTGTTTGGAAAGGGCCGGAGCTATGAGGAGATTATTCCGGAGCTGAGGGCGCTGTAAGGGCTGCTTTTCCGGGATCAGATATTCACAAGGAGGCATAGTTAAGCTGGACAACCGCTGAAAGTTACGGCTGCTTAGGACCGTTTTGAAAAGATGGTGAGGTGTTATGCATGGGGATCACGATGGAGCCTGTTTCCAAATACCGGCGGCAGGTAAAGCGGATTTATTTCGATTCTTTCCCGAAAAAGGATCGAATGCCTTATTGGATGCTGCTGCTCATGGCTAAAATGAACCATACGGAATTTCGCGCCTTTTGCGACCAGGGCCGGGTATGCGGATTTTCTTATTTCGCGGCGGTTGGAAAGATCACGTTTATCATGTTCTTGGCAGTGGATTCCAAGCTGCGCTCTAAAGGCTGCGGCAGCTTGATGCTAAAGGAGATACAATCCCTTTATCCGGAGAACAAAGTGATCGTCTCCATTGAAAGATGCGACAAAACCGTAGAAAATCTGGAACAGCGATTGAGACGCAAAAGGTTTTACGAGAAAAATGGATTCCTCTCTACCGGATGCCTGTTGGAGCTTTCGAAGGAGCAGCAGGAGGTTCTGGTAAAAAACGGGGAATTTGATCCTCAGGAATTTTCAGAATTTTTTAAAAAATACAGCAATGGAACTATGAATCCTCCGATTATTCCTATAGGGCATGAAGGGGATCTGCGCTAAGCCCCAAAAGGATGGAACGAAGAAAAACGTTCCATCTTTTTTACACAAAGGCTTAAAAATTTTTTTGATGGATGATATAATATTAGAAAGACCCAGCTTGCATAGAGACGCTCGGCACATTGGGAGGAGAAAAGCCGCCGGCTTTTTTCATGCATTGGCTGATAGGATGCCGGATGTACGATGTGCTTGCTTGGAAGATGGGCCGGCTCAATATGCCTGCTGCTGTTTGTACTTACCGCCTGGCTTCGCGGGCCAGGCGTGGTTTTGTAAGCCGATATTGATAAAAGCCAAAGAATAGGACGGTGGAATCTTTGAAAAATTATTATTTGGGGCTGTACGAAAAATCAATGCCAAACACACTTACCCTGGAGGAAAAGCTGCGGCAGGCCAAGGCCTCCGGCTTTGATTTTATGGAGATCAGCATCGATGAGACCGACGCGAAGCTGAGCCGCCTGGACATGACAAGAGAAGAACGGAAGGCTTTGGTGGACGCCATGTATCAGGCAGGGCTTCCCATTAAGACCATGTGCCTTAGCGGCCATCGGAAATACCCTTTGGGCAGCCGGGACGAATCGGTGCGCGCCAGGGGGCTGGAAATCATGGAAAAAGCGATTCAGCTTGCCTGCGATTTGGGGCTGAGAATCATCCAGCTTGCCGGCTATGACGTTTATTACGAGGAGGGCGGCGAGGATACCCGGGCCTTGTTTTTGGAGAATCTGAAAAAGTCCGCGGAAATGGCGGCGGCCGCGGGCGTGACCTTGGCCTTTGAAACGATGGAAACAGAATTTATGAACACTGTGGAAAAAGCTATGGCCTATGTAAAGCTGGTGAATTCCCCTTATTTAAAGGTTTATCCGGATTCGGGAAATCTGACCAACGCGGCGGTGGCTTATCATACCAGGGTTTCAGACGATCTCGAAACGGGAAGAGGCTCTATTTCTGCCGTTCATTTAAAGGAAACTAAGCCTGGCGTCTTCCGGGAGGTGCCTTATGGCACCGGCCACGTGGATTTTGTGGATGTGATCAAAACTGCCTGGAGCCAAGGCGTGCGGCTGTATAACGCAGAGTTTTGGTATGTGGGCCAGGAAAACTGGCAGGATACCCTGCGGGAAAACAACGCCTTTCTGCGGGATAAATTTCAGCAGGCTTTGCGGTAACGGTCTTTTTGGGGTCAAGCCACGGCTCCGCAGGCCGGGGCGCTCCGCAGAAAATTTTTAAAGCGGGCGCCGGGAGGAGTGAAACCGGCGGCAAGCGCCGGTTACTGAAGAGCCGCCTGTGAAGCAGGGGCCGCCTGTTGACAGGCTGTGGATCAGAAGCGCAATAAATCCAGCGCATCTTGAGAAGCCTGCTGGCAGCCGTCCTTTACAGGGTTGGATCAAGATGCGGGCTCAGCTGGCAGCGCAGCTATGATTTTACGGAAAATCGAAGAACTAAATGTAATAACTGAAAAATTATAAACTATATGTATTAAAATAAATGCGGAATCCAGCGGAAAGGTTTCTCTGAAGAGGCTCTGGAGCATGAAAGGTTAAGCTTTTGAAAACTCTGATTTACCCTCTTTTTTTCCGGGAAGCTTTTATGCTATAATTTATAGTAATGCGGCATTGAGGGGCGCATGATTTTATATTTAAGAAGGAAGGATTAGAAACATGACAATCATTCAGGAAAAAGCGGGCAAATTCCTTGCGGCCCACGGCATGGCGGCGGAGGCTGTCAATCTGCGGGAGAATGCGGACGTCTTTATCGGTGAAATGGAAAGGGGCCTGAAGGGAGAGGAAAGCTCTCTGTTTATGATTCCCACCTATATCAGCATCGATAAGCAGATTCCCGCCGGGGAGCGGATCATCGTGGTGGACGCCGGCGGCACCAATTTCCGGGTGGCTACGGTGGTATTCGACGAGAAGGGCAATGCTTCGATTGACGATTTCAACAATTATCCCATGCCTGGCACTCAGGGAGAAATTACGATTGAGGAATTTTTCGACACGGCGGCGGAATATTTAGAGCCAGTGATTGACAAAAGCGATAAAATCGGCTTTTGTTTTTCCTATCCCACCGAGATTTATCCCAATCGGGATGGCCGGCTGATCCGGTTTGTGAAGGAAGTCAAGGTAAAGGGCTCTGAGGGGGCGTTTATCGGAAAGGGACTTTTAGAAGCGGTGAAGGCCAGAGGCCATCAGGAGAAAAAGAGCATTGTGCTGGTAAACGATGCCGTGACTACTTTGATCGGCGGCAAGGCGGCCTGTCCGGACCGGCAGTTTGACAGTTATATCGGCTTTATCTGGGGAACCGGCACCAATACCTGCTACATGGAGCAGACCAGAAGGATCACAAAGCTGGGCAGTGCGGCCGACATAGATGGAACCATGCTGATCAATGTGGAGTCCGGCGGCTACGCAAAGGCTCCGAGAGGCGATTTGGACGCCGGCTTTGACGCTACCACCGTTAACCCCGGCGGCTATATGTTTGAAAAAATGATTTCCGGCGCGTATCAGGGAGGAATGGTCCGCACGGTTCTGGTCCAGGCCGCAAAGGAAGGCCTGTTTACAGCCGAGACGGGAAAACGGATTGCGGCCCTTGAGAGCCTTTCTTCTAAGGAAATCGACGATTTCCTGTTCCGGCCTTATGGTGAAAACGCTCTGGCACACTGCTGCGGCGGTGTAGAGGAAGATTGCCAGACCTTGTATTATCTGATCGACGGCCTGATGGAGAGGGCGGCCCGGTTTGTGGCCTTCAACCTGGCGGCGGTTATGCTGAAAACCGGGAAAGGCGCGAATCCCTGCCGTCCGGTGTGCGTTACCATGGATGGCTCCACCTATTATAAGTCTAAGCTTTGCAAGGATAAGCTGTCAGCCTATACCAAATCCTTCCTCAATGAGGAGCTGGGCTTATACTGCGAGTTTATTAAGGCGGAGAATCCCAATTTGATCGGCGCGGCGATCGCAGGCCTGCTGAACGCTTAAAAGCTTTCCAGCTTAGAAAAGGGATTCTCTGGAGAACGGCGCATGAAAAGAAGGAGCCCCGGGACAGAAATCAAGCTTCTGTTCCGGGGCTCCTTGCTTAGTGGGAAGAAAAGGGATTGAATTTTTAGTGAGTTAGTAAGATTAGAACGCTTCCTCCTGAGGAGCGGAAAAAGGCCGAATCAGAACAGTCATAATGCTTTCAGAGGGGCTTTCGATTACTGACATTTCTCCATTTAAACGGAAATCGATGGGAAGGTCCAGGACGGTCTGATTCATAATCACCGCGACAATAACGCCGTCGGGATTCAAAAAGGCGGTGACCTCCAGCTGGGAGGTATACTGGGTAAAGGCGATGCGCTTGGCGCCAGGCAGCAGGTATTTGCTGAAGTGCCCTAAATAGGTGTAGGAAAGCTGCTTTTTAATTTCATTCCTTTTTACGTCGCACAGAATTGGAGCGTCGCAGTAATTTCCCGTGTGATTGGGCCCGCCCTTCTGATTTAACACTAGGTTCCAGTCTAAAAACAGGTTCATTCCCGCGTTTAGGTTGCCGATGATGTCGTGGGCGTAAAGCTGGGCGTTTGCCAGGTCGTTTTGGTAAACGTAGGAGTGGTACTCCACACAGCCCTCTGTAAATACCAGCTTTTTATCAGGATACCTCTCTCGGATCAGCCGCAAGGCGTCGAAATGGTCGCCGCTGTACCAGTGAAAGGCGACTCCGCCTACCATGGGGTCGGTTTCCGCGTCGATGATGTCCCGAGCCCTCTCAAAGCAGCGCTCCTTATTATGATCCCAGATGCATACGCTGATTTCCCCTAGGCCTTCCTTTTGCAGCTGAGGATATAAGGCTTCCTGTAAAAAACGCTTTTCCTCCTGAGCGGTGTAAAGACAGCTGTCCCAAGGCTGTTTCGCTTTTGGTTCATTCTGTATGCTTAACAGCTTTACGGAAAAGCCCAGATTTTGATATTCCTTAATATAGCGGCAGAGATATTTGGCCCATTGACTATAGCAGTCCTCGCGCAGGCGCCCGCCAAAGCGGCGGGAACCGTTCGTTTTCATAAAGGCCGGCGGCGACCAGGGAGAAAGCATCAGGGACAAGGGCGTGTCGGAAAGTGCCTGGGCCTGGCGCAGAAGAGGGACAATGTATTGGAGATCCCGTTTCAGAGAGAAGGTTTGAAACTCCCGGTCATTGGGATCAGTGACGGCGCAGTAGCTGGAAAGGGAAAAGTCACAGCTGTCCACGGGAACTCTCAGCCAGCTGTATCGGAGGCCATCCCGGCCGAAGTAGGCTCTCAGCGCTTCCTCACGGCGGGGGGGGGGCCATTGGCGGGGGCCCAAGACCCTTCCAGTTGT
>OGRT01001812.1_pt1 | contig 14229 bp, 10 predicted proteins | sample 1553581 | NCBI WGS metagenome assembly OGRT01 (sample SAMEA2580113, study PRJEB22360) | human gut metagenome | biome: human gut; feature: human-associated habitat; material: faeces | place: Denmark | collected 2008/2010
GCACCTGTTCGCCCAGCGCGGTGCGGCAGTACCGCAGCCGGGTGTCCGGCCCGCTGCTGGACCGCATCGACCTCTGCGTCGAGATGGACCCGGTGGCCTTCGATGAACTGCATGGCGCTGCCCCTTCCGAGAGCAGCGCCGAGCTGCGGAAACAGGTCCTTGCTGCCCGGGCCATCCAGGCCCAGCGGTACGCTGCTCCCGGCTACGAGGATGTGCGCTGCAACGCCCAGCTCACCGCCGGGCAGGTGCGGCGCATCTGCCGGATGACCCCCGCCGCTGAGCAGCTCCTGCGGGCCTCCTACGAGACGCTGGGCCTTTCGGCCCGCGCCCACGACCGCATCCTCCGGGTGGCCCGCACCATTGCCGACCTCTCCGGCAAGCGCCTCCTCGACGAGGATTCGCTGCTCGAGGCTCTGCAATACCGTGCGCAGGAAAAGGTCGATCTGACGTTCTGATCCAGACAAAAATCCCCCGGCTGGACCGGGGGATTTTTGCGTTATAAAACTTTTAGAATCTTCTCCACGCATCGGGCAGGAAGAGCACCAGCATCGGGAAAATTTCCAGACGACCGGCCAGCATATCGAAGATGAGCACCAGCTTTGCAAAGTTGGAGTAGGCCCCGAAGTTCATCATGGGGCCCACCTGATTGAGGCCGGGGCCGATGTTGTTCAGGGTGGCGGCGATGGAGGTAAAGTTCGTCACCATGTCAAAGCCGTCCAGACTGACAAGCATGAAACTCGCCGCAAAGATGAAGATGTAGGCCGCCAGAAAGACGTTGGTGGTGCGGATGGTCTCATGATTGACCAGCTTGCCGTCCATCCGGACGGGGGCCACCACCTGCGGGTGGAGAGCCTGCTTCAGCTCCTTGCCCAGCGTCTTGCCCAGCAGGAGGAAGCGGCTCACCTTGATGCCGCCGCCGGTGCTGCCCGCGCAGGCACCCACGAACATCAGCAGCACCAGCACCTCTTTTGCCAGCGTGGGCCAGAGGTCGAAATCACAGCTGGAAAAGCCGGTGGTGGTAATGATGGAGCCGACCTGGAAGGCCGCATGGCGCAGCGCCTCGCCGAAGGTGCCGTAGAGGCTGCGGATGTTCACCGTGATGACGGCCACTGCCGCCAGAATGATGGCAAAATAGGCGCGGACTTCCTCGCTGGACGCTGCGCGGCGGAACCGGCGCAGCAGCAGCAGGAAATACGCGTTGAAGTTGACGCCGAAGAGGATCATAAAGATGGTCACGACCCACTGGATGTAGGGCGAGAAGCTGGCAAAGCTGTCGTTCTTGAAGCCGAAGCCGCCAGTACCCGCCGTGCCAAAGGCCGTGAGCAGAGAGTCGAACACATTCATTCCGCCCGCCAGCAGGAAGCAGAACTCCACCACCGTGAGCGCGAAATAGATGCCGTACAGGATCTTGGCCGTAGACTGCACCTTCGGCACCAGCTTGTCCACCTGCGGGCCGGGGCTTTCCGCCTTCATCAGGTTGACGTGGGAGCCGCCGGTCAGGGGCAGCAGGGAGAGCAGGAACACCAGAACGCCCATGCCGCCGATCCAATGGGTGAAGCTGCGCCAGAACAGGATGCCGTTGGGCAGGCCCTCCACACCGGGCAGGATGCTGGCACCGGTGGTGGTGAAACCCGAAACGGTCTCAAACATGGCGTCCACGGGATTCGGGATGCAGCCGGTGAGGACGAACGGCACTGCACCCATGATACTGATGGTGATCCAGCTCAGGGCGGTGGCCGCAAAGCCCTCCCGCATATAGAACACCTTGCTGCGGGGCTTGATGGTCCGTAGGGCAAAGCCCAGCGCCGCACTGATGGCCGCCGTCAGCAGGAACACGCCCATGACGGCCCACTCGGCGTAGATGAGGCTCGTCACCGCCGGGAGCAGCAGCAGTGTACCCTCTATCATCAGGATGTAGCCCAGCAGACGAAAGACGATCGCATAATTCATACGTCCTGTCCCCCGTTACTCTTCCACGATGTCCCGCAGGTCGTGCAGGCCGTGTTCCAGCGTGACGACGATGACGTTGTCGCCCACCTGGATCTGGTCGCCGCCGCGGGGGATGAGGATGTTGTCGCCGCGGGTGATGCAGCAGAGCAGCAGATTCTTTTTCAGATGCAGCTGGCTCAGCGGCACGCCGGTGGCCCGGCTCTCCTCATGGACAGTGAATTCCAGCGCTTCCACGCGGTCGTCGAGGATGCGGTAAAGGGTCTTGATGTTGTTGCCGGCCTCGTTCTGCAGGGCGCGGACATACTGCACGATGTAGTCGCAGGTCATGTACTTGGGGTAGACGATGCTGCCCAGATCGAGCCCGGCCAGAATATCGTCGAACTCGAGGCGGTTGATCTTCGTGACCAGCTTGCCCTTGGAGTGCTTTTTCGCAAACAGGGTCAGCAGCACGTTTTCTTCGTCGATGTTGGTCAGAGCCACGAAGGCTTCGGTGGATTCCAGACCTTCCGAGAGCAGGAAGTCGCGGTTGGAGCCGTCCTCGTTCAGTATCTGTGCCTCAGGCAGGGACTCGGCCAGAACATTGCAGCGGGCCGGGTCCCGCTCGACGATGCGGACGCGGACGTGATTTTCCAGCAGCTCCTGGCTCAGATAATAGGCGATGGCACCGCCGCCCACGATAAGGGCGTTGCGCACCGGCCGCACCGGCATATTGATACGCTGGAAGAACTCGTGGGCCTTCTCCTGCGTGGCGAGGAAGGTGACCTGGTCGCCGTTCTGCAGCACAAAGTTACCGTTGGGGATGATGACCCCGCCGTCACGCTCCACCGCGCAGACCAGAATGTCGCTCTTGAGGCGGGTGGGGATCTCATAGATGGCCACGCCGTCCAGCCCCTGCCGCTCGGTCAGCGCAAACTTGATGAGCCGCACACGTCCGCCCGCGAAGGTATCGATCTTGCTTGCGCCCGGGAACCGCAGCAGGTGGGAGATTTCCTTGGCCGCTGCCATTTCGGGGTTGATGATGGCCGAGATGCCGATCTGCTTCTTGATAAAGTCCAGCTCATGGCTGTAAGACGGGTTGCGCACGCGGGCGATGGCGTGGCAGTGGCCCGCCTTTTTGGCGAACATGCAGCACAGCAGGTTCAGCTCGTCCGAGCCGGTGACTGCGATGAACACGTCCGCTTCCTCCACGCCCGCCTCGGACAGGGTGGTGATGGATGAACCGTTGCCGAGAATGCTCATCACATCGTAGGATTCCCCGATATGCTCCACACGGGCCTTGTTCGTGTCGATAACCGTCACGTTGTGACCCTCTTCACTGAGCTGCCGCGCCAGCGCTGTGCCGACCTTGCCGCCGCCCACCAAAACGATCTTCATAGAATAACCCTTTCTCTTCTCCTGCGCCGTCTGGGCGCTATTGAGTAGATTATACCACATCTTGGGCAAAACATCTACAAAATCAGCCCTTCTGTCGGCTTTATCCAACCACAAAGCGCAGTTTTGGCAGAAAAACGGCCCCGGAACACACAGATCCCGGGGCCGTTCTCAGCGATTCAGGTATTTCAGTACCGCTCCACGCCGTCCTTGGTGACGAGGGCATAGACCAGCGGGGCTTCCTCGGGCTTTTCGGAGCCGTAGACGAGGCCGCTGCGGTACTCGGCGGCGGCAGCGTCGAACTTATCCGCCGCGCCGTAGAAGGTGGCGAGGCTCTCGCCCTTGTGGACGTAGTCGCCGCGCTTCTTGTGGAGGGTGATGCCGGCGGCGAAGTCCAGCGGGTCGCCCTTCTTCTGACGGCCTGCGCCCAGCAGAACGCTGGCAGAGCCGATCTTCTCGGCGTCGTTGGCGACGATGTAGCCGTCCTCTTCGGCCAGCAGCTCATAGCTGGCGGCGGGCTTCTCGAAGAGGCTGTAGTCGTCCAGCACGCGGGTGTCGCCGCCCTGAGCCGCGAACATCTCCTTGCACTTTGCAAAGGCAGAGCCGTCCGCGATGACAGCCTCGGCCATGGCGCGGCACTCGGCGGGGGACCCCTTATCGGCCAGCACCAGCATATTCGCAGCCAGCTGCAGGCAGACCTCGGTCAGGTCGGCGGGGCCGTGGCCCTTGAGTACGTCCATGCTCTCCATGACCTCAAGGCTGTTGCCGATGTTGTGGCCCAGCGGGGTGTCCATGTCGGTGATCATAGCAGCGACGCGGCGGCCATGATGGGTGCCGATGGAGACCATCAGCTTGGCCAGTTCGATGCTCTGGTCCACAGTCTTCATGAACGCACCGGTGCCGGTGGTGACGTCCAGCAGGATAGCGTCCGAGCCGGAGGCCAGCTTCTTGGACATGATGCTGGACGCGATGAGGGGGATGCAGCTGACGGTCGCGGTGACGTCGCGGAGGGCGTACATCTTCTTATCTGCCACGGCGATGCCCTCGCTCTGGCCGATGACCGACAGGCCGATCTTATTCACCTGTGCAAAGAACTCCTCCTGCGAGAGGGCGGTCTTTGTGCCGGGGACGCTCTCCATCTTGTCGATGGTGCCGCCGGTGTGGCCCAGACCGCGGCCGCTCATCTTGGCGATTTTGACGCCGCAGGCCGCGACGATGGGCGCGATGACCAGCGTGGTCTTGTCGCCCACGCCGCCGGTGGAGTGCTTGTCCACCTTGATGCCCGGGATGGGCGAAAGGTCCACCATGACGCCGCTGTGGGCCATGACATCGGTCAGCTCGGCAGTCTCCTCGTCGGTCATGCCGCGCAGATAAACTGCCATCATCCAGGCCGCCATCTGGTAATCGGCCACCTCGCCGCTGACGAAGCCGTTGACGATGGCTTCCAGCTCCTCGCGGCTGTGGGTGCCGCCGTCCCGCTTCTTGGCGATCAAATCGTAAATGCGCATAAGGTCACGCTCCTAAATAATATTCTCCGCCGACGGCCCGGGCCGCGCTGCCCCGCCTCCGGCAATAGTATGACATTGTAATTCAAGTATAGCAAATTTCCCCGCAAAAGCAAGCGCCGTTTTGTGGAATCTGTTGAAAAAGAAGCAAAAAGGGCGCAGCCGCCCGGAAAAGCAGCTGCGCCCGGAAAATACGCTCGAATCAGCGGGAACCCTTGTCGTAGGGGATGCCCTCGGCCTTGGGGGCCATGCTGTTCTTGGAGGTGAAGGCCAGAATGACCATGGATGCCACGAAGGGCATCATGTTGTAGATGTTGCTAGACCAGTGGAGCTGTGCGAGGAAGGTGGAGTCGGCGATGTTGGCCAGACTCTTGAACACGGCAAAGAACATGGCTGCGCCGCAGATGTTGAAGGGCTTCCACTGACCGAAGATCATAACGGCCATAGCAAGGAAGCCTGCACCGGCCACGCCGACCTCGAAGTTCCAGGTCTGGACGGGAGGCACGATATAGGCCAGACCGCCGATCGCACCCAGAGCGCCCGAGATGACGACACCGGCATAACGCATCTTGTAGACGTTGATGCCCACAGAGTCCGCAGCCTGAGGATGCTCGCCGCAGGCGCGCAGACGCAGGCCGAAGCGGGTCTTGTACAGCACGATGTAGCTGATGATGAGCAGTGCGATGCCCAGCGGGACAAAGATGCTCAGCTCCAGGCCGCCGATGCTGAACAGGAAGGGCTTGTTGGAGTAGTTCAGCTTGGCGCTGCCGCTGTCGCTGAAGTTCTTGGAGATGACCACAGCCACCGCCGTCGCCAGCAGGTTCAGGGCCGTGCCGCCGATGGTCTGGTCCGCTTTCAGGTTGATGGACGCGAAGGCCAGCAGCAGGCTGTAGACCATGCCGGCGATAGCCGCCACCAGCACAGCGATGAGCACGGTGGCGAAAGCCGGCAGGCTCGCGGGCAGCATGGTGAGGGTGAGGACACCCGCCACACCGCCGATGACCATGATGCCTTCCAGTGCGATGTTGATGATGCCGGAGTGCTCACTGAACATACCGCCCAGAGCGACCAGCATCAGCACGATGCCATACAGCAGAGTATACTTGATGAGAAGCAGCATATCACTTGCCCTCCTTCTTGGTTTCGGTCTTAGCAGGGGCAGGCTCTGCATTCACGTTGGTCTTGTCCGCATTCTTGAACAGCATGGAGTGGATCTTGCCACGGAACAGCATGGAGAATGCGCACAGGTAGATGATGATACCGCTGATCAGGTCGGAGATCTCGGTGGGGTAATACTTGGTGGACAGGAAAGAGCCGCCGACCGAGATGTGGGAGATGAAGATCGCGGAGAAGATGGTGCCGATGGGGTTGGAGCTTGCCAGCAGGGCCACAGAGATGCCGTTGAAGCCCATGGCCGGCAGGCTGGTGGAGTTCAGCGGGTTCCACTGAGAGACATTGGACAGGTAGTAGAGGCCGGCGCCGAAGCCTGCCAGAGCGCCTGCAATGGCCATGGAGAGGATGATGTTCTTCTTCTCGTTGATGCCGGCGTAGCGGGCGGCGCTCTTGTTCAGGCCGACGGCCTTCAGCTCATAGCCAAAGGTGGTCTTGTTCAGGATGACCCAGATCAGAATGGCGACTGCCGCAGCGAGGAAGATCGCAATGGTGGTGCTGTTGGTCTGGAACATCTTGTTCAGGCCGAAGTCCGGGATGATGGACTGGGCGTACTCAGCGTTCTTGCTCAGGTTCAGGGTACGGGTGTTGCGCACGTCGTACATGGGGCCGGTGCCGTTCTGGTAGATAAGCTCATTGACCAGATACAGGCCGATCCAGTTGAACATGATGGAGGTGATGACCTCGTTGATGTTGAAGTAAGCCTTGAAGAAGCCGGGGATAGCGCCCCAGATGCCGCCGAGGATGGTGGCGACGATCAGGCAGACATACCAGGGCATCTTGAGCATGATGGCACAGTAGAGTGCGCCGTAAGCGCCCAGCGTGTACTGACCGGCAGCACCGATGTTGAACAGGCCGGTCTTGAAGGCGAAGGCCACGGACAGACCGGTCATGATGAGGGGTGCTGCGTTGGCCAGCTCCTTGCCGACGCCGTAGGGGGCGTCATGGAAGCCGCCCTTAATGATGCGGACAAAGCCGTCGCCCCATGCGTGGGCCGGGTTGATGGCCAGCAGCACGAGGAAGCCCACAGCCATGCCGATGACGATGCACAGCAGCGCGGCCAGCACACTGGTGATGGAGCTGTTGAGGTTGCTGTGGGAAAGTTTTTTCTTGTTCATTTATTTGCTCTCCTTTCCCTGCTTGCGTGCGCCGGCCATGTAGAGGCCCAGCTCCTGCACAGTGGTGGTCTTGGGGTCGAACTCGCCCACGATCTCGCCCTCGTACATGACGAGGATGCGGTCGGACAGGTTCATGACCTCATCCAGCTCGAGGCTGACCAGCAGGACAGCTTTGCCCTTGTCGCGCTCGGCGACGATCTGGCGGTGGATGTATTCGATCGCGCCGACATCCAGGCCGCGGGTGGGCTGAACAGCCACCAGCAGCTTGGGGTCTTTGTCGATCTCGCGGGCGATGATGGCCTTCTGCTGGTTGCCGCCGGACATGCTGCGCACGATGGTGGAGCTGCCCTGACCGCTGCGGACGTCGTACTGAGCGATCAGCTTATCGGAGTACTCGCGGACTTTATCGGACTGGATGAAGCCGCCCTTCTGGAACTCGGGCTGCCAGTAGCGCTGGAGCACCATGTTGTTCTCGAGGCTGTAATCCAGCACCAGACCGTGCTTGTGGCGGTCTTCGGGGATGTGGCTCATGCCGTCCTTCGAGCGCTGGCGGATGCTCTCGCGGGTGATGTCCTTGCCGTCCAGCGTGATCTTGCCGCCCGACAGTTTTTCGAGGCCGGTGAGGCCATAGACGAGCTCGGTCTGGCCGTTGCCCTCGATGCCCGCCAGACAGACGATCTCGCCTGCGTGGACCTGGAAGGTGACGTCCTTGACGGAGTCCTTCTTGCGCTGGTCGTTGTGGATGGTGACACCCTCCACGTCCAGCACGACATCGCCCGGGTGAGCGGGCTTTTTATCGACCTGAAGCTGGACGTCACGGCCGACCATCATGCGGGAAAGCTCTTCCTTGGTGGTGTCCTTGATGTCCACGGTACCCATATACTTGCCCTTGCGCAGGACGGTGCAGCGGTCGGCGACCGCCATGATCTCGTTGAGCTTGTGGGTAATAAAGAGGATGGACTTGCCCTCCTTCTTGAACCCGCGCATGATCTCCATCAGCTCGTCGATCTCCTGCGGAGTCAGCACAGCGGTGGGCTCGTCGAAGATGAGGATCTCATTGTCGCGGTAGAGCATCTTCAAAATCTCCACGCGCTGCTGCATACCGACCGAAATATCACTGATGAGCGCATCGGGGTCAACACGCAGACCGTACTTCTCGCTCAGGGCCACGACCTTCTTGCGGGCCTCGGCCTTCTGCAAAAAGCCCAGCTTGTTGGGCTCCACGCCCAGAATGATGTTGTCCAGCACGCTGAAGCACTCCACCAGCTTGAAGTGCTGGTGGACCATACCGATGCCCAGTGCATTTGCATCGTTGGGGTTGCGGATGGCGACCTCCTTGCCGTTTTTGAGGATCTTACCCTCCTCCGGCTGATACAGGCCGAACAGCACGCTCATCAGGGTGCTTTTACCTGCGCCGTTCTCGCCCAACAGGGCATGGACCTCACCTTTGCGCAGCTGCAGGGTAATGTCGTCGTTTGCCTTGATGCCCGGGAACTCCTTGGTGATATGGAGCATCTCGATCACAAAATCCTCTGCCAATCTGCTCACTCTCCTTTCGTGTCCAAACGACACTTATACTATTGTAATGCCCATTATACCGTATTTTTGCTGTTTTGCACACTTCTTTTTGAAAATTTAGTGTTTTGCCATATCATAAGTATCACTTTTGTGCATTTTGACGAACATTCCTTCCTCGTCTTGAAAAAGCATACAAAAAAGGCGGGACGCCCTTTGCAGAGCGTCCCGCCCGGGAAAACCTTGATTACTGGATGTAGTTGACCGTGGTGAACTCGCTGACGGTGGGCTTGGTGCTGTCGTCAGAGTTGTTGTCCACAGTGATCTCGCCGCTCTTGATCTTCTCCTTCAGAGCCTCGTACTCGTCGGTGGTGAAGGTCTCGAAGTTCCAGCTGTCAGCATCGGTGGGCAGGCCGATGTAGTCGCCGTCCTCCAGACCGAAGTTGCCGTTGGAAGCAGCGATGTCGCTCCAATCGCCTGCCTCGATGTCGGACAGAGCGGTGTTGACAGCCTCGGTCAGGCCCTTCATTGCAGAGGTGATGAAGGGGTTGTAAGCGAAGGAGCCGTCAGCCACGCCGTTGACACCGATGTAGTTCTGGTCAACGTCAACGCCGATGACATAGCCGTTGCTCTTCAGAGCAGCCTCAACAGCGGAGGTATAGATGCCGCCGCCGCAGGCGAAGACGACCTGGGTGCCGTTGGAGTACCAGCCCTCCATACGGGAGGTGATGTTAGCATCGCCGTAGAACTGGCCGCCGTAGAAGTAGTTGATGTCGATGTTGGTGCCCAGCTCCTGAGCAGCAGCGTCAGCGCCCTGCACATAGCCGTAGCCGTAACGGATGACAGCGGGGACAGCCATGCCGCCGAGGAAGCCCAGCTTGGTCTTGCCGTCCTTAACGATGGCGTAGCCAGCCAGATAACCTGCCTGCTCCTCCTTGAAGGTGATGCAGTAGCAGTTTGCGGGGATGGCGTCGGTGCCGATGTCGCCCTGGGTGACGTCGACGGCGATGAACTTGACATCGGGGTACTGGTCAGCAGCCCATGCCAGAGAAGCGCCGTACAGGTAACCGACGCAGACGATGACATCAGCGCCGTCGTTGACAGCCTGACGGATCATGGTCTCGCGGTCCTCATCGGAAGCGTCAGCCTCGGGGATGTAGTACTGGCAGTCATCGCCCATGTAGCCGGAAACAGCGGTCCAGCAGGCCTGGTTGAAGCTCTCATCGTCGATGGTGCCGGTGTCGCAGGTCAGAGCGACCTTCACGATCTTCTCGCCGCCCTCAGCGGTGGAAGCGGCTGCGCTGGTGGAGGCAGCTGCAGAGGAAGCAGTGGAAGAGGAAGAACCGCCGCAGGCAGTCAGAGCAGCGGGAGGGGGAGCGGGGGCCCCCCCCCAAAGGCCGGGAGACCAGGAGGCGGCGGCGGCGGCAGCAGCAGCGCCCCCAGCCACTGCCAGGAAGTTACGACGAGAAATCATCATAATGAAAACTCTCCTTTTATTTTAATATAATCGCGTTTTGTTGACGAAATGTGCGCACTTGCACATTTATTGGCTCAAGTATAGCGGGAAGAAGGGACAGATGCAAGCCTTTTCCGATTACAAAACATTTACAAATATTTTATCAAAATTGTATAAAAACCATACTTATCCCGGAAAATCCGCTCCGCCCGGCCTTTTTCGCGCAGCTGTGTTCAATCTTTCACGGCCTTGTTGCCCGCCACGTTGGAGGGACCGAAGCCGAAGGGCAGCAGCTCGTCCATGCTGCGCTCGATGAAATCGTCCGGGCTTTTTGCCATGATGACATTCAGCTCCGGGCCGCCGAACTCGAACAGCGCCTGACGGCAGACGCCGCAGGGCGAGGTGATCTGCTTGTTGACTTCGCCCCGGCGCGCACCCACCACGGCGATGTCGGTGAACCTGGTCACGCCCTCGGCCACAGCCTTGAACAGGGCCGTCCGCTCGGCGCAGCTGGTGGGGGTAAAGGCAGCGTTCTCCACATTGCAGCCGGTGAAGATGCGGCCATCCTCGGCGCGCAGGGCAGCGCCCACCATAAAGTCGCTGTAAGGCGCGTAAGCCCTCTCCCTGGCCGCAAGGGCCATCCGGATGAGCTCCTGCTTTTCTTCCAGAGTCAGTTTTGTCATGGTCAGTTCTCCTTTTTGCAATTTGTAGATATAGCGTTCTTCGTCCTGTGGGACGAAGCCAATGGATTCAAACATTTTCTGCGACTGGGTATTGAAGGAATAGATGTGCGCGAAGCACTCCGCCAAGCCCCTTTCCCGAGCCAGCTCCAGCATTTTTTCGATGACCTTCCGCCCGATGTGTTTATTCTGGTACTCCTTGCAGATGACGATGGCCAGCTCGCCGGTCGTCCGCAGGCTGACGTCACCACAAAGCACACCCCGATACTCGATATAAAACAGTTCCCCGTGCGTGTCCAGATAATGATACATCCGCTTCAGCAGCGGCAAATCATAAACGGAGTCCCTGTTATCTACCTGTTTGCAGAGCTGTGCATCCTGATACCACGCAAGTGCTGTATCGTAGGCCGGATAATACGGAACAAGCCGGATGTTCCCCTCCACAGAAATCGGACTGCGCACCATGTTCATCGTTTCTCTGTTCATCGGCCTCATTCCCTTCTGTGTTGTATATTTAAGTATAAATCATTCTTTTCAGAAGTGCAAGCAGTGATAATTTCGCAGTATTTTGCAATGACAGCTCTTGCATTTGTCATTACAAATGAATATAATAGAATTACAAAGGAGGCGCATCAGAATGGCAAATGCAGTCAACGTGAATTTTCGGATGGACCCCGACCTCAAGCGGAGCATGGAGGAGGTCTGCGCCGAGATGGGGCTTTCGATGACGACAGCCTTCACGATTTTTGCAAAGAAAGTGTCGCGCGAGCATCGGATTCCCTTTGAAGTCTCCGCCGACCCCTTCTATTCCGAAAGCAACATCAACCATCTCCGTCAAATCGTCCATGATATTGACACCGGCAAAGCCAAGCTCACCGAACATGAACTGATCGAGGTGGACTGATGAGGCTGTGACACTACACGGATACCTGAGAAGCAAAAAGACTGCTGTCGGCCGACAGCAGTCTTTTTGTATTATGGTTAAATCAATACTCCGCGCCCAGTGCGATCTTCATCATATCGGTGAAGCTCTTCTGGCGCTGCTCTGCGGTGGTGATCTCCGGGGAGACGAAGCTGTCGGAGATGGTCAGCAGGCAGGCAGCGTTCTTGCCCAGCACCTCGGCGTTGGCGAACAGAGCAAAGCTCTCCATCTCCACGCAGAGGCAGCCGCGCTCGTCGCGCAGCAGCTCCCAGTAGGTGGGCTTTGCGTCGGAAGGCTGACGGTAGAAAACGTCAGAGGAGTGGATGTTGCCCTCGATGAGCTTGATGCCCTGCTTCTTGGCGGAGGCGCGCAGCTTATCATTCAAAGTCTCGCTGGGGAAGGTGATGTCGTGGTCATTGCCGCTCTGGACGCGGGCATAGTTGGACTCACTGACCGCACCGGTAGCCAGCACGGTGTCGAACAGCTTGGCGTCGGCAGTGTAGCTGCCGGCGGAGCCGATGCGGATGATGTTGTCCACATCGTAGAACTTGAACAGCTCGTAGGAATAGATGCCGATGGAGGGCATACCCATGCCGCTGCCCATCACGCTGATGGGACGGCCCTCGTAGGTGCCGGTAAAGCCCAGCATCCCGCGGACATCCGTCACCTGACGGACATCCTTCAGGAAGGTGTCGGCAATGAACTTTGCGCGCAGGGGGTCGCCCGGCATCAGGACAGTCTTTGCGAAATCGCCCTTTTCGGCGCTGATGTGAGGAGTAGCCATAATAATTATCTCCTTTTTATAAAATTATTTCTTCCCCGGGAATACGTTCTGCGGGGGAATGTACGAACCCTTGAGACGTATCTCAAAGTGGCAGTGGTTGCCGGTGGAACGGCCCGTGCTGCCCAGATAGCCGATGAGCTGGCCCTGCTTGACGGTCTGGCCCGCGCTGACGGTCAGGGACAGGCAGTGCGCATACACGGTGCTGTAGCCGCCGCCGTGGTTGATGATGACCGAGTAGCCGTAGCCCGTACCTGCACCGGCCTTGTTGTAACCCGCCTTGGTGACGGTGCCGCCTGCGGAGGCGTAGATGGGCGTACCGGCCGGGGCGCAGATGTCCACGCCCTTGTGGCGTCCGCCGTACCAGCGCGAGCAGTAGCGGTAGTTCGGCACAGGCCAGATGAACTGGCCGCTGCCGGTGATGTACTTGGTGCTGGAAGTCACCTTCTTGGTGCCTTCGACCACCTTCTTGTTCACCGGCTCCTTGACGACCTCGGTGGAAAGCACGCTCTGGTCCACAAGGATATTGTTGGTGTCGTAGACGTTCTGGAGGGTCACACGGCGCAGACCGTTCTCGCCCTCCTGGAGCACCTTGGTGGTTCCCTTCGTATATTCGTTGGATTTTGTCGTCTCCGTGGAGAATGCGATTTCTTCCTCACGGGTCTCGATGCGGGTGATGCGCACCTCAAGGCCAGCCTCTTCTTTGGTGATGACGAGGTGGTCGCCCTCAAGGATGCTGGACGTCTCGCTCAGCGGCTCACCCTTGAACGTCGGGTTGAGGGCGCACAGCTCACGGAAGGTCAGGTCATTGTTATGTGCGATGGACCAGAGGGTGTCGCCCGCCTTGACGGTGTAGACCTTCTGAGCCTGCTTCACGCCCGCCAGCTCCTGCCGGACGGTCTCAAAATCCTGCAAGCCTTCCTTGAAGTAGAGGCCGTCTTCCAGCGTGACCTGCTTGTTGAAGCCCACGCTCACATTGGGGTCGTCCTCTTCTTCCTCGTAGGGGTCGAGCATGGCGGCGAGGTAATCCCGCAGCGCTTTGCCGTCGCTGCACACCGCCGTCAACTCGCCGTCCAGATAAAGAGCCGTGCCTTCGCTGATCTGGTCGCCGGCGCTCTGGATGATGGCGTTTGCCATCTCGTTTTCGTCCATCATGTGGTGGGCAATGGCGAGGGTGTAGCTCGGCTCGATGGTCCACTCGGTCTTGTCGGTGCCGGCGTAGCTGATACGCTCCATCACGTCCTCGCGGGCCGTGTTGAAGACGTCCTCATTCGCCACATAGCCCACGGTTTCGCCGTTGACCCGGACGGCCAGTGCATAAGGCTGGTGGATGACATATTGGAACACTGCTGCGCCCAGCGCCAGTGCGCAGATGGGCAGGGCATACATCGCCATGCGGGGCAGCAGACTGAGGTTGCGGCGGACGCCGTTTTTGAAGTAGTGGACGCTGGCCTCAAATGCTGCACCGAAGCCCTGCTCCTTGCGGATGCGGTGGGCATGGATGAGAAGGGACACGATGCCCTTTGCAAACAGCACGATGGGGCCAAACAGGTCTTTGGCCACCTGTGCTGCGCCGGGGAACGCCGTCTCCGCCAGAGCCTTTGCAAAGCGGCGGATGCCTCCAGCAGCCCAGAGAGCGGCATACTTGATGGCACGTCCCACCCGCACGGCAGCATACTCCGCGCCAAAGCCCAGTGCGTAGAGCACTGCGTCCTCAGCGGGAGCGGCCTCCTGGTTGCCCTGCTTGCCTTCCAGCACAGC
>OGRT01001823.1_pt1 | contig 14111 bp, 14 predicted proteins | sample 1553581 | NCBI WGS metagenome assembly OGRT01 (sample SAMEA2580113, study PRJEB22360) | human gut metagenome | biome: human gut; feature: human-associated habitat; material: faeces | place: Denmark | collected 2008/2010
CGGCGCAAGGGTAGATGGTTGCTAAAGCAACCGCGCCTCGGCGCGAGAATGTGCCCTGGCACATTCTTTTTTCGTATAGGAAACTTCATTTCCATACGATAATAAACGCTCTACGAGGATGCGCCAGGGCACATTCTTTTTTATCATCCTTGTCGCCCTTGACAAAATGAAAAACGTAGCTTATAGTTTATAACACAAACAATATTATACAATGTATAATATTGTAGAAGATAGAGGTTTAGGGAAAGGATGGGAACGTATGATTTTTAATACAGGCTCTGCGCTGCTGGATGCGATTGTTCTTGCAGTTGTTTCTCGGGAGCCGGAAGGGACATACGGCTATAAAATCACGCAGGAGGTCCGCCAGGCGATCGATCTGTCGGAATCGACATTGTACCCGGTGCTTCGCAGACTGCAAAAAGACGGCTGCCTGGAAGTCTATGATATGGAATTCGGAGGCAGGAACCGGCGGTATTATCGGATTACGGAGCAAGGAAGCGCGCAGCTTTCGCTGTATGAATCGGAATGGATTCGGTATTCTGAGAAGATAACGGCACTTTTTGAGGGAGGACAAAATTGATGGACAGGGCAGAATTTTTAAATCGTCTGGAAGCGCAGCTTTTAGATGTTCCGCAGGCGGAGCGGGAAGAAGCGCTGCAATATTATGAGGATTACTTAAACGACGCGGGCGACGCAGGAGATTTCGATATTCTGCAGGAACTCGGCACACCGGAGGAGGTCGCGGATTCTATCCGGAACGGACTGCGGCAGGATAGCAGCGCCGCTGGCGAGCGCAGCGGCCAGGGGGACGAAAATTGGCCGGACAGCAGCCGCACCGGTCGCCTGCGGATTCCCCAAAACCGGCTAGGTCGACCGGGAGCCGCAGAAGGAAGAGCTGCAGCGGGTAAAGCAACCTGCGTGCGGCGACCGTTCTGATGCGGACTGGCAGAGCACGGATAGCGATGCAGAGGATGATTCCAGCGCTGCCCGCAGAAGGCTACCTTCGGTCTGGCTGTGGATTTTGCTGATCGTCTTCGTAGCGCCTGTGGTGCTTCCGATTGTGTTTGGGCTGCTTGTGGCGGCAATTTCCGTTCTCTTTGCCCTGTTTATCACAGGAATTGCACTGCTGGTCTGCGGAATCGTTTGTACAGGTGTGGGCATCTGGGCGCTGATTCAGGCGTTTACGCAGATCGTAGCGTGGCCAGCGGCGGCGATGATTGGAATCGGCATCAGTTTGGCAGCAATCGGAATCGGCGTTTTGGTGACGCTGCTTATGGGATGGCTGATCGGTAAGGTGGTTCCGACAGGGGTCCGGGCGTTGTGCAACTGCCTGCACAGGATTGTGACGAGAAAAGGAGGTCGGGCAGTATGAAAAACTGGAAAAAAGGGATGATTGCAGGCTCGATCATCTGTATTGCATCAGGATTCCTTTTCATCGGGATCGGAAGCTCAATGGGTGGATGGAAGAATATTGACAAGATCAACAGCCGCTATATTCATTTCGGTGGCAGCGACACGTTTATCGGTTTGAATTTCCAGCCAAATACAAAAGAATCGATTCAGATTTTGTCACGGGGAACCGACAGCCCTGTAGATGTAGGAAGCACCAGCACAGGCGAGGTAATTTCGTTCAACGGGAAGCTGCCGGAAGAAATGGAAATTTCCGCAAATACCCTGGCATTAAAAATCGTTCCCGGAAAGTCCGACGCAATTATCCTCAGCGGAAGCAATCGGGATAAGATGAACTGTTATATCGAAGACAACTGTCTGTATCTGGAAGAAAAGAACCATAAACCGATTCAAAAGGGCGGCGAAATCGTCCTGACGGTTCCGGAATCGATGGACTGGAAAAAGATCGAAATCGATGCACAGGCGGCGTATGTGGCACTGCAGGATTTTTCGGCGGAGGAAATGGAATTTTCGGCAGGAGCTGGAAGCATTGAAGCATCCGGGCTGCAGACGAAAAAGCTGATTTTGTCGGCGGAGGCGGGAGCCATTACTGTGACGGATAGTGAGGCAGCGGAGCTGGAAGCGGATGCAGAAGCAGGTGTCCTCCGTTTTTCGGGGAGCATCACAGATATGGTGGATGCAGATGCTGAGCTTGGAAACATTGTGTTGAACCTTTCACAGAGCGAAGACGATTTTGATTATGAGATCGACAGCGATCTGGGAAACGTAGAATTTGACGGCGTTTCCATGGAAAATTTCGTAATCTGCAATAAGGCATCCGGAAAGATGAAATTGGATTCTTCCATGGGAAATATTGAAATTTACTTCGAACAGGATTAAGATAAAGCAAAGAAAGAGAGGACATCCTTATGAACAATAAAAAATTATTTCGTTCCACAACGAACAGAATGGTATGCGGCGTGTGCGGCGGCCTTGGAGATTTCTTCGGGATCGATGCAACTGTGATCCGTATTTTATATGTAGTGATCAGCCTGATTACAAGTGCAGGCTTACTTGGACTGATTCTGTATTTTATTCTGGCAGTGATCATTCCGGAAGATGACGGAATCGTAGACTAAAGACGGGAGGAAGAAGATTGAAAATAAAATTTTTCAATCGCGAGATTTGTGTCTGCGCGCACTTGACACAAACTTGACATGCGCAAAAAACGTGCGCAGAAATGAGGAAAACTATGTTTCGTGAAATCAAACCGCAGGAGATCAAGGATAACCCCTTCGAGCTGATCGGAAAGGAGTGGCTGCTGGTAGCAGCAAACAAAGACGGCAAAAGCAACGCCATGACGGCGAGCTGGGGAGCAGTAGGTGAAATGTGGGGAAAGTCGGTCGTGATGATCGTGATTCGCCCACAGCGTTACACGAAGACCTTTCTGGATCAGACAGAGACGTTTTCCCTTGGTATTTTCCCGGAAACACAGCGGGAGATGTTAAATTACATGGGAACGGTATCTGGAAGGACAGAGGATAAGATCGCCAAAAGCGGACTGACAGAGTCACTTGTAGATGGCGCACCCGTTTTTGAAGAAAGCCGGATGACGCTCGTGTGCCGTAAGCTGTTCGCACAGCCCATGGAGGAAGCGGCATTTCTGGATCAAAAGACCGTGGATTCCTGGTATCCGGATAAGGATTTTCATACGCTTTATATCGCAGAAATTGAGAAAGTGCTGGTAAAATAGAGCCGGATCGAAATAACAGATTGCAAAAAAGATCCTGCATTGCAGCTGCGCGTTTGCGCCGGACAATGCAGGATCTTTTGTTTCTTTCATAGGAAAATGCGTCCTATGAAAGAAAAACGCGCTGCGAGGATGCGCACTCGGCGCAGGGGTAGATGGTTGCTAAAGCAACCGCGCCTCGGCGCGAGAATGTGCCTTGGCACATTCTTTTTTCGTGCAGGAAAAACAGGAGCTGATACGCCCGGTTATAGATGTATCATTTACTGGTCTGCCAGATCTGACAGGAAATTTTCGAAGCAGACGCCATCAGGCTCCGGAATCTGCAGCGCTTTCGATGCGGAAATACATTTGGAAATAAAATCCGCCGCCTTTTGGACGGAGACGGAAAAATCGACGCCGTTTAGTGCGTCCGCCATCAGGATCGAAGCGAAAATATCGCCGGTTCCATGTCGGGACGGACCTGCAGAGGGCGTCAGGCAGGCGCGTTGAGAAAACGGCTCCTTACAGGACAGATAATTTTCAAAGCCTTCTTTCCCGTGGATCAGGCAGGGCAGACCTGTGATGACGATTTTGGACGGACCGAGTTTGTGAAGCCTTTGACAAATCTCAGAAAGCTCAGATTCATTCCAGAAGCCGTCTTTCCAGGGCGTATCCGTCAAAAGGCATGCTTCCGTGATATTGGGCGTAATGATGTCTGCCAGCGGAATCAGGCTGCGCAGCTTTTGACAGTGTTTTGGTGTGATCGTGCGATAGGGTTTTCCGTGATCGCCCATGACGGGATCGACGAGAATTGTTTGGCAGCCTCGGCTTTTCTGGTCGGAAAGAAAGGAAGAAACAGACAGAATTTGTTCTGCCTGTCCTAAAAATCCGCACAAAACACCGTCAAACGTAAGCTTTAACTGCTTCCATTGCTCCAGATAGGAGGGCAGAAACGCGGTCAGATCCTGACAGGCGAAGGCTGCAAACCCTGTATGATTGGAAAAAACGGCGGTAGGCACCGGGCACGCCTGCACCCTCATGGCGCTCAAAATGGGAAGCGCCTCGGTGAGGGAACAGCGTCCATATCCGGCGAAGCTGTTGATGACTGCCGCCTTTTTGGGAATCTGTAGATTCATTTGGAAGATCCTTCTTTGCCGACCTGAAAGAACAGACCGGACTTTTTGAGTGCAGGCAGAAGCGCCATGTATACAAGAACGGAAACGATGGTGGAAATCACGGTGTTGATGGCTGTTGCAGTGATATTCCATGCCAGAGTCAGCTCTGCAGCGGGTTTGCCCAGGATCAGCAGCTTATAAAAATATCCTACAAGAGGATCAAAGATTGTGTTGAAGATCAGCCCGCCCAGTGCTGCCAGTGCTGCAATACGGGCGATTTTCTTTTTGTCTGTCTGATAAGTGATGTGACCGAAGCGATGGGCGATCAGACCGGTGATCAGACCGATGCAGAGCTTCAGAATAAAGGTCTTGGGTGCATATACGACATAGACGGGATCGAAAAGGTCGCCGATGGTCATGCCGATGGAGCCGCCGATGCCGCCCCAGAGACCGCCAAGGATCAGCGCGCCGAGAACACAGACTGCATTGCCGAGATGGATGCTTGTTGCGTCGCCGCCGGGAAGCGGGATCTTAATCTGCAAAAAAGTGAAGACAACATAAGATAATGCTGCAAATACACCGGTCAAAACCAGCTTTTGAAAAGATTCTTTTTTCATAGTGGAAATCCTCCTCATTAAAGTTTTTCTTATCATAAGCAATATGTGGCATGATAGAAAGTGCCATTTTACACTTTTTTTACCATACCAGTTTTGAAATTGCTGCCAAATTTGCAAGTGGTTACAAAAAGAACGTGCGTTTGGATTACCGATTTTGTGAGACATTACGGCTTACCGGAAAGTCGCAAATTTGCTAGAATGGAAAGCAGAAAACATGCGCAAAAAGCGTGCGCAGAAATGAGCGGAAAAAATGAAAGAAACAGGAAGCTATTTGTTGGATGTGCTTTTTATGGGAGGTCTGATTACAGCCAGCATTTGTGATTTTAAGAAAAGAAAGATTCCGGACGCGATCACGGGATTTCTGTTCCTGACCGGTGTTGCTGCGCTTTTTTGGATGCCGCAGCCTTCTATAAGAATGCGTCTTGCCGGGGCATTTATTGCCGGATTGCCGCTTTTTGCGGCAGCTGTATGCAGGCCGGGAGCAGTAGGCGGCGGGGATGTCAAGCTGATGGCGGCAGGTGGTTTCTTTTTGGGATTGTCTGCTGTATGGGACAGTCTCGCGTTTGGAATGGCGCTTGCAGGGGGATACTGTCTGTGCCTGATGTTACTTCGAAATGGGAGAGAGCAAAAGATTGCGCTTGGACCATTTCTGAGTATGGGGCTTATGTTTGGAATGTTCCGGTCTATGGGAACATGATTAGGAATAGAAGAGCGGATCTGTGACTTTTTCGTGTAAAGTCTTTACAAAGCGGGAGAAAAATTGATACAATATCGACTGTATGCTCTGGCGCCAGAAACAGCCGGAAAACCCGTTGGTTTTGGCATCGGGGCGAAAGAAAGACAGGAAAAGGCAGAGATCTATCATGTGGAAAAAAAGAGGAAAAAAATTAGCGCAGAAAAGGAAAAAGATCGGAATCGCAGCGGCAGCAGTGATTGTGGCGGCAGCAGGTTCTACGCTGATTTATTATAATTTACCGCAGACAAAGGTGGAAAAGCAGCTGACCCTTGCGGCAAAATATATGACGGAAATGAATTATTTAGAGGCGCAGGGGGCTTATACAAAAGCGCTTTCCATCGATGAAGGCAGCGTGCGCGCTTATCGTGGGCTGGCGGATGATTATGCAGCGCAGGGACAGCTGGATGAGGCGGCAGAAATTCTGCATCAGGGATACGAGACGACACAGTCCGAAATTCTGCTGCAGAACTACTGTGCGACCGTATTGAACAGCGTAGTGGAGCATGTCAATGAAAAGACTGCCGGTCTGGACGATATCAGGAGTTGTCTTACCGTGCTGGAATCAGATCCGGATAATGAAAGTGTCAGAAGCGTTTTAGAAAACTGTGTCCAGCAGGTCACAGTGCAGGAGGATACTGCGTCCCTGATGTTAGACGAACTGGATGGAACCTCTGATTTTGACGAATATGCAGACGTTGCCGAAAAGCTTTTGGGGCTTGCCGAAAAGGACAATAGCTACCAGGAAGCAGCATACAGATTTATAATACCGAAAGCACAGAAGATTTATTTAAGCCTTTCGCATCGGGACAGCTGGAAGGAACTGGTAGAACGGGCGCAGGCGCTGGGAGATGCAGAAGCAGATGGTATTTTGGCATGTCTTTCCAAACAGCAGGAGATAAGCGATTACTTCGCGCCAATGTTTGAGGCGTTTGAACAGGAAGACTACAAGACGGCGCGGAATTTCATCGTGACGGATCAGTACAAGGCCATCCGGGATGCGTTTATCAATCGCACGATGGAATACTGGACGGGCAATACCTATGTGCCGGTCACGAAAGAAGCGATCGTATTTCTCCTTACAGATGACGGCTGGAAGTTTTCTTTTGTAGAAGATGATTCTCTTGCACAGCCAAGTGGTACAATTCGGGTGCTGGGACAGAAAATGGAGGATCTCGGCGTACAGAGAAGCAGCATCGAATATGTGCCAGCTTACGATCCGGCGGCATATTATCCGCATACGGAATATGAAATCGTGTACTGGAATACAATGGTAAGCGGGATTGCAACGGACAATACAAACGTTGTATCCCGGATGAATTACCGCTTTGCAAAAAAGACCTACACGGCGGAGGGCTCGTCGGCGGAAATGATTTATGACTGGGGCGGAGAAAACGAGAAGCGTCAGAAGGAGTAAGTAGGCTGCCACAGCGTGGAGGTATCATGCAGGCGGCGCAGATGGACAGAAGGGAGTGGCAGCATGCAACGGTGTATCTTAATTGGAGCAGGAGACTGCAATGTTCAAAAAATCGAAACAAAGCCGGAGGATTTTGTGATCGCAGTGGATGGCGGTTACGATACCTGCAGAAAATATGATATAGTTCCGGACCTGATTGTGGGCGACTTTGATTCCGTGCAGGAATCGGACATGCCGCAGATTGCGGAGATCGCAAAAATTGCGCCGGATCATGTCGTTTTACTTCCGACAGAAAAGGACGATACGGATATGCTGGCTGCCATCCGTATAGGTCTTTTAGAAGGCTGTCAGGAATTTCGCATTTACGGCGGGATGGGCGGCAGACTCGAGCATACGCTGGCAAACCTGCAGTGCCTGATTTATTTAAAACAGTGCAGCGCAGTTGGGTATTTGATGGATGATAAGACGACGGCATTCGTGATGCAGAACGAGACGGTCTGGTTTAAACCGGAAGCGAAAGGCTTTCTGTCCCTGTTTTCTCTTGGGGAAAAGGCATCAGGCGTTACGATTCGGAATTTAAAATATGAAATGCAGGACGGTGAGATTACAAACAGCTTTCCGATCGGGATTTCCAATGAATTTATTGGAAAACGGTCCAGTGTGACGGTGGAGCAGGGAATGCTTGCAGTGATCTTATCCGAAAAAGAATAACGGGCAAAAGAAGGAGCAGAATAGAAAGAAGGCACAAAAAACGGCGCTGTCTGGAAAACGAAATTCCAGACAGCGCCGTTTTGCTCGTGGTGCGGCATAACAAAATGATATCGTCTTTATGCCGCGGTGCAGTGATTTACATCACATTTTTAAACTGACTCATGTACAGATCGTAGTAAAAGCCTTTCTGCGCAAGCAGCTGCGCTGCATTGCCCTCCTCGATGATGCGGCCGTCGTCGATGACGAAGATCCGGTCGGCCTTCTGGATCGTGGAAAGGCGGTGTGCAATGACAAAGGAGGTACGTCCCTTTAAAAGCTGTTCAATGCCCTCCTGTACGAGGATTTCCGTGTTGGTATCGATACTGCTGGTTGCCTCGTCCAGAATCAGGATGCGGGGATCGGATACCATCGTGCGGGCAAAGGCGAGCAGCTGCTTCTGACCGATGGAAAGACCGCCGCCGCGTTCGGATAATACGGTGTCATATCCTTTTTCGAGCTTTAGGATAAAGTCATGTGCGTTGACTGCCTTTGCGGCTGCGATGATCTCTTCATCCGTCGCATCGAGTTTTCCGTAACGGATATTGTCCTTGATCGTGCCGGAGAACAGGAAGTTATCCTGCGTCATGACGCCCATCTGCTGCCGGAGGCTTTCGATGGAAATTTTCTGTACGTCGTAATCGTCGATCAGGATATGACCGGTCTGGATATCGTAAAAGCGGCTGATCAGGTTGACGATCGTCGTTTTGCCTGCGCCGGTAGGACCGACTAAAGCAATCGTTTCGCCGGGTTTGATCTGGAAGCTGACGTCGTCTAAAACGCGCTTCTCTCCATCATAGGAGAAGGAAACATGATCGAAGGTAACAGCTCCTTTGACCGGAGGCAGTTTGGTCACGCCGTCAGCATCGGAAATTTTAGACTCTGTGTCCAGAATCTCAAAAATACGTTCGGCTCCGGCGATATTGGTGATGATCTGATTGTAAAAGTTGCTCAGGTTCATAATCGGATTCCAAAACATCGAAATATAGGAGCCGAATGCGATCAGGATACCGAGGGAAATCTTATCGGGACCGAGAAGGACAATGCCGGTAAAATACAGGGCGAAAGTGCCGATTGCCCAGCAAATATCGATGGCGGAACCGAACGCGTCATTTAAGCGTACTGCGTCGATAAAAGAATCCCGGTGCTCGTCCGTCAGTTGATGGAACGTAGCCATCGTTTCCTGTTCGGCGGAAAAGCTCTGGATGATACGGATTCCGGACAAATCCTCGTGGACAAACGCGTTTAAGTTGGAAGATTTTTTGCGGTGGATCTGCCAGCGTTTATGCGAGTACACCTGGATAAACCACATGCAGAAGATCATCAGCGGCAGGCTGATCAGGGAAGCCGCTGCGAGAACCGGATTTTTGAAAAACATGATCACGACGACGGCGCAGATTGTGAAAAAATCCGGGATCAGCGTCGTGACGCAGTTGCCGAGCACGTCCTTTAAGGAGTTGATGTCGCCGATAATGCGGGCGAGGATCTTGCCGGTGGGACGGCTGTCGAAAAAGGAAAAATCCAGGGTCTGGATGTGAGTATAAAGCTGCTGGCGGATCGTTACGAGGATACTGTTGCAGACCTTTGCCATAATCAGCATCCGCAGCTTGACAAAAAGGATCATGATCACGTTCAGTACAACGGCGATTCCAATCAGTTTTGCCAGTCCGGGAAAATCGCCGGTGGAAATATGTTTGTCGATCGCGTTTTCCATGATCAGAGGGTTTACGAGACTGACAAACACGCAGAACGCCATGATCGCCAGAACAGCGAGGATCTCTTTTTTATAGTCCAGCAGATAGGAAAACAGGCGCATCAGCGTCTTCATTTTACCGACGTCTGTGCTGTGTTCGTCCTGCTTATAAGAATTAACAGCCATAATCTGTCACCTCCTTCTGGTCAGGCATCATGCCAAACTGAGCCTGCCAGGTTTGATAGTAAAGCCCGTGAAGGGCAAGCAGTTCTTCGTGGGTACCACGTTCTGCAATGTGTCCGTTTTCCAGGACGATGATTTCGTCTGCATGACGGACGGCACTGATACGGTGCGCAATGATGAGCTTGGTCGTATGGGGCAGCCGGGTGAGGGTCTGCTGGATGGCATATTCCGTTTCCATATCCAGTGCGCTGGTCGAATCATCCAGCACCAGCACAGGTGTATGCTTTGCAAGCGCCCGCGCGATGGAAATTCGCTGCTTCTGACCGCCGGACAAGCCGACACCGCGTTCGCCGATTACGGTGTCATACTGCTCGGAGAGCCGGTCGATAAATTCCGAAGCCTGTGCGTCGCGGGAAGCGAGCCGCACGTCGGAAATGTTTAAGTTTCCTTTCTGACCGAGCATAACGTTTTCCTGAATTGTATCCGAGAACAGAAAGACGTCCTGCATGACGGTGGAAATACAGCTGCGCAGCTGACGCAGGCTGAGTTTGCGGATATCCACGTTGTCGAGATAAATCGTGCCGCCCGTCGCGTCGTAAAGGCGGCAGAGCAGCTGGATCAGGGACGTCTTGCCGCTTCCGGTCGCGCCCATGATACCGATCGTTTTGCCTGCCTCCACATGAAAATGGATGTCGTGAAGAATCTCATGCTGGTCCTCTTTATGGAAAGAAACGTGCTCGAAGCGGATATCGCCGGTCACTTCCGGCAGGACAATCGGTTCTTCAGGTTCCTGAATCGAAGGCTTCTGGTCGTACACTTTGCGGATTTTGCGGTAACTGCCGACCGCGGAGGAAAAGTCGTTGGACAGCCAGCCGAGCATTTCCATCGGCCATACGATGTTGGTGGAATATTGTACGAATGCGCTGAGTGCACCGAGCGTCAGCTCTCCCTGCAGGAATAAGTAACCGCCGATCAAAAGCACCAGAAGCGGCAGCAGCTTTCCAATCAGGGAAAAGTACGGAGAGTAGCGGACAAACACGCGGGACTGCGTCATATTCAGTTCGTAGTAGCGCTTATTGTGGGAAAGAAACTTTTTGATTTCGAATTTTTCCCGCGCAAAAGCTTTGACAGTGCGCACGCCTGCGAGGTTTTCTTCTGCAACGGTGTTTAATTTTGCGTTTTCCTCACTGATCTCTTCGTAGATAGTTCCGAGTCTGTTTTCCATCAAAATTGCAAGGACGGCGCAGAAAATCATGCAGAGCGTGGGCAGGATCGCAAGTTTCCAGTTTAAGCTGTACATGCAGAATAAAATGACGGTGACATGGAACGCAACCTCCATCATCAGCATGCCGACGTAGCCGAGCGCATTCCAGATGCGGTCGATGTCGTCCTTGACGCGCGCCATCAGCTCTCCGGTGCTCGTCTTGTCAAAAAAGTCGGCGGACAGCGACTGAATGTGCGCGAATAAATCGCGGCGCATGTCTGTGGCGATGGTAGAGGAGATTTTGTCGAAGGTAAACTCCTTGGTGTACTGAAAAATACAGCGTCCGATGCCGATGAGTAAAATCGCCAGCAGCAGATATTTGAGCTTCCCCATCTGACCGCCCACAAGGACGTCATCGACAATATGTCGGGTCACCTGCGGGGTGAGCAGATCCAGGCTGACCGCGATAACCATCGAAAGGATGGCAAACAGATAGCCCGGAATATGCTGTTTTAAGTAATAGGACAACTTTTTCATGAAAATAAATTCCCCCTTCTTTTGAAGTTGATATATGTGGAAAAAATCCCGCCAGACAGGATTTTCGCTCCATTTGTAAAAAACATAACGTCGAAAGGGACGTTTGCTCATAATGCCTGCAAAGGCAGGACATACCCCTGGGTAAAAAAAAACGCAGAAGCATGAAAGCATGTTCTGCGGCAAAAAATCTCTTTTTCAGGAAAGCCCCGGAGCTTTCTGAGAGCGGTAAAGAAACCGGCTCAGACAAGAGGCGGGCTGACCTGATTGACAACAAAATGCCTGTTTTTCAACATCCTGTTGTATAAAAAAAGCCGCAGCATGAGAATGCCGCGGCTCTTGTCAGACGAATCAAATCGTCAGTTTGGGCGGGAGGCATTCTTATGATATTCAAAATAGCTTCGATTTGATCCGACGAACAATAACATCATAACATACCTCCTTTCCTTTCTTTTATCAGAAAATCCCTTCCGGATCTCCCGTGATTGTTAATGTGTATCGCATATGCCCACTTTAACACTGCATCATACAGTTGTCAAGCAAAAGATTTTCAGACAAACTCACACAAAAGCTTTTAAAACGAAATCACACCGAGGTGCTCCAGCAGAATCTTTATGCCCATCAGGATCAGAACAAGACCGCCCGCAAATTCTGCGCGGGAGCGGTTTTTTGCGCCGATGATGTTGCCTGCCTTTAAACCGATTGCGGAGAGCAGGAAAGTGATGCAGCCGATGAAGCTGACTGCCGGAACGATGTTTACCCGCAGGAAAGCGAAGGTAACGCCGACGGCAAGTGCGTCGATGCTGGTTGCAACAGCAAGCGGAAGCATGGTTTTGAAATCGAAGCGGTCATTGGATTCATTTTCTTCATCGCTTCTGGCTTCGCGGATCATGTTGAAACCGATAAATGCCAGCAGGACGAAGGCGATCCAGTGGTCGATGCTCGTGATCAGAGAGGAAAATGTGATGCCCAGAAGATAGCCGAGAAAGGGCATCAGCGCCTGAAAGCCGCCGAACCAGATGCCGACGGTGAGTGCCTGTTTCATACTGCCGCGGCGTACGGACAGGCCCTTACAGACGGATACGGCAAAAGCGTCCATCGACAGACCGACAGCCAGAAGGAATAATTCGAGTAAGCTCATGAGAAGAATCCTCCATTGTAAAAGACGAAATAAGTGGTAAGATTGAAAAATAAAATTTTTCAATCACGAGATTTGTGTCTGCGCTCACTTGACACAAACTCGGCATGCGCAAAAAGCGTGCGCAGAAATGAGGTAAAAAACGATATTTCACACGGAGCACAAGATCCGCTAGTTTTTGTCGATATTGATCACACAGAAATAGGACGGATCGATCTGCTTGATCCGTTCATCGAGCCAGCTGCGCAGCTGGGCATCAGTCATTTTAAAATGAAACGGAACCACAACATCGAAAATGACGTTTGTATGGGTAGGACCGCGTATAATACGAAAATCGTGAAGGGTCAGCTGCTCATCGAGCCGGTAGACGATATCGGTGACCTTATGGCGCAGCTCATTGATCTCCGGATCATCGGTGATGACCGGGTCCATATGGATGACAGCACTGCAGGAAAGCTTCTGCTGCAGCTCGCGCTCTATGTTATCAATCAGATCGTGCAGCTCCACAAAGCTGCCCTGGGCATTGACCTCCGCATGCAGGGAGATCATCCGCCGTCCGGGACCGTAATCGTGAACGAGCAGGTCGTGAATGCCCATGATCTGTGGATGGGAAAGCACAATGCTGCGGATTTTTGTGACAAACTCCGGGTCGGGAGCCTGACCGAGCAGCGGATTGATGGTATCCCGGGCAGAGCTTACGCCGGAATAAAAGATGAAGACTGCGACCAAAAGACCGCACCAGCCGTCGATGGCAAGACCGAAAATCCACCCAATAACAGAAGAAAGGAGGACGACGGAGGTAGCGAGCACATCGCCGAAGGAATCAGACGCTGTTGCGTTCATCGCAGAGCTGTCGATGGCACCGGCAATTTTGTGATTATAAAAATACATATAGAACTTGACGAGAATGGAAACGACCAGAATCAAAAAAATAACCGGAGAAATTTCCGGCAGGGTCGGGTGCAGGATCTTCTCAAAGGAGGATTTGGCAAGCTCCGCTGCCATGATGAGGATAATGGCAGAAACGGAAAGCCCAGCGAGATATTCGATTCTTCCGTGCCCATAAGGATGGTCGGAGTCTGCTTCCTGTCCGCTCATCTTAAATCCGATCAGCGTAATGACCGAAGAACCGGCATCCGACAGGTTGTTGAAAGCGTCTGCAGTGATTGCGATGGAATGGCTGATCATACCGGCGACGATCTTTAGCACAAATAGAAAAAAGTTAAAAAAAATGCCCACCGAACCGGTGAGAATGCCGTATGCCTGGCGAACCTTCGGGCTGGAATAATTCTCGTAATCCGGGATGAACAGTCTTGACAGAAGCGTAATCATGGTGTAATCCCTCCATAAGTTTGAAATGCTTCCTGAAATTTAAGTTATTTTTTCAGTATACCATTTTATGTGAAAAAAGCAAGGAAAAGTGATAGAAAAATCTCTTGACAAGAATCAACATTCTGTATATATTCAAAGCGTACTAATACTGATAATACACTTAATACAATCAATACAGTTCTGGATCGATAAAAAATCAAAAAGAATCGGAACAGAAGAAGGAGGAAAGATTGAAAAATAAAATTTTTCAATCACGAGATTTGTGTCTGCGCGCACTTGA
>OGRT01001833.1_pt1 | contig 14011 bp, 15 predicted proteins | sample 1553581 | NCBI WGS metagenome assembly OGRT01 (sample SAMEA2580113, study PRJEB22360) | human gut metagenome | biome: human gut; feature: human-associated habitat; material: faeces | place: Denmark | collected 2008/2010
GGAGGAATAAAAAATGGAGTCAGTTTTAATTATGGGTGGAAGTGATTTTATAGGTAAATCACTTGCTAAACATTTTATAAAACATCAACATAAAGTAGATGTTTTGACAACAGGACGCGTGGATTATGAAGGGGTAAACAGACATTTTTCATGTGATAGAAAAAATATAGAAGAATTAGAAAAGGCCCTAAAAGACAATGAATACACATATATTTACGATATGACAGTATTTTTGAAATCAGAAATAGAAGACTTATTTAAATTTGTTAACAGAGATACATTAAAAAAATATGTTGTATTATCTTCATCAGTCGTTTATAAAGAATCAGAAAAATATATATCTGAAGATGGAGAAAAGGAGTTAAATCCAGCGTATGGAAAATATGGAATAGAAAAAGTGCAAGCTGAACACTATATCATAGATAGTGATATTCCATACATAATAATCAGACCAACTCATATTTATGGACCAGAAAATAATTTATATAGGGAAACATATTTCTTTGATAGAATCAGAGAAGGTAAAGCAATCCCTGTACCTAGCGATAGAAATGAACCAGTGTTAAATCAATTTATCTATATTGATGATTTTGTAAGGGTATTATATAGTTTGACAAAAAATGATAAAGTTAGGGAAATTTATAATGTTTCTACACCTCAAAATATTACATGGAAAAAATTTATAGAGACATGTGGTGAGGTTATGGGTAAAGAGCCGATAATAAAATATGTAGATTCGGATAAAATAAAAATAAAAGAAACGCCAATAGAATGGCTCGAATGCTTTTCACTAAACGATGCTTATGTTTATTTAAAGTATCTCAAAGATGAGCGCAATAATTCCACAAAAACCCGTGCAAGAAAATGTTCAGCTTTGAAACAATTCTATGTTTATCTTTGCCAAAAAGCCAAGATTATTTCAAACAATCCGCTTGATGATCTTGAATTGCCACATATAAATCAAGCCTTGCCTAAATATCTGTCCCTTGAACAAAGCCTTGAGCTTCTGCGTAATATCGACTCTAAAAATCAGGTGCGTGATTATTGTATCATTACTCTGTTCCTTAACTGCGGTATGCGTCTGAGCGAGCTTGTGGGCTTGAATTTAAGCGATTACAGCCGAGATAACAGAACTCTGCGTGTCCTCGGCAAAGGCCGCAAGGAGCGCATTATTTATCTTAACGACGCTTGTGTTTCTGCACTTGATGAGTATATTGACACTACCCGCCCCCATGTGGAACAAACTGCCATTTTTTTGTCAGCTAACAAAACAAGGATAAACAAGCGACGTGTTCAACAAATAGTAGATGAACAGCTCCAGCGTGCAGGACTTAGCAATTTGGGTATTACCACCCACAAGCTCAGGCATACAGCCGCAACCCTAATGTACCAACACGGCGGTGTAGATACTCTTGTACTGAAAGATATACTAGGTCACAAAAGCATTGCGACCACTGAGATATACACACATTTATCTGATGAAAACATCAAAAAGGCCATGGAGTCGAATCCATTGTCTGAAGAAATTGAAAAGAAAAAGAAGTAAACAAAAAGCCATGTGAGGAAAATCACATGGCTTTTTTGCTATTTTTTCATACGAATTATAGAATGTTCTGGGAACGTCAGATCTGATCTTATCGACATCTTCATAGCTGCATGGTTTGCAGTATCTATGGAGTTGTCGTATTCATCAAACATTTCCTCCACGGTGAACTTCACAGGGCTACCAACAGGTGAAAGCACTTCAATCTCGTCGCCCTTGTTGAATTTGTTTTTTTGAGTACAGTATATTCTTCCACCGCTACAACCGTCAACCACAGCCACAACATCATATTCACGAATATACCCACCGTTTTCGTAATACTGGCTTTCCTTTGGGTGACCAAAGAAAAATCCTGTACAGTATGCTCTGTGGCTTACCTTGAAAACTTCGTCCTTAAGCCATTGTGGCAACTCAAAATGCTCCGGATCAGACTTATAGATATCCATAGCCTTTCTGTAGGCATTTGTTATAACGGACACATAATACGAAGATTTAGCTCTGCCCTCGATCTTAAAGCTGTTCACGCCTGCCTCTGCAAGCTTATCAATGTGGTTGAGCATACACATATCCTTGGCGTTGAGGATATAAGTTCCTTTTTCGTCCTCAAAAACAGGATAAAACTCGTTGGTGCGCTTTTCTTCCATAAGGTGGTATCCCCAGCGGCAAGGCTGTGCGCACTCGCCACGATTTGCGTCACGGTTTACAAGGTACTGGGAAAGCAAACATCTGCCTGAAAAACTTACGCACATTGCACCATGTACAAAGCACTCAATTTCAAGATCTTTAGGGGTCTTTGCTCTTATTTCGGCGATCTCCTCGAGAGAAAGCTCTCTTGCAAGCACTACCCTCTTAGCACCCATGTTATAAAATTCATTTGCAGTAACATAATTTACTATACCAGCCTGCGTGGAAACATGGATCTCCATATCAGGTGCATATTTTTTTATCAGTGAGAAAACACCGATATCGTTGGCTATCATAGCGTCAACGCCTGCTGCAAGAGCGTCATTCACAAACTGTTCTAAATGCACTATCTCGTCATTATGAGGAAGCGTATTGCAGGTCAGATACACACGCTTACCCCTGCTGTGAGCCTCGTCACAGGCTTTTTTCAGAAGCTCAGCGTCAAAGCTTGCAGAGGCGGCTCTCATTCCGAAAGCCGTACCTCCAAGATAAACTGCATCAGCACCAAAATCCAGCGCCGCATACAGACGTTCCATATCTCCCACAGGAGCAAGAACTTCAAGCAAATTATTTTCAGTCATTAAAATTTCAATCCTTTATTACTTTTTCTTTGCAAGTCCAGCCTTAACAAGATTTTCCTCGTGCTCGTCAAGTGTCTTTGCATAGAATGTTTCGCCCGTCTTAAGATTATTACAGAAGTAATAGTAATCAGTCTTCTTAGGCTCAAGAACAGCGTTTATTGCAGCCATACCAGGGTTGCATATTGGTCCTGCTGGCAAGCCCTTGCACTTATAGGTATCATAACACTCGGTATAATGCTCGATAGAAGCTGTGTTGTCAGCCTCGGTCTTTATAACATTCTTAATATAATTTGTTGTTGTATCAGACTGGAGCATAGGATAAGTGTCAGGGTCGTCAAGTCTGTTCAGGAATACCGAAGCTACCTTTGGCATTTCGTCCTCAGAAGCGGCTTCAAGCTGAACGATAGAAGCAAGGGTCATAACTTCATTAAGTGACATACCGGAATTTTTGATCTTAGCTTTGACAGTTTCGTATTTCTTTTCAAACTGCTCTCTAAGCTTCTTGGTAACGTTTCCTGCGCTGTCATTCACATAAAACTCATATGTATCAGGATAGAAATAGCCTTCCATGCGATAGAACATATCGCCGTTATCATCAACATCATTTTCAAAGTCAAAGCCTTGATTTTTATTGAATTCAAACAGGAAGTCGTCAGCAGTGCAGACCTCATTATCTTCAAGCTTTTTAGCTATGTCAAGAAGATTTTCTCCCTCTGTGAATGTAATGCTTACAGTCTTATATGACTCTCTCATTTGTGAAAGTTTTTCGATTATTTCAGAATATCCGCTTGATGGCTGAAGTGTGATATCACCAGGATATATAGCTGCAGGCTTTTCAAATTTCAAAGCAAGCATAAACAGCTTTTTGTTCTTTATAACTCCCTCATTTACAAGTATATCAGCTATCTCACTGTTTGTTGAGCCTGCAGGGATATTAAATCTGATATCCTCGTCAGTTTTTCCGATACCATAATACTCCATGCCAATAGAAATGCCGCCCACTGCAAGCACTAAAGAAACTGTAAGAATTACTATAACAAGTATAATTCCGCCAAACACCGAATTATTCACCTTGCTTTTCTTTCTTTTTTTCTTTTTCTTCTTGCTACTTTTTGACTTTTTTTCTTGCTTTTCGGGCTTCTCAGGCTCTTTATCCTCGTCTTCCTCGCTTTTGTCTTCCTCTGACTTGTCCTCGTGAAAAGCTAGGATAGGTTCAGGCTTGTCATCGGTCGCTTCTGGAGTTTCCTGTGGTTTCTCGTCAGTATTGTCTGCCTGTTCACAGGATTCGGAACTGTTCTCAGTGTCAGCGATAGGCTCTGCTTCAACGCTTTCTTCGTCCGCTTCATTTTTCTCGGCAGACTTTATCTTTGCGTTGACATCATTTATTATATCGTCAACATTAAAATTCAGATCGTCCATTATTTACTTCCTTTCCTTTGTGTTTATAGTATATATATCCTTATCAGTAAATACCTTGTCTACAGAGATATCATAGCCGTCATGCCAAAAACTTTCTGACATACAGTTATCGTAACATAAACCTAGCTTCATGCCATTATAATCAGCCAAAAATCTGTCATAAAAGCCCATACCAAAGCCAAGCCTGTATCCGTCTTTATCATACGAAAGCGCAGGCACGATACACAATGTATTGTCAAAAACGCAGTATTTCTCACAACTTTCATCAGGCTCAAAAATGCCAAACCTACCCTCTTTGAGATCATAGGTGCTGTTTATTCTGTAAAAATACATAATATTGCCGTTTTTTTCACATCTCGGGCATAGCACTATCTTGCTCTTTAGCGCCTTTCTTACTATCTCCGCCGTAGACACTTCAATATCAGAGGAAACATATGCAAGCACAGTTGTGCAGCTTTTATACTCCTCGCTGTCAAGGAAAGCTTGCTGAACAGCTACATCTGCCTGTTTTCTTTCTTCCGCAGACATACTAAGACGTATCTCTTTGAAATGCTTTCTTAAAGCTTTTTTATCTGTCATTTGCTCTGCATACCTGATTCAAGGGCTTCTGCCTTTTCTTTTGAAACAAGAAGCTCTACAAGCTTGAGTGCAAACTTCATGCTGCAGCCTGCGCCCTTTGCAGTGATGAACTTACCGTCAACAGCCACAAGTCTGGCAGAATGTATCGCACCTTTAAGATCTTTCTCATAACCCGGAAAACAAGTTGCATATCTGCCGTCAAGAAGACCCTTATGACCGATTATGGACGGAGCGGCACATATCGCGGCAATGTATCTGTTATTATCAGCACAGTAATCAACTGCGCCAAGCACATCAGGGCTTGCTTCAAGATTTAAAGTACCCGGCATACCACCTGGGAGAACTATCATTTCGAGCTCGTCATTAAGAACTATCTTATCCACTGTTGTATCGGTCTTGACAGGAATGTTGTGTGAGCTGACTATCATATCAGAGCCTACACCTACAGTAAAAACTTCAACGCCTGCTCGTCTGAGCAGATCCACAGGGGCAAGAGCCTCCATTTCCTCAAAACCATTGGCAAGAAATACATAAACCATAACAAATGACTCCTTTCGATCATCTGAAAGTAATTACATTTTTATTCAAAAGAAAAGCAGGATTATAAGAAAGCTTTGACTTTCTAAGACCCTCTATTCCTAGATCCTCTTCCCTGTTGATGAAGCTGAGGTCCTTTGCGTTATGCGACGCAAACTGACTACACAGCATAGGATATGCCCCCTGAACGTCAGCGAGTGCTTTTTCTATATGCACCACAAAGGTATCCGAATTTATTTGTTCACCAACCGTAAAGCCTGTCATTTTATCATTTCTGTAAAGCACAGCGCCTTTAAGTCCGAGTCTATCCATATTCGTAAGAAAAAGATCAATAGCATATTGCTCAACCACCGCCGAAGGATCGTCAGCGTTGTCATTCTTATTATAAAACTCAGCCGAAAATTCAATACAGCTGTCTATTTCCTTATCAGTAAGCTCTCTGTATTCCCAAGGCTCGTCCATGAAACGCTTTATGTGATTACGCTTGCCGTGATACTTTTTGCCTTTAAGCTCGATAAGGTCGGAAGCATTGTAAATATAGTCTGAACTGTCCCTATCATACTCGCAGATGATTTTATCACCATAATATTCTTTTATCCAGCTTAGGTTATCATCTGTTACAGAAGATACGATAAGCGGCTTTCCATGGGCGGAAACGTATTCTTTAAGCTCATCAAAAAGCCTGATATATTTTTCTTTGCCCTCAACGTCTATTTTAACGCCCGCAGGAAATGTAAAATACGGCTGACCGTCCTCAAAGGAACAGCTTATATAAAAATCACCATGATGTGTTATTACAGTGTCATTAAGTCTTTGCCACGCCATATTATTTGCAAAGCAATATTCTGCTCCTCTGAAATCTGATACTGCAAGACACTTGGTTATCCATTCTTTGTCCTCAAAACTTATTTTTCTGAAATCAAACATTAAACACACATTACTTTCTATTGATTAACCCCAGAACATCTCCGAAAATCTTATCTTTTGTATAAGGCTCGCTGCCGTCGCTGCAAGGAATAATATCCCAATCCTGTTTCTCAGCGGTAAACAAAGCGGCTTCACGGCACTTTTTCAGATACTCCACATTTGCTTCATGGATATCCTTTTTGCTTTCATCTCCGCCGTATCTTCCCGACATCAGCTTTTGAGATATCTCTATTGGCATATCCAAGAATATCACCTTGTCAGGTCTTGGAAGCCCAAGCTTGTCATACTCGTAATCTTCAAGCCAGCCTATAAAATCTTCCCACTGCTCTTTTGGCAGTTTTGTCATCTGATAAATGCAGTTTGACGTAACATATCTTGCTGCAAGTACAAGACTTCCCTCTTTATAGTCATGCTCCCAAAATTGTTTGTAGCAAGCGTATCTGTCAACAGCGTAAAAGCTTGAAGCTGCGTAGGCATTCACGTCAGCAGGCGTTTTGCCTATCTCACCATTAAGATACATCTTTACCAACGCAGATGACGGATTATCATAGTCAGGAAAGCTTATAGCCTTATGCTTTATGTCATTTTCGCTGAAATAAGCAGAAAGCCTTTCAAACTGAGTTGATTTTCCACTTCCATCAAGTCCTTCAAGAACTATAAGTCCAGATCTATTCAACATTATTCATTTCTCCGTAAATTTTCTTTACTTCAGCCATTTTTCCACAGCTCATTGCGCCCTCTGGACACTTGCCTTTCATTACACATGACGGACCTGCGTTCTTGAAAAGCTCAGGAGCGGCCTGCTTGCAAAGTCTGAGCATTTCATCAGCCACAGCCTTTATCTCCCATTGTGCTCTGTTACAGCATCTATGCTGGAAGAAATTAAACAGTGTTCTGACGTTCATTGTCACAACTATCTTTGTTTCACAAGCGTTTGGAAGAACAAATCTTGCGTCCTCATAGGCTTTTTTCTTAGCCTTGTTAAGTGCGTCTTTTTCAGACATACCCTGCTCTAAAAATGCCTTCTCATGAGTTTTGGTAAGTATGTCAGCAATCTTATTATAACACTCAAGGAGCTGATCCATTTGCTTGTCAAATTCAGCCTTTGCTTCTGGCACAGCCTCTATTGATGGTGGCGTGATAAACTCAAAGCCGCTTTCATTTACATAACGCTGGCTTTTTTGAGAATAAGACGCAATTCTGTGTCTTACCAACTGATGAGAGCAGGCACGGGATATCCCCTCTATGCCAAAAGTAAAAGAAACGTGTTCCATAGGGCTTTCGTGACCAATAGATACGAGCCTTTCAATAAAGCTCTTTGTTTTTTCTTCCGTAAGGCCCTCTCTAAGCGAGGCGATATCACTGCTTGAATAGCAAAGTTTTGCAGCAGTAGCAACCACCTTTTCAGGCTCAGGTGTATGGGTAATAAGCTCAACTCTCATCATATATGATCCTTTCCACATATTTTTTATATTATACCATTAAAAAGCCTACAAGTCAACATTTTATTTTAAATGGCTATTTCAACTTCCGTGTTGATGTTAACAAGCATTTAACAATCAACTTATGTAAAATGAAATAATTTAGAACGCAATATTTGTTCAGCTATACAAAAATCTTGTGCATATGAGAGAAATATGCAGAATATAGTGACTTTTGGTGTTATATGTGTTAAAATAATGTATGCATAGATAAAAAAGTCTATTGCAAAAAAAATGTGGTAAGTCCAATGAAGATGTAAATATTTATTATGCACAATTATTCATTGCAATAATTGTGTGATATGGTGAAGTTTATTTTTATTCGCAACAAAACTTGAAGAAAATCACACCTATATTATGAAAAAACGTTTAATATGAAAAATATCGATAAGAGAATCGCAGCTATGGGTGCTGCTGTTATGATGATGAGTTCTATGGTTATTGGGGCTAGTGCGGCAGATAGTAAAGCATTTAGTCTTCGCAACACGCCGGGAGCACCTTCAAACGATAACGTGACTTCAAAAACACTTAATTTTAAAACAACACAATCTGGTAAATACACTACATATACCAAATTGACTGCAAGTAAAAATACTACAGTTACGACCAAGGGTTATGTTTGGAAAAACAACACTTGGAATTTGATCACAACATCTACGGGTACACAGAAGACTACAGGCTCGTGGTATCAGATAATAGTTGGCATGAATGCTAAAAACGTTGTTTCTATAACTAAAAATGCTTCAAAAGCAACATCTGCTTCTGGAAGTACTTCTGGTTATTAATATATGCACTTAAAATAACATATGAGCGACATATTGTCTGAAATTTATCAGCCGATAGTCGCTCATAATATTAGTAAAGGTCGTGAAATAATGAAAAAAAATTATGGCGTTGTTATATCTCTGCTTTTTCTTTTCCTTTTTGGTTGTTCATCTCAGGACAACAAATCCAATAACCACAGTACAGATGATGCAAGGCTTGAGCCTGTGGAACAGGCTTATGACGGCTGTGATAAGTTGCTTGGCAGAGATCACAGCAGTTTTAAGCTGCCAGAAAAGATAAGCAAAGTGGACTTTGATAAGGTATATTCTTTGTCCTGCAATACTTTGAAAAATGATGATATGACCAATGCTGAAAAGTTATTCAAGACTTTTTATGGCGACGATTTCGACGAAAGTGCACTTTCAACTGACAAGGGCGGAATAGTTTATCAAGCTGGAATAAACACATCTGCATACTGGGGTATGGATATTGCACTTTATTCCGCTGACTATGAGTTTCAAGAAAACAGCAGCGGACAGACTTATGTTGTGGGGCTTGACGAGGGCGGCATTACTTTAGGTGGCAAAGCCATTGATGTGACTGATATCGACAGTGGATTAAACAATTATATTGCTGATTTTTATAAGGACTTTACGATCAATACCAAAGAGTTTTCGGTGAATGACACTGTGGGCAGAATTGATTTTACGGCAAGTCTTGACTATGAAAATGTGCCTTTTCAGTATTCGCCCTCTGCATACAGTCGGGCAGACAACGAGAATAATATGAGTTACTGGACGTTTTTGCAGGTGACAGGCTCTATTGGGGAGGACGGCAAATTTGATTTTATTAATGCCAATGCACCCCTTAACATACTTGACAAAACAGAGAAAACTGAGATGATACCATTTGACGAGGCGGTGAAAATTCTTGAGACGGAGCTTGCAAAAGGGTCATATTATGAGTTTTCAAATGTTGAGCTTATGTACTGCTGTCTTGCAAATCAGCCTGCGTTGGATATGACCGAAGAGGACAATGTTGCTAAGGCTGAACAGCTGGCGGAGGAATACAACAAGACACCAAAAACCTTTGAGCCTATGTGGTGTTTCGAGATAAAGGGCGGCGAGGGTGCAAAGGAATATATCAAGGTGAATGCTCTCAGCGGCGAGGTCTTTATTGATGTTCAGTAGGTCAGAACGAAAGGTGAATAGCATGGTCACAAAGCGGATTTTTTGTATTGCTGTGATAGGTGGAATCATCTGTCTTACGGCTTGTGGAAATAGTAATAATAACAGCGGGAATAATTCATCTGCGGAGGTGGTATCGGCTGAGGAAAGCAGAACTGACAGCCTTTTGGACAGCAGAGTGACATTGCAGGCTGAGGCTGTGGGTTATGATAACGGACAGCTCACCTTTGTTTATGACGGCAAGGAATACACGCTTGCAATGGACAGCGAGCTTTTTGAACATGATGAAAAATATGTGAATGGAAAAAGCTTATCCCAAGCAATAATAAACAACGATATCGGCGAGGTCATTTCTGCGGAGATAGTTACGGACGAGGGCATAACAAAAATTTATAGTTGTGATGTTGTAAGTCCTAACGGCGAGAAATACGCTTCGGGAATGTATGAGGACATCAAGGCGGACGTGCCTGCGGAGGAGTATGACTACAAGCTTTGCCACAAGAGCGGCTCGGTCTATGAGCTCAGCAATGCGAATAGGACTATCACGGCTGACTTCAACAATCTTGAGGAGTGGCAGAAAGGGAAATATCCCGAAAGTGCTGATGATGTTATGTTCGGCGGCTATCTTTTTACCGACGGCAAGTTTATTATTGAGGATATCAACTTACTTGTTGCGGTAAATGATGACGGCTCAAAGACGTATGAGCCGCTCACGACCAGTGACCTCCCCAACTTTTTCGGCACAGTACAGACCATAGGCGACAACACAGCCGAGATAAAGCTCACAGACGGCAAGACAGTTTGCACAGTGCCTACATATTATTGCGACGGAGAGCTTAGCGAGGGGCTTGAAGTCATGGTGATACTCGACAGCTCCACAGATCTTTTCGGGAGCGGAAAGTCGGAGAGTTTTGATTACGCCGTTATCTGCACCGACCCTGCGGAGTATGACCCCTCAGGGCATGAGTTTGGAAATCTCGCCTACGGCAAAGCTGACAGCAATAATCTTGGTAGGTTTATCTACACCGAGATCGAAGATATAGAGAAATGAAACTAAAACTTCTAAACGCAATAAAATGTGACCTGAACAAAAGCATAATAAACATAGGCTTTGCAGGTGCGGTGCTGCTGACAACAGTGCTTGCTTTCACCTCCTCAGCCTATACAGACCTTGCCACCGATAAATCATACTCGGTGTTCGAGTCACTTTTCACCCTCGATAAAAATATCCTCCGCACCGACCCAATGCTGTCCTCTGTGCTGGTTTTCAGAAACGGGCTTTCGGGATATATCACAATGTTTTTGCCTATTGTCGTGGCATTCCCATTCATGGTGTCTTTCTGTGCAGAGCGAAATAACGGACTGATGCGTTTCACCATATCCCGCACAGGCAAACTAAGATATTATCTTTCAAAATTTATATCCGCTCTTATCTCAGGCGGATTTGCCGTTATGCTCGGTATAGCAGTTTACGGCATAGCCTGTGCAGTGCTTTTTCAACCACTTTCGGAGTTTGACGTATCAGCCGACCAGCTTCAATACATAATGCCAGACAGCACAGGTAAAGCCATAATCAAAATGCTTGCAGTAGCTTTCGCATATGGTGCAGTTTCCACACTGCCTGCGTTTTTCCTAAGCTCTTTCTGCAAAAATCCGTATATCATAACCTGCCTGCCCTTTATGCTCAACTATGTCCTCACAACAATGCTCAATAGGATAATAGACGCAAATCTTTTCAACGATAACTTCGATTTTGATAGAGCAAACGCCTTTTATCCAAGCTCTGTGACGAATTTTCTGTATATCCAAAGCTTTGACAGAAGTGCAAAGTGGATAACTGCGATGAACTGTTCGGGGGCGATCGTTACCCTGCTGGGATTTATTATCGTGATGAATTTGCGCAAGGACAAGGGGGTGTAGGTCAGCTATGATGAAAAATTTCAGCCTTAAACAAAGCTTTTTCTGTGCAAGGGCGGAGTTCATAAAGTGGATATGCGACGCACGAATGATAATCCTAGGAGTGCTTCTTATCTTCATTTACAGCTTTGCTATCGAGCCTCTTAAATCAAACGCAGAGCTTATGGGCGAGCCGCTGAATATCCTTGAGCCTTTTATCGCCATAGCTAATTCAGGTGCGATACTTCTTATCATACCACTTGTTTTTCTCACACTTATTGCAGATTTTCCCAAGATAGACACCAACACAGTTTTCTACATAATGCGTGTGGGCAGGCTGAACTGGCTGTTCGGACAGCTTTTGAAGCTCATTTTTATGGCGTTATCTTATCTTGCAGTGATATTCTTGGGCGCAGTGCTTCCAATGCTTTCAGACGGCTTTTGGTACAACGGCTGGAGCAACGTGGCGACAAAGTTCGCTTCACGCTTTCCTGAACATTCGGGCAATTTCGGCGTGCAGCTTCTCCCTGAAAATCTCTACAATCAGCTCACAGTATTTTCAGCCGCAGTGCAAAGCTACCTGCTCGTGTTCGCATATCTCATGATAATAGGGCTTATCCTGCTGAGCTTTTCACTTGTGAAACACAAAACTGTGGGTTTTGTCCTCTGCGGAGCGGTGATATCATTAGGCACGGCGTTCTGCTCCATAAAGACCACGCTTATGTGGACAATGCCAATGGCGAACAGCATAATATGGCTGCACTACACAAAATATTTCCGTGAGCCTGTTATGTCAATGAGTTTTTCGGTCAGCTACCTTGCCTTATTTATAGCGGTACTGCTGTTGTTCTGCTTTATCGCCATAAGAAAATTCAATTACGACAATGTTGCAGAGATAGCAAGTTAGGAGATTAGGGGGACAAAATGAATATCATCAATGTAAATGACGTATGCCTTACGCTTGGCAAAACGGAGATACTAAAGCACATAAATGTGTCCTTTGAGGAGGGCAAGATACACGGACTTATCGGGCGAAACGGCAGTGGAAAAACGATGCTGATGAAGTGCATATGCGGCTTTATCAAGCCCACATCGGGTGAGATAACAGTTGACGGCAAGCAAGTGGGCAAGGACGTTGACTTCCCGAAAGATATGGGTATCATTATTGAAACACCTGGGTTTATACCTTACTATTCGGGCTACAAGAATCTCAAACTTCTTGCGGGGCTGAACAACAAGATAGGGAAAGATGAGATAAGAAACAGCATGAAGCAAGTTGGACTTGACCCTGATCTAAAGCGACACGTCCGCAAATACAGTCTAGGTATGCGGCAGCGTTTGGGACTTGCACAAGCCATTATGGAAAATCCGAAGATACTTATTCTCGACGAGCCGTTTAACGGTCTTGACAAGGACGGCGTAAAAGAAATGCGTGAGTACCTGCTTTCATACAAAGAGCAGGGCAAGACTATTCTTATATGCTCACACTCTGCGGAGGACATCTCAGTGCTGTGCGATACTGTGCATGAAATGGATAAGGGATATATAACTCAGATCGAAATGTAGAAGTTCATTAATTTTAGTGATTGCGGAGGTAAAATATGTCGTTAAAATATCATCAGCTTGATAGTTCTGTTGAGAAACAGATAAAGGAAAATATATCAAAGGGAATATTGAGTCCATACAGATTTATGGACGAAAATGCTGTGCGAAGAAATATGGAAAAGGACAAAAATAGCGTTCTTCGTCCGTCTTTTGGACGTGATATAGAGAAAATTCTTCATTTGCCTTTGTACAACAGATATAACGATAAAACGCAGGTGTTTTCATTCTACAACAATGATGATATCACAAGACGAGGCCTGCACGTTCAGCTTGTGTCACGGATAAGCCGAAATATTGGAAGAATGCTTGGCCTTAATCTTGATCTGATAGAGGCTATCGCACTTGGGCACGATGTTGGACACACACCTTTCGGCCACGCAGGAGAACGTTATCTTAGTGAGCTTTTGCAGAAAGAAACCGGACGGCATTTCAATCATAATGTTCACAGTACACGTGTTCTTGATATTTTGTACAGGCGTAATATAAGTTTACAGACACTAGACGGGATATTGTGTCACAATGGTGAATTTGAGCTTAATGAATATCGCCCCAAAAAGGGTTTGACATTTGAGCAATATGACAATAATGTTGAGCTCTGTTATACTGAGGGTGGAGAGGCAATAAAAAAACTTGTTCCGTCAACGTTAGAGGGCTGTGTAGTAAGGATCTGCGATATTATAGCCTATATCGGTAAAGACAGGCAAGATGCGATAACGGCAAAAATATTATCGGACGATTCAATGTTTTCATCTGAATTTATTGGCAGCAAAAATGCTGAGATGATAAATAATCTTACTCGTTGATATG
>OGRT01001840.1_pt1 | contig 13918 bp, 12 predicted proteins | sample 1553581 | NCBI WGS metagenome assembly OGRT01 (sample SAMEA2580113, study PRJEB22360) | human gut metagenome | biome: human gut; feature: human-associated habitat; material: faeces | place: Denmark | collected 2008/2010
CGGCAAGCGAAGGTGGAGTTGTTGCCGCCGCCGTGCTCGGCATGCAGCATGAGCATAACGTCGAGCAGCATCGCCTCATCGCGGGTGAACGCCATGCCGCCGCGCAGGACCTGTAGGATGGTCTCGGCGGTGGAGAGGCCGGGTGTGGGGTGCGGTACATGGACCTCGGAGCCGCGACGCTTGGCGACCGAGGCCATATGCGCGAAGGCGGCGATGCGGGGGAGACGGGCGAGCATGGAGATGGCGACGTCGATTTCGTGCTCGGGTGTAATGGCGTCAGGCTCGGCGTCGAAGGCGTAGAGCAGCAGCACGGCGCGCTGAAGCACATTCATGATGCTCGACGACACCGTGGTCATGGGGAACTCGCGGACGTATTCGTCGCTCAGGTGCCTAAAAGCGCCCAGACGTTCGCAAAAACCGTCAAGCTCTTCCTTGGTGGGCAGGGAGCCCGTGATGAGCAGATAGGCGATCTCTTCGTAGCCATAGCGATCCTCGGCCTGGGCATTGTTGACCAGATCCTCGATGCTATAGCCGCGCAGCGTGAGCTTGCCCTGGTCGGGCACGACCTTGCCGTCGACCTTGTTGTAGCCGTGCACGTCCGAGATGCGGGTAAGGCCCGCGACCACGCCCGAGCCGTCGGCATTGCGCAGGCCGCGCTTGACGTTGTGCTCTACGAACAAGCCCTCGTCGTACGGGGCGGTCGGCAGGCCGTGGTAGAGGTTTTCGCTTTCGGGCGAAATCTGACGGCTCGCCTCGTAATCCAGAACCAGGCGGCTCAGGTGATCGTCGAAGCGGTAGTAGATTTTCTTGGCATCGTAGGCCATGCGCGCTCCTCTCCGGTCCGCTTGGGGGCCGCGCGCTTGGACGATATGACGTCAAGCTGCCCCGAGCGGCTTGTTCGCTACAGGCGGTACATAAAGTTAAAGACGTCCTCGCGCTGGATGGACACGTTGACGCCCGAAAGCTCGCCGGCCTCGGCCAGCGCCTTCTGCAGCTCGGCGAAGTCGAGCTTGGACTCGGCGGTGTCGGCCAGCATGGTCATGGTGAAGATGTCCTCGATAATGGACTGCGTAATGTCGCGGATGTCGACGTTGGCCTCGCCCAGAACACGGGTGACGCCGGCGACGATACCGGGGCGGTTCTTGCCAAGGACGGTGATGACGATACGGGAGGACGAGATCTCGGCCATGGGAAACCCTTTCGCGTGGTTGCGGCGCGCGGGGCGCTCCGCTACGGTACAGTGTTCATCATTGTACCTGTCTGGCGCAAAAAAGGCGCGCTCGCTGCGGCGTTACATGCCTGCAACATGAGCGTAAGGGGGAAGGCCGTACGGGGAAGAGCCGTCTGGCGCGTGTCCGGCTCGTGTTGGGTTGATTTCCGATCTCAGCCGAACACATTGAGCGGACAGGCCGTTCCCGCAGTCAGCCGAACGCCTCCGACGGCTGATTCCGAACTGGAAGCGGAGGGCATCTCCGCCCTTCGGTAGGGGATACCGCTCCGCGGCGCATGCCGCGGGCGGCGCCCCTATCGGACCACCGTGACCTCAGTTGGGATGGGCCCAGCACTGCCGCGTACTCGGTGAGCTAGAGCCAACTGTTCGTCTTCACGTCGCGTATGGCGATATTTCGGTCGTCCGGCTCGGTGATGCCGTAGCCGAACGCCTGGAGCGTCTCGATGGACTCCTGGATCCTCTGTTGGAACATGGGACCCGGATCGACCCTCGGCCCGAGGTGCCCGCGCCAAAGGCACGGCGTGGCGCGCAGCATGTTATGGATTTTGGAGATGGGCTCGATGTCGGCGTAGACGTTGAGCGTCGCCATGGCGTCCTTGTGGCCGAGGATCGATTGGAGCGCCTTGATATCGCCGCCTTGGCGGATCCACTGCGTTGCGAACGTGTGGCGAAGGCCGTGGAACGTGATCAGCTCGTCGTTGGTGCCCATGAGGCCGTTGGTCTCCGAGAACGTCTTGAACGCCCTGCGGATATAGCTTGTCGTCGCGAAGGACGCGCCCGGCTCCGACAGGATGTAGCAGTCCCCGATCTCGACCGCCCCGGTAAGGCCGCGCAAGCGCAGCTTTCCGCAGTCGATCTCGTGGGTCTCCTTCAGGAAGGGGGGTAGGCCGACCGGGTCGATGGGGATACCCCTGGCGTCATGGGTCTTGGTGTCCTTGATAAACGAACCCATTCCCTTCGCGTACGCCACCGAGTGTCTGATCGAGATCAGGCCCGTCTCGAAATCCACATCGCACCACCGAAGGCCGCAGACCTCGCCGATTCGCATCCCCGTGTGCAGGGCGAGTACGACCGCCCTCTAATCCTCGGCGGACCAATCGAGTCCGAACTCCTTTCGGGCATCCTCTTCGCTCATGACTTCGAGAAGGTCTCCGGGTTGGCAACGAAGGGCGAGGCATAGCTGCTCGAGTGTGTTGAAGCGAATGCCGCGAATATGCCCTTTTTTAATACGGGACAGGTTCACGGGCGTGGTTCCAATCCTTTCGGCAAGTTCGTTCGAGGAAATCTTTCGCTCGGCCATGATCTTGTCGAGGCGAACAATTACGGGCATGGCGTTTCCTTACGCAATCTCGTCGGAGTCGAGGTACAGCTCTCGGGCGTACAAGAAGAGCTGGGAAAGCATGAGCAGGACGATGCCGAGAACCAGAGAGGTCCAATCGAATGATGAAGCGATCTCTTGGGCGCCGACGGCCCCCTCGCCGCCAAACATCGAAACGGAGGTTTTGAGTGAGCCGGCGTAGAGGCTGGTGGCAGCTTGAACAACGAAGAGAATGCCGAGCACCTTCAAGCATGTCGCAGACCCTTTCTTGAAGGGGTCTCCGCTCTTGATCGTCCACACGAGAACGGCGCTGAGGATGGTCGTAGCGATACCGATGACGGCAGGGACCGATGTCGAGATCGCAAGGGCTGGATACGCGGGGGAGTCTGCAATTACAGGGTTGTCGAGCACTTCGATTGCTGGCTTTAAGGAGAACGCCACTTGTGCGATGGCGGTGGCGCAAAGGGTCGCAGAGGCTATCGCACATGCGATGAGGAAGGAATGAAGCCGGGGAGTGCGATTGTCGGAACTCATAATAACCTCCGAAGAATTTAAAAAACTCAGGTTACTTTTTAACAGTTTATGTTAAATTGACTTTGCCGGCAAGTAATAAGGGCCGAGCATTTTGTTCGGCCCCTCTGTTCCGACTGGATGAGGTTAAGGTTGGCGATGAATATGCTCAAAATCTCGAAGGCGATCTTTAGGTCGCTTCTCTCCTCCAGGTCGCTCTGTGTTGTCGTTGTTGCGTTGATGGTTCTTTGTGCTCTGCCCGTCTTCAGGAGCGCGGCTGGCATCGACGGACGGGTCGAATACCTCGAGTCGGGAATAACCCGTGTTGAGCAGGAATTGTCAGCATCCTATGCGGATGCGCTTGTGAATGCGGGGGAGGACGGTGTCTATACCTCTTCATCAAGCATGCCCGCGCTTCTGTACCCTCTTGCCGCGGGACGTCTTATCTTGGCACCGCTCTCTCCCCTACTTCCGTTTCTGCAGATATCGGATGGAGAGTACACCTATTATGACGGATCGAAGGAGTACTTGCTATGGGTCGCAACGGCCGTTGCCGTCTCGTTCCTTGCCGCGCGTCTTAACAAACGTGAAAAGCTCATCATCCAGGCACCGATGGGCGAGCTGGGTAGACTTGTTGCATCGAGCGTATGGGCGAGTGTTTTTGCAATGCTTGCCGTCCTCGCCATCAATCTTCCAGGGATAATCACCGCGCTTGTGAAGAATGGCCCGGGCTCGCCGTTCTATCCGATAGGCTACATTCAATATGCGACTCCGGTTATCAAACCGGCTTGGCTGGTGTTCGCGCAGACGGCCATCTTGCAATTCTTGGTGGCAGCGTTCATCTCGCTTGTCGTTCACCTTGCCGTGAAGATTGCCAATAACCCTACGCTTGGAATCGTGTTCGTATGTGCCCTGATGGGGGTGACGATGGTTCCCGGGTATTACGGAAGATCCATCGCTTTACGTGAGTTCGCCCTGTTGAATCCCCTTACGTATGCGAACACTGAGTTGACCGTCGGCGCCTATAGCCCGTACCCGACAACGCAGATAGTGAATCTGCCTGGACTTTGCTTCGAGCGTGGCGCGATTGCCCTCGTATGCGCAATCGGGATCGAGGTGCTGGCAATTAGCCTGCTTTGCGTTGCTGGAAAGAGCGGCTGCGCGTGCCCGATATCCCCGATTTGTCTTGAGAGAGGTTCCTTCACTGCATCGAGAACGGCAACTCGTTCGAGCGCTTGTGCCTCCGCCGTTGCATACGTAAGAACGATGGGGAAACTGCTCCTGCGTTCTCCTACCCTCGCCGTATGCGCGATTGCAATGTCGACGACGATGCTGGCCCCGGCTCTGGTCGAGATGTTTCCTGACGCTGATAACGTTTCCGCTGTTCGGTATAGGGATGGGGAGCTCCGTTCAATAGATCGGTATCTAGAGCAGAATGCTGCGAATATGGACGTCGAGGGCAAAGCGGCCCTGGAAGACATGCGGGATGCTCTTTCGGGTTTCGTGTACGCGCCTATGCCTGCGGAGGGGTTTCGAAGCCTTGCGACGTACGAGCGCGCTCGAGGTGAGCTGGGCGCGGCAGATGCGACTCTCCTGCAATCGATCGGAATCGAGCCGGAGACTCCTTCTCGTGCGGAGGCGCGCGCCCTTCTGCTTGAGTCGATCGCGAGCTTGCCGGACCCCAAGGTTTACGAGTTAAGTACGAAGATGCCCCCATTAATCCTCCTTTCGTATCTCCAGGCAGCGCTTCCCTCCTTATTTTTGCTGTTGCCCGTGGTTGTCACATCGCTCGCGTGCACCCACCTGCAGTGTCGTTCCCTTCTGGTTCTCCAGATCCCCGCAACAGCGCATGTGCGTTTTCTGACGGCTGTTGCGCTGGCTCTCCTGCTTGGCTTGGTGCTGCTTTTGGTGTCGATGGTTCCCGCTGTCGTTGTGTCCGTGATTAAGAACGGTGCGGGTGGATCGGAGTATCCCGTCGCTCTCATTCGGGCGGGAGCTTCGACAACGTCCATGGTGGGGGAGGCGGTGTTGTGCAGTATTCCGTTGCTGGTCATGGCATACGGCGTGATTTCCGTCGTCGCTGCGTTGACAGCAGCGATTAGCCGCAACCCCGTTGTCACCGGAATGGTTTGCGCGGTTCTCTTGGTGTTGGGTTCGTTGAGCGCTCATGTTGAAAGCGTGGGCATGGGCGTCGCGCTGCTGGCTCCATTCGCCTCGTTTGATCCCGCTTCCCAGGTGGGGACGATTGGGTTCCTTGGGCGAGGGACGAACGCGATGCCTTTTGGAGAGGTCGTCGGCGCATCGGGCGCTCTGCTGGTGGTCTTGGGCGCCGTATCTCCGTTGATGGTGCGCCTGAGTGTTCCAAAGATCGAAAGGGGATGATCTCGATGATTGACCTTCAAACGCTGACGATCTCTTATGGAAAGAAGGTGCTCGTAGATTCGGTGAACGCTGAGTTTGCCCCGGGTACGGTCTACGGTCTCGTCGCTCCGAACGGGCATGGAAAGACGACGTTGCTGCGTGCGATGGCAGGTTTGCCGGGTCCTCGCGTGGACGGGAGCATCGTTCTGGATGAGGTGCAGGGTACGGGTGCGAGAGAGGTCTGTTCTATGATCTTCTATGCACCTGGTGAGGGGACGCTGCTGTATCCCGGATTGCGTGCGGAAGATCACCTCAAGATGGTTTGCGATATGTGGCCGCATGCTCGCGATATCGAAGAGATAGTGGAACAAACGCAGATAGGCGAGTTCGCGAAGATGAGGATCCGCACTCTGAGCCCGGGCATGAAGCAGCAGCTTACCCTGGCGATTGCGTATGCGACGGGCGCGCGGTACCTTCTATTAGATGAGCCCATGAACGCGCTCGACCCCAGCAGGGTGGACTTGCATTCCGAGATTCTCAGGAAGCTGGCCGATTCTGGTACGTGCATCATCATGTCATCCCACATCTTGGATTCGGTCGATAGGCTGTGCGATGAGATTCTGTTTTTGAAGGATGGGAGGCTCATTAGAAGCATTCCGCAAGATGATGCTGCGCCGAAGTCTCCTGGATCCCATTTCGCAAAGCCTGCCAGACGCGCCGAGGGTGCGCTAAGCACGTATCGGCGACTCTACGAAAAGGGCGGGTAGAAATGCAAGTTAAAAATCTATGTGGCCAATGTGATACCGTTGAACCCGCGTATCGATACCGCTCAGCCATTCGCCTCGCCCCCGTCGCACGCATCTTCATCCGGTCTGTTACTTTTAATCTAACAATTCTTTGAGGAACGTAGGTGCTTCCAAATGTACTGTCGACTTCTTCTCAAACTAATCCTAAGAGACAGGGCCGTATGGATCTCTACGCTCGTTCTCGCTGCAGCCTTTTCCGTCCCCATTGCGTTCAATTCACCCATTTACGGCCCCTTCTTTATGAAGCAGGGCATGCAGAGCTTTGTCGACGCATTCAATACGCGCGCGCCCCAGGCCAGCGGCATAGACCTATCGCCAGAGCAGCAAGTCGACGCGGAGCTTGCAAGATACGCGAACGCCGCCCTTGCCGCTCAAACCGACGCCGCCTTTCTCGATTCTGCCGAGAGCTACTACGCGCTCATGGGCGAAGGCTTCCAATCCGGGTCCATCGTGGGAGACCGAGAGACCAATGACGCAGCGCTCGCATATTGCCGTGCCCTGAGCAGTTCCGGCATCACGGATATCCCGGCCTCCGCAAGCGACCTGCCATTCCTTTCCTTCCTGCCTTACGCCATTGCCACGGCGCCGTCTTTCCTTCCCTTCATCCCCTTCCTTCTCTCGTCGATACTCCTGCTCGGCGCCACAAGGCCTGCGACCCTGGCGGCGAAGGCGCCCGTGCCCAAATTCCGGCGCCTTATCCAGATCGTGTTTTCGATAATCGCCGCGGGGACCGCGATGCTCCTCGCCGGCCTCGCACCCGGGGGCATTTACGCCTTGGCCCTAAACGGCTTCGGGCAAATTGGGTACCCGATCGCCTTCTTCCATGACGGCGCGCTTGCCACCACGACCGCGGGAGACGTCTTCACGACCCTGCTTCTCGCGCTGCTTGCGGGCGGAACCTTGATATCCGTTTGCTCCGCCGTCCTATCGACCGCAACGAGGCGCGTCCTCGCGGGCCCCCTTGCCTCCGCGCTGCTTGTCGCGGCCCCGGCATTCCCGTTACTGTCCGATTCGGCACTGGGGCATAATGCCGTGCTCGGGCTCCTGCCACTGCCCGTATTCTCGCCTATCGAGGCAACGGGTTACGTGGGATGCTTCCCGACGGAATTCATTGGCTCCGGTTCAGGCAGCGCATCGATGCTTGCCGTGGCCCTGGCATACGTCGCGGTCTTTTTTACGGTCGGCGCCGTTGCGGCACGTTCCCCCAAACAGCCTGGACCCGCGAAAAAGCACCATGGGCTCGAGCTTCTGGACGCGAGCGTGGGATACGGAAGCACGACGATACTTTCAATCGGGTCGCTTTTCCTGAGCCCGGGAACGGCGGCGGGCCTCGTTGCTCCCAACGGCTCGGGGAAAACCACCCTTCTTGAAGCGCTGTCGGGCCAATTTCCCACCCGCATCCGCTCGGGAAGCCTGGCGGCAGACGGAATCTGCCAACGCCGATCAGCCGAATTCGCAGAACTCGTCTACCTGAGCTCTTCGGGCGGCGCGGATCTCTACCCCACGCTATCGGCCATCGAGCACCTTGCTTTCGTTAGGGAGGCGTGGAAATCGGCCGCCGACATCGACTCGCTCTGCGACTCCCTCGGAATCTCCCCATATCTCGACAAGCCGACCCGTAAACTCTCGACAGGAATGAAGCAGCAGGTAAAGCTTGCCATGGCGATAGCGACCGATTGCCCGTACCTTATCCTCGATGAACCGCTGAACGGCCTCGATCCGGGAAAGCGGAAAACCTCCTGCGACGCGATGCGCAGCGAGGTGGCGCGGGGACGCAGCGTGCTCATTTCAAGCCACCTGCTCGACGACCTGGCAGACCTCACCAACTCGTTCTACTTCATCGAGGCCGGCACGCTCGTGGAAAAGATCGAGTCGTCCTCGCAGACGCTCAAGCAGGAATACCTCGATACATACGAGGGAGGCGAATGACATGAAACTATTTGAACAGCTGAAGTCCAATGCGTCGCGCATGGCTGTCTACGCCATCCTCGTGGCAACGGCTTTATGCGGAATCGCGGCACCCGTCTATGCGCTCAACGGGGAGAAAGGCGATGTCGAACCCGCGTACATGGCTTCGACGGTTAAGGACCGGTACAAAGCCTTCTCTGGAGACACGTTTTACGTAGCAGAGTACGACACGACCTACCGTCAGCTTCGCTACAACAAGGGCTACGACTATCTAGGCGCAGAGGCAATCAGCTATACGTCGGGTTGGTACCGCTCCAACTATGGACACATAACCCAGTTCAAGTGTAACTACCGTGTGTACAACTAAAGCAACCGGCCGGGACGAGGGGTGACGCAAAAGCGTCGCCCCTCGTTTTTAACCATGTCAACTGAACCTAGTTCAGTTTGGTTGATTTCCGATCTCAGCCGAACACATTGAGCGGAAAGGCCGTTCCCGCAGTCAGTCGAACGTCCCCGGGGCCCTTCTCAGGCCCCGGGGACGGCATTTTCCCAGTTGAAGGAACGGTGGAGATGTGTTTCGATGGGTCAGATTCGTGTCGTTCCGAAAAGACCGTGAACCTTTTGTGGGACACGCGGCGCCGTGGTACCATAGCCGAGTTTGTTGTCTTGGTCGGAAACCAAGACGCCTTATGCGCTGATCGGTAACCAGCGCCTGACCAATAAGGAGTCCTACCATGAAGCAGGGTATCCATCCCCAGTATGTCGAGTGCACGGTGACGTGCTCCTGCGGCAACACCTTCAAGACGCACGCTACCGTGTCCGAGATGAAGGTTGAGCTTTGCAACGAGTGCCACCCGTTCTACACCGGCCAGCAGAAGTTCGTCGACACCGGTGGACGCGTCCAGCGCTTCGCCGACAAGTTCGGTTCCGCTAAGGAGCAGGTGGCTGCTCGCGAGGCCGCCAAGAAGGCCGAGCGCGCCGCTAAGGCCGCTGAGATCGAGGCTGCCAAGAAGGCTCTGTACACCGGACATATCGGCGATGGCAAGATCTTTGTATACAATGTTGACAGAGTAGTAAAAGTCCGCACCGGTGAAGAAGATACGGATGCACTGCAGGATGTAGAATAAAAAGTAAACATTCTCCTTAGATAAAACAGAACCTCCGGACATCTCAGAAACATAAAAAAAGAGATGTCTGGGGGTTTTTTTCTCTTTTTAATAGTGATATACTTAACAAAGATATCCGGCTGAAACCTCCGGCAGGATACCGGAGCGTGGAAGAGGTATATAGGAAAATCATTTTCAGACACGCTCAAGGGGAGCATGGAAAGAAATGAGGGTATTACATGGAACAAAAAGAGAAAAAAAGAAGAAAAAAGAAAAGCAACCGGGGGGCATATTATGATTATAATCTTCTTGCGATTGTAATTCTGCTGATCTGCTTCGGGCTGATTATGTTATACAGTACCAGTGCGTATGAAGCACAGATGAAATTTCATGGAGATGATATGTATTATTTCCGCAGGCAGGCACTGATCAGTGTGGGAGCGATCGCTGTTGCCATCTTTATTTCAAAATGGGATTATCATCTGATGATTCCATTCGCAGGAACTTTGTACCTGATATCAGTTGTACTGATGGCGATGGTGCGGTTTACTCCATTTGGAGTGGAAGCCTATGGTTCCAGACGATGGTTAAAGCTGGGTATTCAGTTTCAGCCGGCAGAGATAGCCAAGATAGCGATTATTATTTATATGCCTATACTTGTTATCAAGATGGGAAAACAGGTAAAGCAATTGAGGGCAGTAATCTGGCTGCTGATCTTTGGTATGATACAGGCGGGTGCGGCTTTTGTTTTTACGGATAATCTGAGTACCGGTATGATTATCGGAGGAATCGCCGTCGTTATGATTTTTATTGCACATCCGAAAACAAAGCCTTTTGTTGTACTGGCTCTCGGTACCAGCGTGGTGGCAGGAAGTGTCATTGCTTACATGGGTATGACGATGACTACCAGTGATAACTTTCGTATCCGAAGAATCTTATCCTGGCTGCATCCGGAGGCCAATATGTCATCCGGCGGCTACCAGGTGCTGCAGGGACTGTACGCAATCGGAAGCGGCGGATTTTTCGGAAAAGGACTTGGCAACAGTGCGCAGAAGCTGGGAACGATTCCTGAGGCGCAGAATGATATGATCTTTTCGATTGTATGTGAGGAACTGGGAGTTTTCGGTGCGGCATTATTACTGCTGATGTTTGGGTATCTGTTATACCGGCTGTTTTTTATCGCGCAGAATGCGCCGGACCTTTATGGAACGCTGGTTGTGACAGGAATCTTTGTACATATTGCATTGCAGGTAATCCTGAACCTTTGCGTAGTATTGAATCTGATGCCTACAACCGGTATCACGCTTCCATTTGTCAGTTACGGAGGTACGTCGATCCTGTTTTTGATGGCAGAGATGGGAATTGCCCTGAGTGTGTCGGGAAGGATCCAGACGACGGGAGAAGACATCACGGAGGCAGAAACAGCATAAATTCTGTGCACTGCGAAGCGTGTTACTGAGAATAGAGGGAACAGTAACAGAGAAATAAAGTTTTTTGCATATTTTCCTGAATGGGTTGACAAATGATTTTATAATAGCTATACTTTCGTTAAACAAAGGCGTAAAGTCGAAAATGCTTTATGAAGGAGATAAAAGATATGCTTGAAAAAATGAGAGAGATTATTGCAGAGCAGTTGAACTGTGATGGTGAGACAATTGGTCTTGACACCTCATTTAAAGATGATCTGGGAGCAGATTCACTGGATTTATTTGAACTGGTTATGGCTCTGGAAGAAGAATACGGACTGGAGATTCCGGCAGAGGAATTGTCAGATGTGGAAACCGTCGGAGACATAATTGAATACTTAAAAAACAAAGGTGTGGAGGATTAATTCCACACCTTTTACCTTGAATAGGATAAGGATCGTGCGTGTGCAAAACACACAGCAATCCGGGACATTTACATTATAAAACAGGAGCGAAATATTATGAGCACAGTAAAAACAAGATTTGCACCAAGCCCTACCGGAAGAATGCACGTAGGAAACTTAAGAACGGCATTATATGCATATCTGATCGCAAAACATGAAGGCGGAAAGTTCATGCTGCGTATCGAGGATACCGACCAGGAACGTTTTATGGAAGGTGCACTTGATATCATCTACCGTACTCTGGCAAAGACGGGTCTGGTACATGATGAAGGTCCGGACAAAGATGGGGGTGTAGGCCCTTATGTGCAGAGTGAGAGACAGGCACAGGGTCTGTATCTGAAATATGCAAAAAAACTGATCGAGCAGGGAGACGCTTATTATTGCTTCTGCGATAAAGAACGTCTGGAAAGTTTGAAGACAGAAGTAGCAGGAAAAGAGATCACCGTATACGACAAACACTGTCTGCATCTGTCCAAAGAAGAAATCGAGGCAAACCTGGCAGCAGGAAAACCATACGTTATTCGTATCAATATGCCGACCGAAGGAACCACAACTTTCCATGATGAGCTGTACGGAGATATTACAGTAGAAAATAACGAATTGGATGATATGATTCTGATCAAATCTGACGGATATCCGACCTACAACTTTGCAAATGTTATCGATGATCATCTGATGGGAATTACTCATGTAGTAAGAGGAAACGAATATCTGTCCTCTGCACCGAAGTACAACCGTCTGTATGAAGCATTTGGATGGGAGATCCCAAAATACATCCACTGCCCGCTGATCACAAACGAAGATCATCAGAAACTGTCCAAACGCTGCGGCCATTCTTCTTATGAAGATCTGCTGGATCAGGGATTCCTGACTGAAGCAATCGTAAACTTTGTGGCACTTCTTGGATGGAGTCCGTCTTCCGACAATGAGATCTTCTCTCTGGAAGAACTGGTAAAAGAATTCGATTACCACAGAATCAGCAAATCTCCTGCAGTTTTTGACATGGTAAAACTTCGCTGGATGAACGGCGAATACATGAAGAAGATGGAGGATGACAAATTCTATGAGATGGCTCTGCCGTATCTGAAAGAAGTGATCACAAGAGATCTGGACTTCCACAAGATCGCTGCTATGGTAAAAACAAGAATCGAAGTATTTCCGGATATCAAAGATCAGGTGGATTTCTTTGAAAAGGTACCGGAATATGAGACATCCATGTATGTGCATAAAAAGATGAAAACCAATGAAGAAACTTCTCTGCAGGTACTCAGGGAAGTACAGCCGTTACTGGAGGCACAGGAAGATTTCAGCAACGATGCACTGTTTGAGATGCTTTCCGCTTACGCAAAAGAGCATGGTTACAAAGTTGGTTATGTGATGTGGCCGATCCGTACCGCTCTTTCCGGAAAACAGATGACACCGGCAGGCGCCACAGAGATTCTGGAAGTACTCGGAAAAGAAGAGAGTCTTGTAAGAATCCAGGCGGCCATTGACAAACTGAACTAACTATGCAGCAGGTAGTATTCCGCGAGGTGTTTTGGCATGGTTCTGCCAGAATCCCTCACGGTTACAAGCTGACAAAAGCAGCAGAATAATTCCCATATGGAGGGAAAGAATGGAGTTTAACAGGGAACAGCAGCAGGCAATGGAACATAAAGATGGTCCGATGCTTGTACTTGCCGGACCGGGATCCGGCAAAACGGAAGTTATTATCCGCCGTACCCGTAAACTGATTCAGAATTATCAGGTCGCTCCTTCATCTATCCTGGTGGTCACCTTTACCAAGGCGGCTGCAGGACAGATGAGGGAGCGATTTTTACACCTGTGCGGAGTGGAAAAAAGTCAGGTGACTTTTGGTACATTCCATGGAATCTTTTACGGTATTCTCCGGCAGGCGTACGGTATCACATCGGCAAATATCGCCGGTGAAGAAATAAAATATCAGATTTTACGACAGATTTTACAGAATTCTTCCCTGCAGATGGAAGACGAAAATGACCTGCTGGAATCGCTGGCAAGAGAGATCAGCACGGTAAAAAACGGTCGGATCCCGTTGAGCCACTATTATTCGGCAAGCTGTCCGGATGAGCAGTTTCGGAAAATCTATGAGACATACGAAAAACGGCTGCACGGGAAACGATTGCTGGATTTTGATGATCTGCTGGTATACTGCTACCAATTATTTCAGAAACATCCGGATATTTTGCAGGCATGGCAGAAAAAGTTCCGGTATATCCTGATTGATGAGTTTCAGGATGTCAACCAGCTGCAATATGATATTGTCCGGCTTCTGGCACTTCCGGAGAATAATCTGTTTCTGGTAGGTGACGATGACCAGTCGATCTATCGGTTCCGTGGAGCCAGACCGGAGATCATGCTGCAGATTCCGAAGGATTTTCCACAATTGAAGCAGGTGATCCTGAAACAGAATTATCGCTGTACCGGAGAAATAGTAGAAAAATCCCAGAATGTGATCCGCTGGAATGATGCGAGATATGAAAAACAGCTGTTTACGGAAAATGATAAGGGAAAACCGCTCGAGATACGGACATTTGAAAATGAGAGCGAGGAGACGACTTGGTTGTTAAAGCAGATTCAGAAGGATCTGGCGGAAGGGTGTCCGCACAAAGAGATTGCGATTCTATTCCGTACCAATCATAATTGCAGAATGACAGTGGAACGGCTGATGGAGTACAACATTCCGTTTACCATGAGGGATGTCCTGCCGAATCTGTATGAACACTGGATTTCCAGGGATATTCTCACTTATCTCCGTATCGGAATGGGGAGCCGCAGACGGGCAGATTT
>OGRT01001861.1_pt1 | contig 13802 bp, 9 predicted proteins | sample 1553581 | NCBI WGS metagenome assembly OGRT01 (sample SAMEA2580113, study PRJEB22360) | human gut metagenome | biome: human gut; feature: human-associated habitat; material: faeces | place: Denmark | collected 2008/2010
TATTTCTCGTATATACTATTTTTCAATTTTTTCCCATAAATTTATATTCAATGTAAAACTTTCTTTTTCTGACTCCCACCAGACGTCTCCATTGTATTTTTCTACAATTTGTTTTACGCTAGACAGACCAAAGCCATGATTACGCTTATCAGATTTTCTCGTGTGAAGATCCATTACTGTTTCACTGCATGAATTTTTACAACAAATGACAATTCCATGATTTTCGTATACTGCAAACAAGTCGATCCATTTTTCTTTTTTGCAAGACTCGCATGCTTCGATTGCATTATCCAATATATTTCCGAACAACACTCCTAAATCCGTTCCTGTAATTCCCAGTATCTCCGGCAATTTTACATCTAACTTTGCTTCAATCTGCTTTGCTTCAATCTCTACATACTTCATATTCAAGATTCCGTTCACAACTGCGTTCGCAGTAAATAATTTCTGCTCTGCCTTTTCTAATTGATTCAAGATACTGCAAACTTCCCGCTTTCCCTCTTCAATTTCTCCTTTTTCAAGATATCCGTATATTCCTGCGATCTGATTTTTCATATCATGCCGAATCTTTCGGATTTCCTGCTGATGCTGCTCGACCTGTTCGTAATGAAGCTTTTGATATTCATATTCTTTTAACTGATTTTTCATCTCCCCTTCTGCGATATGATATTGCTCCTGTTTTCGGAAAAGAATATAAGTGATAATATTGATCACGATGACGATTGTCACTATCCAACTAAAAATCAGATCAATCGAATTCCTCATAATCTGCGCCTCATGAAGATAAATAATCAAAACAGCGCTTAATATCGGAATAATCAAAAAGCTTTTCTGTACCTTTCTCTCCGGCGCATTTTTCTTGCGCCTGCTGAAAAAATATAGGACAAGCACGAGGATCAGTCGCAGTTCTGTAAGAAAGCGTTGGAAAAACTGCGTAATATCACTGTCCAATTTCGGCATTTCGGATGCCTCAATATGAAAAAAATATCCTATACTCAATGCAACAATTCCTTCAATCGTAATTATAAATGCAAAAAAAGAACTTCCTACAAATAATTTCCTCTTCCAATTTCCTTCAAAAAATCCAAGTACAACTACGATAAAAATAATTGTCACCACTAAATTAATATCCGAATTGGCAAAATAATCATTGATAAAAGATGCCATTACCGCCACTACAATTAATATTATGAAATCAATTCGCTTTCCTATCCGTCTCCTCGGTTTGAAAAAGCACAAAGCAAACAAATACATTACTAAAAAATCGATTGTACTCCATACATATTCCATCATCTATTCTCTTCCCCCTTTGCTCATCAGAATAAATTTTTGATATGCTTTGTTGAACTCCTGCTTATAAGTCCTTGTAATCGGCACTTTCAATCCCGAACGAAGGGGAACTGATTCACGCTCCACTTCCCTTAATTTTTCCAAATTAACAAGATATGAATTATGTACTCTCACAAACATAGATCCTTTTATATCTTCTTCAATCTGACTCAAACTTCCGTAAAACTCATAATCTCTTTTTTCTGTATGTACGATGATTTTTCTTCTGCGGCTTTCGATGCACTCAACCTCATCATAATAAAAAATCATATCTTTCAATTTGTTTGTAAAGCGGATATAATTTCTTTTTTCCCGGATGATCCGCAGAGCGCGCATAATCACATTGTGCGCAGTATCAGAATCGATCGGTTTCACCAGATACTGAAACGCCTGCACGTCGAATGCTTTCTGCATCATCTCACTATGATTTGTCATAAAAATGATCACTGCATTTCTATCCTCTGTTCGGATATGTTCTGCCAATTCCAGTCCGCTCAGCTTCTTCATCTCAACGTCAAGAATATACAGTGCATATGGCATATTTCCTTTCTCAAGCAATTCTTCGGCAGACACGAAGCATTCACATTTTCCTGCCATCCCTGTTATTTCTAAACACTTCTCTACATTTTTTTCAATCGAATTTTGTATAAATTCTTCATCTTCACATATCGCTATTCTCATTTGACCTTACGCTTTCTTCTCTTCCTTTATTATTTTCTTTCACGTTTTTGTCTCAGACTTCTGAAATCTAAGCACAATCCCTGTCCTGAAATACACCACATCAAATAAGAGTCTCTAATATTTCCAGTGATTTAAAATGCTTTCCGACATATATATCCGTCATCCTGCTCATCACATTTCCAAGTTCTGTCAATACTTTTTCTGTCACATTAAACGTATATAATTTCTCAATCGTACTTGTTTCTATATATTGCATACTATACAAAGTCGAAGGATCCAGACTCATCCCGTCCCGCACGTCTTTCATACATTCGCTGCACACAAGTCCGCCTTTCACCGCGCTGAACACGGCATGTCTTTCTTTATTTCCGCAAGTCATACACTGAAATACCTGCGGCGCCTGTCCGTTGATCGTCAACGCTTTCAATTCAAATATGTAACGGATAAGCATGTTTGGAATATGCGGATTTGTCAGCGCCCGAAGCGTCTGATAAAGAAGTTTTAACATTTCCCGCTCATCATTGAATTCTTTCGTATAGTAATCTGTAAATTCCAGAAAATAAAAACCGTAATATGCTCCGATAATGTCGCCTCTCAGCTCGGCAAAATAATTAGAAATACTTGCCGACTGTATCGTGTAAGACGTCCTCCCCTCATACATCGTAAACGTTCCGAAAGAAAACGGGTTGAGCGCACCGACAAGCGGACTGTTCGGGCGTCTTGCCCCCCGTGCAAACGCCGAGATCTTTCCCTGTTCTTTTGTAAGTATTACAACACGCCGGTCATACTCGCCGACCGGCATCGTAGAGAGTACTATCCCTGTCAGTATAATCTGATTCACGCCGTTCCTTTCTGCCGGAGCTTCCATCTGCTTTCCGGCTGTTTTTATAATTCAAATAATCATCAATCTTTCCTGATGTCATAAATAATTCCCAGTATTCTTCTTTCATCTGTTCCACCTCTTCTTCCGTGATCTTTAAGAATAGTTTCCCCGACAGAAAAGAAGGTCATACTGTATAAAAAATACCATTTTTATTATAGAAAATTTTTCGATGCGATCACCGCTGCGTTGATATTACTCGTCCTCTCTGTATCCGAAATTTTTCATAAGATAATCGCTGTCGCGCCAGTTTTTCTGTACTTTTACCCACAGTTTCAAATTCACTTTACATCCGAGCAGTCTCTCGATCTCGTAACGCGCGGTACTTCCAATCTTTTTCAGCATACTTCCCTGTTTTCCGATAATAATTCCTTTGTGGGAATCTCTTTCACATATGATCGTCGCGTCGATATGCATTACTCTTCGTTCTGCCTTCATCCGATCGATCGCCACCGCTATTCCGTGAGGAATTTCTTCATTCAGACAGTGAAGCGCTTTTTCCCTGATCAGTTCTGCCACGATCTGACGCTCCGGCTGATCTGTGACAGTATCTTCATCGTAAAACTGCGGTCCGTACGGAAGATATTTTAAAATCACTTTTATAAGCTCATCTGTATTATCTCCGGATCTTGCCGATACAGGCACGATCTCTGCAAAATCATATTCTTTTCTGTATGCGTCGATAAATGTCAGTATCTCTTCTTTTTTCACCATATCGATCTTATTAATAACGAGAACAACCGGAGTTTTCACTTTCTTAAGCTGTTCGATAATATGACGGTCTCCCGCCCCGATAAAAGCAGACGGCTCGACAAGCCAAAGCACAACGTCAACTTCGTTCAAAGAACGCTCTGCAATATTTACCATATATTCTCCAAGCTTATTTTTTGCTTTGTGGATACCCGGAGTATCCACAAAAACAATCTGGCCTTCCTCTGTCGTTAAAACCGTCTGGATACGATTTCTCGTCGTCTGCGGTTTATTCGATGTAATCGCGATCTTTTGTCCGATCAAATGATTCATTAATGTTGACTTTCCTACGTTCGGTCTTCCGATCAAAGTTACAAACCCTGATTTAAAATCTTCTCTCATATCAATATCCTTTCCCGCGCTTACTCTTTCTCATCCTGTCTTTTTATTCTCACTGCAAGCCTTCTGCGCTTCTCTTTATCTTCCTTATTGTTTTTAATCTTATCTTCTTCGTTTTCCTTGTATTTCCTTTATCCGGTCATCCGACCGCTTCATCATTCTCTTTTTCGCTGTTCTGTCATACTTCTTAGCTTAATGTTCTGATCTCCATGAACATCTCTTTTTGTTCTTCGATCTTTTCCTCGCTTCCGATCACGCAGATTTGATCTGCGTCAAGCACCGCTTTTAATATTTTTGCAAGCGCGCGGATATCTTTTTGATCAGCCGAAAGAATCTGCTCTCTTTCCCGGCGGATCATTCCCTCTGTCACGCGGCTCATATACAAATTCATAGAACGGCTTCCTTTTGCGGCAGGATTCATCGGGCGGTCGATATTACTGATCGTTCCGATAATAAATTTATTCATATCTCTGTCGTCTACATTAAAGTTTTCAAGATAATCTACAACGCCTTCGTAAATCTCCATCGTTTTCTCAAGATTCGGATCGCGGTACGAGATCAGATAACCTTCTCCGATCCGGTTAAAATTACTCATACATCCATAAGCTCCGCCTTTCACACGGACATTCTGCCACAAATAATCGTAGCTTAAAATCACTTTCAAGATCTGAAGCGCTCCTGTATATTCTTCTCCGCCGTCAATGAAATTGCCGACTCTTGCAACGTACTGTACTTTTGAAGATGTTTTAAATCCTTCGTTTCTTTTTTTACAATGAATGATGCATCTGTTTTCTTTCGCTTCTGTTTGTACCACATCTGCGTCGTTTAGCTGTTTTGATACAGCCGCAAATGCATTTTCCATATAGGCAAGTCCTTCTTTTGCCGAAGTATAGCTGACCATCATATTATCTGCGCAAAAGATCTGTTTTGAAATTGCTTTTAACCGACAGATCAATTCTTCTTTATGGTCGTCAAAGTTTTCTTCGATTTCTTTTACTACTTCGTAAAATTCGATTCCGTCTGTATCGTCTTTAAATTTTGCAAGAGGCGATGTATATGACAACGCACGCAAAGCGGCAGTTGTATGTCCCGATGACAAGAACGACATACTAAGGCGTGATTTGAGCATCGCAAGAATCTCTTTTAAGCGTTTCTCATCGTCAAGCTTAGAACAAGTCAGTATTTCCCGCATCATAGAGAAAAGAACGTCCATCTTCGGATACAGTGATTTTCCTTTCATTTCAAATGTCGCTTTGAATTCCTTTTCCTTTACTTTCTGCGCATCTGCATATAATTCAAGCGACGTTCCGATTCCGCCTGTATGGATATTGATCTCATTAAACAACTCTCCATACTCGTAATTCTCTGTATCGATAATGCCGAGGACACTTTGCAAAATGCCGACATACGGAAGATCTTCTTCCTTGACCGCAGAAAGATCGAACAGAAGCGTTACATACCCGATTCCGTTTGTCTCAACATTATGATAGATCGTTTTCACTGAGTCGATCTCCATCTCTGTATTATAGACAGGCGCGATTTCCGGGGAAATATCTTCTCTTCTAAGCACCGGAATCTTCGCCAGATCTTCCGGCGCAGATTCTTCTTCCTGATACGCTTCCAGATCTTTTGTATCCTGCACAAGTTTCTCAATCTCTTCTTCGGACAGACTTTCTTTATACGCCTGCAGTTTCTCTGCAAGCTCCCGATCCATTCTCGCAGTCCTTCCCTTCTCCGGTCGGATGATTACGATCGCCCCGTGCGGATTCTCCAAAAGATAATCTCGGATCAACTGCTCAAAATAACCTGTTTCGATCTGACTTTTCAAAAACTCAAATGTCGGAATCGCCTCCATATGGATAAACGGTTTTTCTTCATCATAAAGCCAGCTATCGAACAACTGAAGTCCGTACATCAATCCTCTCGGATAACTTCCGAAGTCCGCCTCTCTGAAACGGAACTCATAATAATTCAGTCCAGCCTGCAATGCTTTTTTATCAATTCCGCCTTCTGCAATATTTCGCAGCGTATTTTCAATCACTTCCACAAACGCTTCCTTCTGCTCCATATTTGCATTTTTAGAAATAACAGAAAAAATCGGCTGATAAACTCCATTATCATATGATCCCATAATATCTTTTCCGATTCCCGCATCAAGAAGCGCTTTTTTCAGCGGCGCTCCCGGAGCAGACAAAAGCGCATAATCTAAAATCTGAAATGCAAGATAGAGCTTTTCATCTAAGGAAGTTCCGATCACTTTATTATAAGAAAGATAAGTGTTATCCGCTTCGCTTTCATCGCTTGCTATAGAATATTCCTGAACAATCTCCTGCATTTGTGAAAACGGCTTCTGATACTTAATCTCCGAATCAACCTCAATCTCATCAAAATCAGACAAATACTTTTCATCAAGCCAGTTCAGTTTTTCTTCCATATCCATATCGCCATACAGATAAATATAGCTGTTTGACGGATGATAATATTTCCTGTGGAAATCAAGAAACTGTTCATACGTCAGATCAGGGATCACTTCCGGATCGCCGCCGGATTCATTTGCATACGATGTATCCGGAAACAGAGAATTCAAAATCACCCGGTCAAGCACCCCTTCAGGTGAAGAAAACGCACCTTTCATCTCATTGTATACAACTCCCGACAACTTCAATTCCTCATCCGGTGCATCCAGTTTATAACTCCATCCTTCCTGACGAAACGTTTTATCCTGCTCGTAAATATTCGGATAAAATACCGCGTCCATGTAGACATGCATAAGATTCTGAAAGTCTTTATCATTGCAGCTTGCTACAGGATAAACTGTCTTGTCAGGATAAGTCATCGCATTTAAAAATGTATTAAGCGATCCTTTTACAAGCTCTACAAAAGGATCTTTTACCGGAAACTCTCTTGATCCGCACAATACAGAATGCTCCATAATATGAGGTACTCCTGTACTGTCTGACGGCGGTGTACGAAAACCGATGGCAAACACTTTATTTTCATCATCATTTTCCATAAGAAGAACTCTTGCTCCGCTCTTCTTATGACGCAGAAGCGTTCCTTTTGAACTCAGATCAGATAAATCTCTGCTTTGTACAATTTCATAAGACTTTAAATCACATATACTCATTTTTTTCTCTCCTTCATATCTCTTTTTCTTTTATGCAGGCGGACATCTGTATGAGATGAGCGCCCGGTTATAAGTGAAACAGTAGCGTTAGCCACAATAAACAAAACCTTTGCTAAAATGCATTTCTCCATCCTCTGTTATAAACATCGCTTCTGTATCCGGTGTCTGTTCGATCAGTTCTAATCCTTTTTCTAATCCTAGCGCAAAACATGCCGTACTTAATCCGTCACCGTCCGCCGACTCTTCAGATAAAACAGTTACGGACACGAGTCCGTTTTCATACGGATATCCGGTTGCCGGATCTAATATATGGTGATACAGTTTCCCGTCTTTTTCAAAATATCTTTCATATATGCCTGAGGAAACAACAGACGTACCTGCAATTTCTACGGCTGACACTGTTTCGCTCCGATCGGCAAACGGCTTCTGGATTCCGATTTTAAACGGCTTCCCATCCGGTTTTTCTCCGACACATAACACATTTCCTCCAAGATCGATAACTGCGCTTTTCACACCTTCCGATACAAGATATTCTTTCACTTTATCTGCAATATATCCTTTTGCGACAGCTCCAAGCTCAATTCCCATTCCCTCTTTTTTAAAACGTAGTTTATTTCCTTTAAGCTCCACATCTTCATAGCCTACACATGCCTGCTTTTCCGCGATTGTCTCTGCATCCGGCACGATCTTTTCCCCTGAAGTAAAATCCCATAAAGAAGAAACAGGTTCGATCGTAATATCAAACGCTCCACCGGAAAGTTCACTATAATACAACCCCTTTTCGATCAACGCCGCGCACTCTTCGGATAAAAGATAATATCCGTCTTCCATCGGAAGCGTTCCGTGATTCAACGCATAAATCTCACTTTCAGGAAGCGTACGGCTGAATATCTTTTCATATTTGTCACAAAGCTTTAACGCTTTATCTATAATCTCTTCCGCATCCTTTTCTTCTCTATGTATTCCCTTTTCATTTCTTTTATCTTTGTCATCCGGCTTTTTCTCTTTTTCTTCTAAATCATAAATTGTAACAGTCACAACAGTATTCAATTTAAAATCACTTTTGCTGACGGGTTCGGCAGATTCTTTGTTCCTCACAAAAAATACGATTACAAAAAACAATACGCAAATAAAAACGACTCCGAATAGAATTCCTCTCTTTTTCTTCAATTATTTATCCTCCCGCCCGTTTTTATTTTCCATTTGTTGTTTTTCCTGCTTTTCCTGCAGTTCTTCCAGTTCTTCCATATCAAGCTCGATTTCAGGAAGAAGCTCAAAATAAAAATCCGTATATTTTTCACTTAAGGCGGCAATGCATCTCGTCTGCAGCATCTTAAACTTCCTTACGGAAAGCTCATCCTTGTTCAATTTAATATACGCGCTGATCCATAATTTTCTTCCCGTTCTGACAATGTCATAATAAATATCCACACAATTACTTTCCTGTATGATCGGTTCCACCGTCTGCTCGATCTCTGATACTGTTTCCTCCTCGGGAGAGATCAACAACAGATCCCTGATTCCGGTAAACACCGTTTTAACCGGGATCGGAAGCATGATCATAGACAGCACGATCGTGATAAACGGGTCCAAATACGGAGTTAATTGACCTACTCCTTTAAACGGAAGGAAAACCGGAAGGAAAAATACGGCTGTCATTCCGAGGGAAAGCATACTATCCATCTTCCACCCCTGCATCTCTACTGTAATAAGAGGGGAATTCATCGCTTTGTTTTTCCTCTTCAGATAAAATGTCACTATTATGCCAAGAACACAAGCAAGCAGCTCAAACCACGCTACAACTCCAAAATCAACTGTCCGCCCGCCGTGAAATAATATATTGATACTGTTCGTGATCAAACCGACTGTAACAGTGATCATTGTTATTCCTTTTACAACGATAAACACAGTCTCCATCTGCATATGCCCAAACGGATATTTCTCGTTACTCGGCTTATATAAAAGCGGTATTAAAAAGATAGACGGAAGAAGCATAACGAATTCGATTCCGTCATATACACCATCCAGCAAAACAGCCTGTGAACCTGTCACTATCGCCATTACAAGCTCCACTACGACAAACATCAAGTTCGCATACAGCGAAACAGACATTGCCTTTTTCTCTCTTTTTGAACTTTTTTTACCGATTCTCACAAAATCACCTTTATCTTTTTCTTTAGTCTATATCCATACTATATTACATCATATTCTCTCTTCTGTATATCCGGGATTTTATATTTCTTAGCGGAAAGCAAAAAAGACCATGCAGACGCTTCTCCATGATCCTTTTCCCAAATCCTATTCCTGATCTTTTTCTGACCCTGCTGCCTTGTAAAAATTGATTTACTCTACAACCACTGCCGTTCCGCTCACTGTCACCATCAGCATATTTCCGTCAGCCCCGAGAACTTCATAATCAACGTCAACTCCCACAACAGCATTCGCTCCTGCCGATGCCGCCCGCTGAGCCATCTCGTTAAGCGCATTCTGTCTTGCCGTCACAAGTTCTTCCTCGTATCCGCCTGATCTTCCGCCAAAAAAATTCGTGAAAGACGCCGCCAGATCTCTGACAAAATCCACACCTGAGACAACCTCGCCAAAAACAATTCCTCTGTAATCTACAATTCTTCTTCCCTCAATAGAAGGTGTTGTCGTAATAATCATACTTTTCCCCTTTCTTTTTTGTTTTTTCAATTAATAAGCAAATTATTACATATTTTCCATATGAAATCCATATGAATTTTTTCAACTTATTAAAGCGGATTTTTTCATTCTCTATCGGCTCTTCTGAATTCATGATTATATAGAAACCGTAAGCTGTTCAACATCTGCGCCGTTTTTCCATTTTCTATAGCAGATTTCTGTACACTTCCTGTATTCTTCAAAGAGATTCATTGCTGTTTGTTCATCCCCATATACTTTCCAACATCCCGAGCACTTGCTGCTAGCCGCCTTATTTTCTATAAATCCTTTGACATCTTCCGCCGGATATCCTAAAAATAAACCAATCTCATGTGGAAATTCTGAATCCTTCCGCAGTTTTTCAACCAATCTGCAGACACAACGATTTTGGTTTGTGCAGTCATACCCTTTATGTGCTAAAATCGTCTGCACTTTCTCATCAAAAAAATCCTGCTTTAATTTTTCCGGACGATAAACATAAATCAAAGCTCTCCTGCCTGATATGCGTACCGGAAGAATTCGGATTCCTTTTTTTGACAACTTCTGATTAAAATTACTTATTTCTCCGGACATCTTTTTTTTAGAATCACATGGACACGAAAAAAGACTTCCTGTTTTAAGCCCCGATAAAGTGGGCGAGCAATAACTTACAAGCATTTCTTCTGACATAGTCTCTTTGATTTCTCCTTAAACATTTTCCAAAAAGCAAATCGTTTCCTCAAAATAATAATCTTCTTCGCCTTTTAGTTAGTTTTAACTAACTAATCTTTACTCTATTTATGCAATTTTGTCAATCATAATTCTTGATTTCGATTGGCAGCCATAATGGCTTAATTTCGATCACCAATGTATCTGGCTAACCTGAGATTTGGTTCATAGCTGTCACAATAAAACGGCATAGCAAATTGCTACACCGTTTTAATGTGATCATATCAGATCTTATTCTTCACCGTCTTCCTCTTTTCTTTTTTTCTTTATTCCAAGAAGAAGCATCAATCCCGCAGCCAATGCAGCTAAACCTGTATATCCTGTTCCATTGCCAAAATCCCCTGTTTTTGGTGCATTGGAAATCGGCTTTTTATAAGAATTATTAACCACATTGTTCACTACTTTATTTTGAGAAATTTCAGGATCTTGCTTTTGATCCGGTTTGACCGGCTTCGGATCAACCTGCGGAACTGAGTTTGGATCTTTTGGATCAGTACCTTTTTCTTCCTCTTCTATATCCGTAAATCCATCTCCATCATCGTCTGTATCCGTGATATCCGGCTCTCCGTCTCCGTCCGTATCTCTTTGAACTACTACCGATATTGTTACAGGTTTTTTACTACCACTTTCCGCTGTTGCTATTGCATGAAGAACTACTGTCTGTTCTTCATAAGTGTCGGAATTCTTGTCACCCCAATTAAGTTTTGGCGTTCCTGTCAAATTTCCATTTTCATCAATGGAAAGACCTGAATTTAATCCTTCATCATGTACACCTTCTACAGTAAATGTCAGATTTGCTGTAATTACATTTGTATTTTCAGCTACTCTCTGTCCATCAATTTGTTTTGGCGGATTTTTAGTGACAACTAAAAAGTTATCCGTCACCACTACCTGCACTGTCGTATCTTCGCTTGTTCCGTCCGGGTACTCTACCGTCACTTCTATTTCGAATGTTCCCTCTGTCATTCCGTCCGGAAGGTTTTCCGGATTCTTCACTGTGACTTCCGTGTTCTCCGGTACGCTTTCTTCCTTCAGCGCACCTTTGATCTCCTCTTCCGTTGTTGCTTCGCCGTAGTTTTTATTAATCTGATCGAATTCCGGAATATACTTCTCATTATCTTTTTGTTCTTTTACTGTAACTGTTACTTGTACTTTATCTTCACTTCCATCCGGATAAGTAACTGTTACATCTACAGGATAATCCCCTGCTGTATTCCCATCCGGAATCTGAGTTGCATTATCAAGTGCTATTTCCAGTTCATCCACTGTATCTTCCGGATATCCCGGCACTGTTACCGCGCCTATAATTTCCTCTTCTGTCGTTGATGTTCCATACTCTTTAATAATCGACGTTGTCTGCGGAGTATATTTATCTGCATCCGCTAAAAACACTTCAATAGGAACAGTTACTTCAAAAGCTTCTTCTCTGTCAGGAACAGTTACTGACACTATCCCAGTCGTATTTCCTGCCTGACTTGTATTCGGAGCAGTTTTCCACCGATATGTTGTTCCTCCCGGCATTTTATTTGAATTTTCTACTCCTTTTTTCGCTAATACCGTATCTTCTGTTAAATCCTTTCCTTTGACAACTCTGAGAGGATCTTTGACTGCTTTTGGCGCTTCTTTTACCTTTGTTTCTGCTTCTTCCGCTTTCTCATACCTTTCATCTGAAGGAATGATCTTAACGGTAAGTTTATCTCCTGCTTTACCTAATACACTTGAATCAGTAACCGTAAATTCAAGTTCTCTATCTATTGTTTTTGGTATGCCGTTTTCCTCTGCATCTACATTATTAATTGTAGCAACGACAACTCCGTTTTTATTGATCAGCTGAGCTTTATTTCCCTTTCCGGCATTTTCATTTAAATGCACAACAGCTTTTACTTTATTATCACCTTCATAAGGAGCTGTAATTTTCGGAACGCCGATATAAGGACTTTGCTCATTATTTGCTTCCTCCTCATCAAGCTTTCCATCACCGTCAATATCCTGAATTCTATAGTAGCCTGTACCGTATGTATTCGTTATCAGAGCATCTTTTGTTTTATCTGTAATCCATGCGCTGAATATAAAATCTTTACCAAACGCTTCTCCTTCTTCTACTCCGGCTTCTCTTCTTAATTCCTCCAAAATTTCATTGATTGGCTTATTAAGCTTATAGACATATCTTATCGTGATCGGTTCGGGTCGTCCTCCATGAACATCTACTATTTGCGTAAACTGATTCTCTGTAATATCACCATAACCATATTTTTTATGACCTGCTGTTCTTACGATCGACAAATCTCGAACTTTGCGATTTGCTTTGTTTTTTAGAGAATAATCCGGATTCACATAATCAGCTGCATCCATGTAATAAAGCTCGATACCTCCAATATATTTTACCAATCTCGGATCGACTCCATACTCAAGAGTCCACGGTTTGTTCTTTGCGCTTATATAAGCAAAGTTAGTATTCTTCGATATCTTATGATCTACGACGATAGCTCCGTTTTGATTAATCGCTCCGCCAGGATTTTTAAACTTATCACTTCTTACATATCTGCCTTCAACAGCCGCATGCTTAAACCATTTTTCATTGCCGCTAGATTCTATCGTTTCGATCTGGATATCCAGACCGTTAATTTTGAAAAATCCTGTAGAAGCAATGCCCGGAACAATAGCTCCTTTATCTTGAACGCTTGTCAAATAAATTCTGTAAAAGAGCCGTTCGTTTGTCAGATTTTCATCTCCGATTTCTTCAAGCGTTTCCAAACAATCTGCAGCAAATCCAGGACAAATAACATCTACCCGACTGCAGGTTTTTCCCAAACGCTGAACGGTAGGCAGGGTGTAAGGCGTCAGCCACTCTTCACGACCAAAGCGGCTTTGAAAGGCAACCATCCATGAACCCTCACGAAGCTCAAGACGCTCGGCCAATGCTTCCGCCGTTTCTTTGCACTGCCTCTCGTATACGTCGCCTAATTCCGAGCTTTTCTTAGGGATGCCATGAAAACTCATGACCAGCATGCCGCCCACTTCATCATGCCGCCCAAACTGCTCCCATGACGCCTTCACCTGCGCAGCAAGTGCATCAATATAAGCGGGTTCCAGATGATAGTCGCGCACCGTGCGAAGCGACGGCTGGCTGCGCATTTTCAGCATGGTCGAGAGGACTTCGTCAACACAAGCCGCCGATGTCTGCGTGGCGTACTGAGCAAACATCGGCATCACAAGAACCTTTTCGCAAGATGCAGCAAGTGACTTAAAGACCTTCTTCACATTGGGGTTGCCGTAGCGCATTGCCCATTCGATCTTCACATCTGC
>OGRT01001885.1_pt1 | contig 13505 bp, 8 predicted proteins | sample 1553581 | NCBI WGS metagenome assembly OGRT01 (sample SAMEA2580113, study PRJEB22360) | human gut metagenome | biome: human gut; feature: human-associated habitat; material: faeces | place: Denmark | collected 2008/2010
GCGCCTTGTCGATCCCGGAGAACAGCGAGCTGGTGACGTAGACGATGAAGTAGGTGCTCAGCGCGTTGTAGAAGGCGGATTGGCCGACGTTGCCGAATGAATAGGCCACGCGGGACAGCAGACCGCCTTTCCTGGTTGGCTTCGCAGACTGCTGCGTCTCCTTCGGTGCGGCTGCGACATTGGATTCTGCCATCGTACTTCTCCTTAGAAGTTGTGATTGAAGCTGTAATCGGAAATCATCATTTGATTTCGCATGAGTTAAGTATATCCCTTTACCCCTGTTTAGTAAAATTTAACATCTGCATTGTGCACTGTTGGGCGTGTCGCATTTTGTGCGATTCTGCACATATACATGTCATATTGTGTGCGATTCGCGGTATTTCGCCGACAGTAGACAAACAAAAGGCGATTGATGACGTAGCATCATCAATCGCCTTTCATATTTTTCCGCACATACGTACGCTAAGCAGCCCGTTTCGACCGGGCAGATCGCTTCGATCGGGTCTGCAATTTTGGCCGCGATTCACGTTTCGGCTGCGCCGGCACGAAACTATCTCGCACTTCCAGCGTCGTCGACAGATACACGTGCTGACGGGACGTCCGCTTGCTGGCGATCGCATCAGCCAATGTGAAAATGGCGACACGCGCAAGCTCGTTCTGATCGATTGCGAAAGTGCTCAACGGCGGCGACGTCAGCTGGGCAATCGTCTGGTTGTTGATGCTGATGACGCTGATGTCGCGGGGCACGATCACACCAACCGCGTTGAACGCCTGCAGCACGCCGACCGCGACGATGTCCGCCGAAACAATAACTGCGTCAGGCAGTGCGCCGTTGTGGTCACGGATAAACTGCTCCCCCAGCTTGCGACCATTCTCCACGGTGAACAAGCCGTCAGAATACACCAGTCCACGCAGGTCGAGACCATAACGGCCCATTTCACGCCGAAAATATGTGGCACGCCCCTCTTCGTCCACCTCATAAAAATTCGTCAGCCTCCCCTTGCCGCCGATGAATCCGACACGCTTCATGCCAGCCTTCGCACATGCTTCGACCGCGTCATGCATGGTCTGCTGTAGGTCGGGCTGCACGGAATCGAACAGGTTCGGTGCGGGATTCACATCGATGAACACACCGTATGGCATGACCTCATGCAACTTCTCAAGGTCGCTTTCGGCTATGACATTGGCGCCGATAGCCATGAAACCATCGAATTTCCCCTTCTGATTCAACATCTCGTCAAGACTGTGGAAAACAGTGAGCTCCATACGCTGCTGTTTGGCGTTATGTTCCAGCGCCGAACGCAAATCGGCAAAATACGAATCACGCAGTGTTTCGTCGGACTCCTCGTTGTCCAACAAGGCTACTTCGTGCGGAATGACGATACGCTTGGCCTGGGCGCTGTATCCCAAATCCTCGCTGGCGCGGATGATCGCGCGACGCGTCTCCTCACGCACGGACAGCGTCGGATCGCCATTCAACAGACGCGACACCGTGGCCTGCGAGAATCCCGTACGTTTCGCAATCTCCTTGATGGTCGCCATCGCTCCCTCGCCCTCCCATGGATGCCTCATCAGATTTTAGTAAAAGCATTACTAAATCCATCATACTACATTACCGAACGTATTCTTATAGCCATGACACAGCCAGAGCAATCACGGAAACCGCGAATCGCGCATCAGTCCACGGAACGGATGAACGAACTGCGTGCACAACAAAAATCCTTTGCCCTGCAGAACATGCGGAGCAAAGGACTCAGCAACGCCGGTCTGCCTTTCAAAGCGACCGGTCATAAAGGTGGCATCAGTCGGCAGGGTTCCAAACGCGGCTGACACCGTGGAGAAACGCGGTCACCGTCAGCCCCACGGGCCTGCGGCTGGAAGCGCCCGCCCTTCTGCGTGGCCGACTTGCCATGTGAGCCACCCCTCGATGACGCCACGCTCCGCATCGGTTCTACCGGACGCGTATACATCAGGCCTCTCCCCGGCGATGCTGCGGATGGAACCATACACATATCCACATTTTTCACGGAGACGGTTGCGGGGCTGCCGGCTTTCCATATACCGTCAGCGCATGGAAAGCTTTGGACACAATACATTTTTCACATTGGAGCAGGCACGGGAGGAGGCGGCGAGACGGCATCTTGAATGCAGGCAGGTGTTGTCGCGGATAAGGTCACGCTCCTCGGTTCCACTCTATGTAAGCCACGGCACAGCGCTGGAGCTGCATGGCATGATTGCCACCATGAATTATTTACCCGGATATGGTTCGGAGCTCGTTCACGTTTCGGTGTGCCGGCAACGTGACCTGCGGAAAATCCAGGGGATGAAATTCCATTACGCAAGGCATGGCGTAGACGTGGCGCACGCCGACGAATTGGTGTCAAGCGTCTCCGCGATGCAGGCGGTCTGCCAGATTGCGCCCTATGTCGACGAACGGAGTCTGGTGATCGCCATGGATTGGCTCACTTGCGCCAATCCCGATTTACGCGTCTGCACTCACGATGAGCTCTCCGACTACATCCGGAGTGCGCCGCGATTCATTGGGAGCGCCAAATGCAGAAAGGCCTTGCGCCTGTCCAAACCAGGTACCGATTCCCCGCAGGAAACGGTGCTTCGTTTGGAGAGCGATGCCTACGGGCTGCCTGAGGCACATGTCAATTATGAGATCATTGACCACATACGCGGCTCGGGCACGATGAAGGTGGATATCGCCTACCCGGATGACCGCGTCTGCATAGAATACGACGGAAATTACCACTACACCCACGGCCGCTGGATGTATGACCTCGATAAGCGCAACCGGCTGAGGGATCTTGGATTCACGCCTTTTGTCGCCACCCGCGAGCATTTGGCATCCAAACAGAAGCTGAACGAACTGTTCGGCATGGTCGCCCGAGCGATAGCCAGTCACCGTTACGGCTTGGACTAGTTCCGTAGGTGGTTTTTCGCTTCCGTAGGTGGTTGCCGGAGGAAAGGCGTTTGAGAAACGGCTTAAATTAAGCCATTCTCAGACACCAATACCAGAACCAACCACCTACGGAACCACAAAACCACCTACGGAATTGAGTCTGGCAACGGTGTTTGGCGCTTTTACTGAAGATGGTGAAAAACGGTATATGCCGCTTCGAGTGGCTCGATTATTTCGAATATCTGAAAAGAGTAGGAACCCCCCATTAGATAAGTGTCGATAGTGCCCGCATGACGATATCTACATCCTTGTTTTCCAGCTCGCGAATGACGTGCAGATAGGTTTCCTGAGTTGTAGTCATGCTGGCATGGCCTAGACGGCGTGACACGCTGGCGATCGATACGCCGGCGAACAGCAGCAGCGATGCGTGTGTATGGCGTAGACCATGGACGGAAATAACTGGCACGTCCACGTTTCTGCAATGTTTTGCAAGCACGTCGTTGGCTGTTGAGTTGTAGACCTTGCCGTGCACGAAAATAGGTTTATCATGCGGAAGATCCTTGAGTAATCCAGACATTTGCATGATGAGTTGCCAGTCGAGTTGCACTTTACGCACGGACGATTCGTTTTTCGTGGGTACGAAACCGCCGCCGTTTTTATAATCCCAAGTTTTGTTGACGGAAAGCGTCTGGTGTGCGAAATCAAAGTCATCGGGTGTGAGCCCAAGCGCCTCAGAGAATCGGAGTCCGGTTTTCGCGATAAGGAGGATAAGCCAATCCCAGCTTGCCTCGGCCCCAAGATCAAGGTCCGCGAGCATGGCATGCAGCTCGAATTGGTTGAGATACTTCATTTTCTTAATGCGTGGCTGCTTGCCTTTGATGATGACTTTGCGCGTTGGATCACGCGGGATGAGTCCTTCGTCAACGGCATCGAGAATGGCGCCTTTGATCTGATGGTGAAAATCCATGGTGGTTTGGCGCTCATGATGCTGTGCATATCCGTTGATGAGCTGCTGGTATGCGGTTCGATCCATATCGGTGAGTCTGAGTTCAGGGATGAGCTTGCCGAGCCAGGATTGCGTAAGTCGATATTTGCCCATGGTCACGTCTCTGATGGCGCCTTCCTTGTACGTTCTCACCCACTGGGCGTAGTAGTCGCAGAACAGCGATTCTGATGTGATGGTTTCCTGCATGAGATGCGCCTTTCTAAAAATTGGGGATTGGCGCAGCCATCATACTTACGCTGATGAAGGGTGATGAGCGAGTCCAGACGGTCGAAGAACGCGCCGATTCGGCGCTGCTCCATCAGGGATGGCAGAGGCAAAAGGAGATCTGAATATTCTTGCGCGTTGATGCCGGGCTGCCCTGAACGCTGAGAAGTAAGCAAAACAAACTGCTTATACCGTTCAGTCAGTGTGCTCTGAAAGATGAAACCAGCATCTGCCTCATCTGAAACATGCGCTCGAATAAGGAAACCGGCATAATACGTTTTCCCGTCTGATGCCTTATACAGGTAGGTTTTACCTACGCTGGCCCCGGTTCGTGCAAATAATATATCGCCTTCTTTGAGTAGATACCTGTCATCAATCGGATTATTGATATCAGGCGAAGATAAATCATCCGTACGGAATTCACGAGTTTGATCATCTATATCAGTGATTCGAAGATACTTTTTCTCACCATCGAAATCCGAAGCAGCCGCATTCAAACCGTACTCGAATCCAGAAGCAACTTCCCCCAGCTTACGCTGTTCCCAAGCGGGGGTGCGGTATTCTTGTGAAAGATGTGCAGTCGCTCGTGGAGCCGCGCATTTTGCCGGCACCGCAATGAGGAGGGATAGATGAACAAGCAGCAGCTCGCTTCGAAAATCTGGGAGTCCGCCAATAAGATGCGTTCCAAGATTGAGGCGAACGAATACAAGGATTACATTCTTGGCTTCATCTTCTACAAATTCCTTTCAGAAAACGAGCTGATGCGCTTGAAGGACACCGATTTCACCGAGGATGACCTGCTGCTGCTTACGGAGGATAATCCGGACATTGTGGAAGGCGTACAGGATGAGTGCGGCTACTTCATCTCCTATGACAACCTGTTTTCCACATGGGTCAAAAAGGGCAACGATTTCGAGATTTCCAACGTGCGTGATGCGCTTTCGGCGTTCTCCCGCAACATCAATCCGGCGCGTAAGAGAGTGTTCGACGGTATTTTCGACACCCTGCAGACCGGACTTTCCAAGCTTGGCACCGATGCGAGGAGCCAGTCCAAGGCCGCACGAGACCTGATTTATCTCATTAAAGACATTCCGATGGATGGGCGTCAGGATTATGACGTGCTTGGTTTCATCTACGAGTACCTCATCAGCAATTTCGCCGCCAATGCAGGCAAGAAGGCCGGCGAGTTCTACACGCCTTCCGAAGTCTCTCAGCTGATGAGCGAAATTGTCGCATGGCATTTGCAGGGGCGTGAGCAGATCAAGATCTACGATCCGACATCCGGCTCCGGTTCCTTGTTGATTCATATCGGCCAGGCTGTGGCTCGGCGCAACGGCAATCCGGATTCCATCATGTATTACGCGCAGGAGCTTAAGGAGAACACCTATAACCTCACGCGTATGAATCTGGTGATGCGTGGCATTCTTCCCGACAACATCGTTGCCCGCAACGGCGACACCCTGGAGGACGACTGGCCGTGGTTCGACACGTTGGAGAACAAGGAGGAGACCTACAATCCGTTGTTCGTGGATGCGGTGGTTTCCAATCCGCCCTACTCGCAGAATTGGGATCCCACTGATAAGGAGATCGATCCGCGCTTCAGTTATGGCATAGCCCCGAAATCCAAGGCGGATTATGCGTTCCTGCTCCACGACTTGTACCATCTGCGTGCCGATGGCATCATGACCATCGTTCTGCCTCACGGTGTGCTGTTCCGTGGTGGCGAGGAAGGTCAGATTCGTAAGAATTTGATCGAGAACCGTCATATTCAGGCGATTATTGGTCTACCGGCGAATATTTTCTTCGGTACGGGCATCCCCACCATCGTGATGGTGCTGCGCAAGAAACGCGATGACGACAGGGTGCTCATTGTTGACGCGTCGAAACATTTCATCAAGGACGGCAAGAACAACAAGCTACAGGCTTCTGACATCAAACGCATTGTCGACGTGGTGTCGAACAACCGTACAGTGCCCAAATTCAGCCGTTTGGTGTCCATTGACGAGATTCGCGCCAATGATTACAACCTCAACATTCCCCGGTATGTCGATTCATCTGAGAATGCGGAGACGTGGGATGTGTACGCTTCGATGTTCGGTGGCGTTCCGAAGAGCGAGGTCGAGCAGCTTGGGGAATATTGGAATGCCTGGCCGAGTCTGAAGGCTGAGCTGTTCCGTGATAACGGTGCCTGCTACGCCTGCGACCATGACGACATCGCTACCGTGGTGCGCAACAATGCCGACGTACAGGCGTTCATCGCCTCGTATGGCCAGGCCATTTCCGGATTGCCTGCTGACCTGCGCTCCCGCTTGGTGGAGCATCCCGAACAGGTGGATGCGCTCGGGCAGGAAACGGCCATTGGCAAGGAACTGGATGCGATGATTGCCGGAACCGCGCTGGTCGACCCGTATGACGCCTATCAGAAGCTTGATGACGCATGGGGCGGCATTTCCATTGATCTGGAAGTGTTGGGGTCCGAGGGCTTCGATGCGGTAAGAGCCGTGGATCCGAACATGGTCGTCAAGAAAAAAGGCGGCAAGGATGTGGAAGTGCAGGACGGCTGGATTGGCCGCGTTCTGCCGTTCGACCTGGTTCAGCGCGAGCTGCTGCACGATGATTTGGCCGCAATCGAGGCGGACGAACGCCGTGTGCAGGACATCGATTCCGAGGTTGAAACCATTTTGGAAGGTTTCGATGAGGATGACAAGCAGAACAGTGATGCGATCAATCAGGACGGTGATGCCTTCGTGGCCGCCGAGCTGAAGAAGGCGGTCAAGGCGATTGGCAAGAATCCGGCTTCCGATTTCGAGCGTGGCTTGGTGCAGGCTCAGAAGCTATTCGATGAGACGAAGAAGCTGAAGTCCGGTATCAAGACCAAGCGAAACGCGTTGGAGGAGAAGACCTGCAACACGATTAAGGCGTTGAGTGATGACGAAGCCAGAAAGTTGCTGGAAGCCAAGTGGATTACGCCATTGCAGAAGCAGTTGGAAGCATTGCCGAATGCCGTGATCGACGAGCTCATTGGCAAAGTGAACGCGTTGAAGAACAAGTACGCCACCACATATGCCGATGTATGCGGCCAAATCGATGAAGCGGAGAAGGAATTGGCCGGAATGCTTGGCGATTTGACCGGTAATGCTCGTGATATGGCGGGCTTGGAAGAGCTCAAAGCACTGCTCGGGGGTGAATAATTATGGCCGAACAGCATGAAAAAGCGTTGGTTCCGCAGATTCGTTTCACTGGTTTCACTGACCCTTGGGAACAGCGTAAGCTGGAAGACTACGTTGTTGTCTCAACCGCCAAAAATGTTGACGGCAGATTCAATAAGGAAGATGTTTTATCCGTCTCCGGCGAGTATGGCATAGTAAATCAAATTGCATTCCAGGGACGTTCATTTGCTGGATCATCTGTTTTGAATTACGGAATTGTCAATACTGGCGACATCGTGTACACGAAATCACCATTGAATTCGAATCCGTACGGAATTATCAAAGTAAATAAAGGAATTCCGGGCATCGTCTCAACTCTATATGCGGTTTATCGCCCGCAGGATAATGTTCATACCAATTTCATTCAAGTGTATTTTGAACAGCACGAGCGAATGAATAATTACATGCATCCTTTGGTCAACAAAGGGGCAAAGAATGACATGAAGGTCACTGCGGAGAATGCTCTGAAAGGAGTGGTCACATTCCCTAGCCGTGAAGAGCAGGTCATTATTTCAGAGTTCTTCGACCGTCTGGACTCGCTCATCACCCTTCATCAGCGTAAGTATTGTGGTGTTGTTTCTTGGATGTTAGGGGTTGCGCTCGTAAGATTGAGCTCGGAAAAGTGATGGTGCGTTCGGGGAGATGGAACATGTTCTACGATAAGGAATCGGATTTCGAAGACGATCTGGTTGCGGTGCTGAAACGCCACGGGTGGACCGATGGTGTGTTGGAATATCCAACCGAACAGGATCTCATCGACAACTGGGCTAACATCCTATTCGACAACAACAAAGGCATCGATCGCCTGAACGGGCAGCGCCTTACCAAGGGTGAGATGGCGCAGATCCTCGAACAGATCGAAACATTGCGCACGCCATTGGCGTTGAATTCCTTCATCAACGGCAAGACCGTGTCCATCAAACGTGACAATCCCGCAGACACAGCACATTTCGGTAAGGAAATCAGCCTGAAGATCTACGATCGCCAGGAAATCGCCGCTGGGCAAAGCCGGTACCAAATCGCAAGACAGCCGATGTATCCGGCAAAAAACAAAATGCTGAACGATCGTAGAGGAGACGTCTGCCTGCTCATCAACGGCATGCCGGTCATCCATATCGAACTGAAGAAAAGCGGCATTCCCATAAGCCAGGCCACCAATCAAATCGCCAAATACGCGCATGAAGGCGTGTTCACCGGGCTGTTCAGACTCGTGCAGGTCTTCGTGGCCATGAATCCGGATGATGCCGTGTACTTCGCCAATCCCGGTGAAGGCGATTTCAACAGCAACTACTTCTTCCACTGGGCTGACTTCAACAATGAGCCCATAGCGGCGAACAACCATGTCGGGCAGGATGAATGGAAGCGTTTCACATCTGATCTGCTATCCATTCCCATGGCACACCAGCTCATCGGGTTCTATACGGTCGCCGATTCCGCAGACGGATGCCTCAAAGTGCTACGCAGCTACCAATACCAGGCGGTGAACGCCATTTCCGACCGTGTACGCACCTGCAAATGGGATGAGCCGGTGCCAAGCGGCACGCCGGGCCGTCCGGGCGGTTATGTGTGGCACACCACTGGCTCGGGCAAAACCATGACCAGCTTCAAGGCTGCGCAGCTCATCGCTGGCTCGAAAGATGCCGACAAGGTGGTCTTCCTCATGGACCGTGTCGAATTGGGCACGCAGTCGCTGCTGGAATACCGGTCGTTCGCGGATGATGCCGATGATGTGCAGGGCACGGAAAACACGGATGTGCTCAAATCGAAACTGGCAAGCATCGACCCCAAAGACACGCTCATCGTCACCTCCATCCAGAAAATGAGCAACATCAAAGCGGGCGAGGGGCATATCACCGAAGAGGAAGTGAAGAAGCTCGCCGGCAAACGCATCGTATTCATTATCGACGAATGCCATCGTTCCACGTTCGGCGAAATGCTGCAGGATATTCGCCATTCCTTCCCGAACGCATTGTATTTCGGTTTCACGGGCACTCCGATTCATGAGGAGAACCGTAAGAAGGGCGCGACCACATCAATGGTGTTCGGCGATTGCCTTCACCGATACAGCATCGCCGACGGCATCCGCGATGGCAATGTGCTCGGATTCGACCCGTACATGGTGTTGACCTACCGAGACAAGGATGTTCGTCAAGCGGTCGCATTGGAGAAAGCGAAAGCCGCGACGGTTGAGGAAGCCCAGGCAGATCCGGCGAAAGCTGAGGTGTTCTACCATTACATGGATCCGAAGCAAATGCCGATGGGACCCATGGAAACGCAGGCCGGAGAACATGTCAAAGGCATTGAGGACTATCTGACCGCAGCGCAGTATGCGCAAGGCACGCCACATGAAGACAAGGTCGTGGAGGATATTCTCGACCAATTCCCATTGCTGAGCAGAGGCAACAAATTCCATGCGATGCTGGCCACGAGTTCCATTCCCGAGGCGATCAGCTATTACCATCTGTTCAAGGAACGTGCTCCGCAGATGCACGTGACCGCGCTGTTCGACCCCAACGTCGACAATTCCGACGGCGCAATCCTCAAGGAGGATGCGCTTAAGGAAATCATCGGCGATTACAACGAACTGTTCGACAAGGATTTCATCATCCCCACATGGCCGAAGATGAAGAAAGACATCACCGCGCGGCTTTCCCACAAGCGTCCATACCTGACGGTCGACCAGCACCGTGAGGAGCGGCTGGATCTGCTGATTGTGGTTGATCAGATGCTGACAGGTTTCGATTCCAAGTGGGTCAACACGCTGTACCTCGACAAAATCATCGACTATGAGAACATCATCCAGGCGTTCAGTCGCACGAATCGACTGTTCGGTCCCGGGATGATGACGAAGCCCCTTCGGGCCCTAGCCGCTACTACCGCAAGCCACACACCATGAAGGGGTATATCGAAGCGGCGGTAAAACTGTATTCCGGAGACAAGCCGCTCGATCTGTTCGTGCAGAAACTGCCGGAAAACGTGCGCCTGATGGATGCGCGTTTCGAAGAAATCGCCTCCGTGTTCAGTGCCGGAGGCGTGGAAGATTTCATGCGACTGCCGGAATCGGTGGAGGCGTGCCGCAAGTTCGCAAAACTGTTCGTGGAACTCAATGATTTCCTGGAATCCGCCAAAGTGCAAGGTTTCACTTGGGGGCGGCAGGAATACTCCGTCACCCATGACGATGGATCCGTGGAGGTTGTGCGGCCGAAGCTTGATGAACGGACATATCTGATTCTTGTACAGCGGTATAAGGAAATGTTCAGCAGCGGCGAAGGTTCCGGCAGCGGTCCGGAAGCACCATATGAACTTGACGGCCATATCACTGAGATAGATACAGGATTGATTGATACGGATTACATGAACGCCAACTTCACCAAATGGCTCAAGGCGCTTGGCGGAGGCGATCCGGCCCTGTTGGCATCAGCCGAGGAGGAGTTGCATAAGTCGTTCGCTTCGCTCAGCCAAGAGGAACAACGGTATGCCGAACTGTTCATGCATGATGTGGAACGTGGCGAAATCGAGTTGGAGGAAGGCAAGACGCTACGCGACTACATCACATATTACGCGAACAGCGCCAAAAACAGCCAAGTGGAGCAAATCACCAAGGCGTTTGACGTGGATGGGGCGTTGCTCAACGAGATGATGCGGCTTGACCTTACAGAGACAACCCTGAACGAATTCGGACGATTCGACCGGTTGAAAGCGTCGGTTAACAGGTCTTTGGCAAAGGCGTTTTTCGATAAGCCGGATAGTCCGGTCTCCCAATTCACGGCGAATCTTCTCGCCACGAAGCTGCTGAAGAGCTTTATCCTTGAAGGAGGATTCGATCTGGACGATCGCAAATAGCGGACGGCAGTATAAAACAGTGGGAGAAGTATGGCGGTTGTTGACGAAGCGAAGCTGAGATACCTGGACTTTCTTTCCAGGGAGGACCGCGTCCGGCACCACCGGTACGTCGAAGAGATGAAACAATACGACATGATGCGTTCCGGCGACATCAACGCCATCGCCGAAAGCACACGTCTGTGGGATTCCGGACTGTACGGCTACCTGTCGGACGATCCACTCAAAAACGCCAAATACCGGTTCGTCACCACCATCACGCTCGCCACGCGTTTCGCCATCGAAGGCGGTATGGACGAGGAGGACGCCTACAACGCGTCCGACCTGTACATCCAGGATCTGGAGAAATGCAAGACGCCAGACGACGTGCGGCGCCTCCACACCGACATGATGACGTTCTTCACATGGGCCATGGCCGACATGCAGAAGGCGGAGACGCATTCCAAAGCCGTCAACGAATGTATGGACTACATCCATTACCATCTGCACGAGCGGATCACCGTGCCCATTCTCGCCGAGCATGTGCATCTGAACCCCACGTACCTGTCGGAACTGTTCAAACGGGAGACGGGCACGACGATATCGCAATACATCACCGACAAGCGCATGGAAGCCGCCGAGAACATGCTCAAATATTCGGAATACGGTTTCGATGAGATCGCGCAGATCCTCGCATACCGGTCACAAAGCCATTTTTCGAAAGTGTTCAAAAAACATAGCGGCATGACGCCGGGGGAGTACCGCACCAAGTACGCGCAGAACGGCATCTGGCCGGAGTGATTGCGATCACGGCGTCTACCACGCCGGTTGCGGTGAACCGCCGGTGACGGCACCGCGAAATTCGGGTGTGCCAATCGTGAAATCGACGTGTCCGCGCGTGCGAAACACGCGCGAATCAGCTACGGTGGAAGCATTCAATGATGATGCGCACCACCGGCCGAATGAACGGCGGAACAAGGAACGTGCGCGCAGGATGTGGATGAAAGCGAAGGAATAAACGAATATGGGAATGCCCCTTGATCTGTATGTGATCCGACATGGCGAGTCGGAGGCGAACGTCATCATCAGCGCCGGCGAACAGGGTGACAACTCGCTGTATACGCAGGACAACGTCACCGTGCCGGACCGTTCGTGGAGGCTCACCGCCACCGGACGCAAGCAGGCCGACTGCATTGGCCGTTGGCTCGTCGCGCAGCAGCCGCTGTTCGACCGCTACCTCGTTTCGCCGTACGTGCGCACGCGTGAGACGGCGGCCACGATGGCCCTGCCGAAAGCGAAATGGGAGGAGACTCGCGTGCTGCGCGAACGCTCCTGGGGTGAGATCAACACCATCACGAAAGACGATTTCAAAACCAACTACGCGCGCAACTGGATGTTCAAAAACACCGATCCGCTGTACTGGCGTCCGCCGGCGGGCGAGTCCATCGCCGACGTGGCCGAGAACCGCGTACATAATCTGCTCACATCCCTGAACCGCAAATCCGATGCGGAATCCGTGGTGATGGTCAGCCACGGCGACCTCATGCTGGCGCTCATGCTCACCTTGGAAGACCTGTCTGACGAGGAATTCATGCATCGCGCGGCCTCCGACGAATGGAAGATCACCAACTGCACGTGCTTCCACTATTCGCGCCGCGACCCCGCCACCGGACGAACGCACAAGCGGTTCCGTTGGGAACAGACGGCGCGTCCCGTACTCGACGAGACGGATGGCCGTTGGGTGGTGAAAGTGGACGAATGGCGTGAATTCAAACGTCCCGTTCTGTCGAACGGCGATCTGGTGGACGTGGTGCACGCCGTTGACCGTCACCTGTGACATACCACGGATATACGATTCATCTGTCTTGTCTGCTTGCGATTGGTGCCCCCTACTTGCGTTGAGGCCTCTCGTATCTGCGGTGCCATTACAATGGCGTGTGATTGTACGGCACGACCGTTGTATTTCGTGCCGTAAGAGAGTTAGGAGACAATCGCATGTCCAATCCAATCGCGGGCCTGTTCACGTGGAAGCTCCACGGCGACGGCAAAACGCTGAAGCCCGGCGAGGTCGTCGAACCTGACGAGAGGCTGACCTGGCCGCGCACCGCGGAAATCGGCGCGCAGCACGTCATCGCCATGTTCGGCGCCACGTTCCTGGTGCCGATTCTGACCGGTTTCGACCCGTCCACCACCCTGTTCTTCACGGCCATGTCGACCGCGCTGTTCCTGCTGATCAACAAGAACATGCTGCCGAGCTACCTGGGCTCGTCCTTCGGCTTCATCGCCCCGATCGCGGCCGTCGCCAGCGCCCACAAGGGCCTCGCCGTCGCATCCTTCGGCATCATGGTTACCGGCATCC
>OGRT01001887.1_pt1 | contig 13491 bp, 10 predicted proteins | sample 1553581 | NCBI WGS metagenome assembly OGRT01 (sample SAMEA2580113, study PRJEB22360) | human gut metagenome | biome: human gut; feature: human-associated habitat; material: faeces | place: Denmark | collected 2008/2010
GAGCAGCGAAAAAGGGCTTATTGCTTTTACCTGCTGCTGCATAAAAATAGAAAGGCAGACAGCTCGCTTAGGGCTGTCTGCAAAATTTTAAGGAGGATTCGATTATGGCTAATGAGTGCAATAATATGGTGTGGTTTTATAGCCGGGATAAAAAGCTGCTCCAGAGCTTCTTTAACAAATTTCGTGCGTGTCACGATGATTTGTATGCTTCATATATCTATCAGCTGTTTTTAGCACATGGATATAAAGAAGCAGAGCTGCAGGAGCTTGATAGAGGCGACATGATTGTAGATTGTGATGGGATTATCAGCAAACAGGACAGCTTTTACTTTTTTCAGGCAGAAACGGAAACTGCATGGACTCCGAATGTAGAAAGCCTGCAGAAGCTTCTGTGTGAAAGATATGCAGATAAAATCAAGCTGATCTATTTTGCAGATGCATCCGAAGATGGAATTTACATTACTAATGATTACAATGGCGTTTTTGTAAATGAGCAGTACAAGCTGGATTATGCTGAAGATGGTGAATCGACAGTGGAATACTTCAAAACCTATGATGACTTAATGGAGTATATCAGGTACTTTCTTAGTAAAACAGTAAGCAATTTAGATGATTTCCCGACAATGGAAAGAAAAATTATGAGGAACTTAAAAGCAGATGCGTATTGCTATATTACTCATGTGAAATATGATTACGAACTGAAAGAAAGGAGTGCTGCGTGATGCCTGCTACCAAATTTATCTGCCCTGACGGGAGTAGTGTGACTGTCTTAAAGTGCCTTAATAAGTGCCCTCGTAGTGAAAGATGTATGTTTTTGCCTACGTTGAGAGCCGTTGCAGCATCTTTGGATAGAAAGCTGCCAAAAGCTACGGTAACGGAATTGCTTTGTGGCACGAGAGAAACTTATCTCAAGCAAACTACGGAGTATGCAGTTAATCCACAGCAGCAGCTCTACGCCCTTCATGGCACCGCTGTACATACTATCAATGAAGCGCATACGGAAGGCAATATGCTTAGCGAAGAACGTCTTGCTGATGAGATAACTTCGGGGCAGTTTGATTTATATGGACAGATTGCTGATTACGATGATGCGACTTTAGGTGATTTTAAGGTTACATCTTCTTATAAGCTTATGCGTGCATTAGGTTATTACAAGGTAGATGTGCTGACAGGGGAAGTGTATAAGACAGGTGCGAGAAAAGGTCAGCCGAAAACACGTAAAGAATGGCGTGTGGATGGTGTTAAGCATCTGTTGGATTGGGCAATTCAGCTTAACTATTATCGTATGCTGCTTGAAGCAAGAGGTTTTAAAGTAGATAGTATGAAGATACAAGCACTTTGCAGGGACTATAACCTGCGTATTGCTTCGGAACGCAATATTAGTAAGCCTGCCTATATCATTCCTATCAATAAAATTTCTGACCGTTGGGTGAAGCTTTACGTAAGCGAAAAGGCAAAGCGTTTACAGGCTGCGTTAGATAATAATGCTTTACCACCAGTATGTACAGCAAAGGAGCGTTGGCATGACAGGAAATGTCTTGGCTATTGTGCTGTTGCAGAAAACTGTCCTTATGGCAAAATGCTCAAGGAAAAGACACAGGGTAAGGCTGCTTGAATTTTACTTTCAGCAGGGGGTGAAATATCGTCCTGCTATGTTATATGCAATTGTAGGAGAACAACTATGGATTTAAACTATGAAATGATGTATATTGTAAAACCTGCGGAGCAAGAAATCAGCAAGCAGGTTAATGCTAAACTTGAAAAGGTTATTACTGATAATGGTGGACGTATTAAAGACGTTGATTACTGGGGCGAAAGAAAGCTTGCGTATGAGATTAATGGCTTTGGCAGAGGTGTTTATGTACTGCTTGTGTTTAAAGGATCACAGACAGTTATCAGAGAGCTTGATCGTGTTGCGAAGCTTACGGATGAAATTCTGCGCCATATGATTATCAGAAAGGGGTATTGAATCATGGAAAATGCAAAGATTGCAAAGAAATTAGTTGCTGTTATGAGCGAGTGCAGCCATGTTGGCAAGAATGGCTTGAACAGCTATCACCAGTACAAGTATGCGACAGCAGAGGATGTTCTGTGCAAGGTGAATGAAGCACTGACAAAGAATAAGCTTGCTAGTGTAGTTACGCCTGCTTTGGATTCTGTGGTTGACGTAGTGAACCTTAAAGGCAATAAGGAGCATTTGGCGACAATCAGCGTCAAGATAGAGCTTATTGATGCAGACAGCGGAGAATCAATAGTATTGCAGGGCTTTGGTTCTGGGCAGGATGCTGGAGATAAAGCGATTATGAAGGCGCAAACAGCAGCTATCAAGTATGCCTATATGATGAGTCTTTGCATTGCGACAGGTGATGATCCGGAAGCAGACAGCAAGACTGATGAAGCCGCTATGGGTAAAGCAACAGTGCAAAAACAGGTTTTAAAGCAAAAGGGTAGTCAAGGAAATCAAGAAATTAAACTTATCTGTGATTGCTGTGGAGCAAACATTTCTGAGAAAGTTATGCAGTATTCAATGAAAAATTTCGGCAGAGCATTGTGCATGGATTGCCAGAAGCAGACTGCTCAGGCTGCATAAGTTAATAGTGCTTAGAATAGCAGCAGGAGCGTGAAGCTTCTGCTGCTAATTTTTTTTTGCTCCTTCAACTATGGCAATCGGCTCTCGGAGAAATCCGAGAGCTTTTTTGTGTTTTGTTACAATAACCTTCCTCTTAAGATATTAGGGTACAAAACTCCTGATGAGTTGTTTGAAGTTAGACTGGATGAAATTAATGTAATTTGATTAGGGAAAATGTGCAACTTGCTCTTGCAAGTTACGAAAAATTCTTCGCGAAAACATTGCTTAGCTTGAGAACGTGCAACGTTTTCGGCAAAGAGAATTATTTATTTGAATCTGCATGGAATTATGAGAGGTTGCGCGAAACCAAAAAATATAAAAATGGTTATACATAACCATTGACAACGAAAGGAGGTTGTATTATAATATACGTGTAAACAAAAACAGACACAGATAGGGGGCCATAGACGTGGATAAAATCTTTACTAATAATGTTCAGCAAGCTGAATGGGAAATCAGAAATGTAATGAAAGAATATGCTTTTAGCAATGAATATACTTATACGATGCTTGTGACCTACTTGCTGTATAAGGCTAGTCGTTCTATTAAGCATGACCTTAGTTACAAGGATGTTTTAGAAACTATGAGTGAAGAAGAAAGCATGTTGATTCGTGACAGCTTTTCTTTTTCTCAGGAAAAATCGGAGAGATTTTGGCAACATATTCGCGGTTTAGCTTTTAATTATGCTCCTGCAGTATTTGCCCATATCTTAATGCAGCCGGTTAATGTATATGAGCCTCGTGCTGAAAGACCGGAATCTGTAAATAGATTGTTGGAAAATATTTTGGATTTACATGACGGGGAAAAGGTTTTGGAAACTAGTAGCGGAGTAGGCGACACTTTGCTGGCGCTGGCTGAAAAGCATAATTGCAGTTTTTCCGGTATAGAGCCTATTTCACAAGAAAAAGGAGTTTCCAAGATCAGAGCCGGTTTTGTATCGAAAGATATCAACATTGTGCAAGGTAACTTCGTTAATAAGGCCTTGGAGGATGATAGAGCGAAATATGATAAGATATATTCCTTTCATCCCTTGGTAAGGCTTACTAATTATGTAAGTGATGATACCGTGGAAGCATTGAATGCTGAATTTAAGTGTCAGCCTTTTAAAAGGGTGTCTACACTTGATTGGGCTATGGCTGTGTCAGCTGTTAAATGCCTGAAGCCTGGCGGAATAGCTGTGGTGGTTATCGCCGATGGCTCGCTTTCCAGCAATGTGGATGAAGCTATCAGAAGAGTATTCATCGAAAAAGGTCTTTTGAAAGCGGTTATCAGCTTGCCGACAAAATTGTTTGCTGCCAGAAATGTTAATATGTCTATGCTGGTCTTAAGCCAAGGTAATGAGTATGCGCGTTTGGTAAATGCGCGCAGTATTTGCCAAGAAGGACGCAGACAGAATACATTGAGCGATGAAGATATTGCTAAAATCATTGACCTCTATAACAATGGCGGTAAATATACTGTTGATGTAGCTGCCGGGAATATTCAACCCTATGGATATTCGCTTTTCCCGGAACGTTATATGACGCTCGATAATATAGAATTGAAAAATCCTGTTAAATTCGGTAGCGTTGTCAATGAAATTGGACGCTCTGTTCCTTTTGGCGCAAGACAGTTGGATGAGCTTGCTTCCGAAGAACCTACGGATATCCGCTATGTACGTTTGACGGATATTCAGGACGGTATTATTAGTGATGAACTTCCGTACCTTAAATCGATTGAAGGCAGACATGAAAGATACTTACTTAGAGATGGTGACTTGTTGCTGTCTAAGATGGGAGCACTTTTTAAAACTGCTATAGTAAAAATTGAAGGGAACGAAAAAATTCTGCCGGTTGGTAATATGTATGTAATCAGAGTCAATAATGACAAAATTGATGTACATTATTTAAAAGCCTTTTTGGAGAGCTCCAAGGGCATAGCTCTGCTTAATTCTATTACCAGCGGAACTACTATACCTATCATCAATGTTGACAGCTTGCAAAGTATGCCGATTGAGTGCCCGGATATTGCAAAGCAGGAAAAGATTGCCAACAAATACCAGGCTATTTGTGATGAAATTGCTCTGCTTAAGCTTAAACTTGCAGCTGCTACAGAAAGACTCAGTAATGTTATCGATGAAGAGGAGGAGGAATAAATTTGCTGAATGTTGAGCAATTACTGGAATTAGAAGAGCGTGTACGTAATACTTTAAGTGAAAAATTAGAGCAAATACTTTCCAACCTAAATCGCTCCGGTAAACTTGAAGAAGCGTTAGAACTGTTAGGGTTGAGTAATTTGCTGCAACAGGATTATTCCTACAAGCCTTATAGAACCGGTAAAATATTTATCGTTGGGCAAAGTGACGTAAGGAAAAACCAGTTGTTAGGCGTTATTAAAGAACTGGGGTTTGATAAAAACCGCTTTGAGTTTTGTTTGGAATATGATGAGGTGAAAAGGTTTAATTTCAGTAAGCTTTTTTATAAGCCTGAAAATACGCTTGTTTTAGTTGGTCCTATGCCTCATAAAACTGTAGGTTCCGGTGATTACAGCAGTGCTATTGCTGCTATTGAACAGAAGGAAGGCTCACCGAATGTTATACGTTGCGGTAACAATTCTTTGAAAATCACCAAGCAGAGTATTAGAGATGCTTTACAGAAAGCTTTGGCATCAGGCATTGTGGTGCCTGATATAATTTGAGATGTTATAGGGATAATAGTTGCGCCCTTTAATAGGGCAATGAATAGCAAAGGTGAATGATGTTGCTTGATGCGTAGTATCTGTTCATGTAAATTCTTTGCAATATTATTCCATGAAATATTATTAAACTTTCGATAAGGTGCTGGAGGTGCTGCTCATTATGCAAAGAGTGTATTTGTTTTCAGGAAATGCATTACCGTTATATTCTTCTAGGTGGGGCGTAACTGAATGGAAGCGTTATTTTAATAGCTCTAATAACGATGATGAACCGATTGGACAAAAGAAGCATACTTCTGATAATAAGCGGAGACCATCTGTGAACTTATCGAAATTTAAAATTTACCGTACTAAAAGGAATAAGAAGAAAGCTGATTACTTAAAAGGTATTCGATTCAACTATTTTGAAAATAATCATGACATACGCAATCATATTATTAATTGTATGCAAAATGTCGATTTCATGAAGAATGTTGAATCGAATGCCCTGCAAAATGATCCTAAAAGTCAATTAACTCTTGCTAGATGCTATTTAATGGGGTATAAATCTAATCCAGACATTGGATTATCCATATACTGGGCTAAATTAGCGGCCTCTAAAAATTCTGCAGCAAAACGATTTTTAGCTTTTATATATCTGTTTTATATAAAAAATTATCAAAGGGCATATAGATTATTTAGTGAGCTTGCAGAAAAAGGAGAAGTTTTTCCGCAATTTATGACAGAATTATTACAAGCTTTGTATAATGAAAAAATGCATATTATTAAAAATAAAATAAGTATATTCCGTAATCCTGCTAAAGATGGTACTCCGGAAAAAGCTTCGGCATGTTATTTGTTAGGATTATGCTATTATTGTGGAATAACAGGAAAGCCGAATATAAAAAAAGCATTTCAGTACTTAAGACGAGCAGCTGAATTAGGAGTAGAGAACGCAAATTTTCTTGTCGGAAATATCTATGAACATGGCTTTGCTTGTAAAAGGTCTGTAATTGAAGCTATAAAATTTTATCAGGTAGCGGCTAAAAATAATAATCAGTGGGCTGTTTATCACTTAGGTAGACTGTATTATCAAGGAAAGCTGTTAGAAAAAGATTTAGCTAAGGCAATAAGCTATTTTAAACAGGGTTATGAAGCTGGGTTTATACCATCAAAATCAATGTTTGAACGTATTAGTAATTACAACAATAAAGATTTAGATGAATGTTAATTTGTTATTGTTGTAACAGCGATTGCTGTTGCGGTAGCAATTCCTTGAAAATCACCAAGCAGAGCAGCGGAGACGCTTTACAGAAAGCTTTGGCATTAGGCATAGTGATAGCTTAAAGCAAGTATCTATAAGATAACAATAGTGTTATAATAGAAATTAAGAAAATAATTCAATGTATGTTATACATTGGTTGGAGGTAGCGATAGATGGATAATCAAGAGTACAATATGATAGTCAGCTTTATTTGGGGAATCGCAGATGATTGCCTGAGGGATGTATATGTTAGAGGCAAATATCGTGATGTTATTCTTCCTATGACTGTTATAAGAAGACTTGACGCGATGCTTGAAGATACCAAGGAGAAAGTGTTAAACCTGAAAAAGCAGCTGGATGAAGCACATGTGGCTAATCAGTGGCCGGCGCTGTATCTGGTTGCAGGACAAGCGTTTTGCAATAACTCTCCGTTTGTATTAAAAGATTTAACAGCTAAAGGTAAAAAACAGACATTGAAAGCTGATTTCGAAGCGTATCTTGATGGTTTTTCACCAAACGTACAGGAAATTTTGGACAAGTTTAAATTCCGTAATCAAATCCAAACCATGGTTGATGCAGATGTCCTCGGTTCGGTAATCAGTAAATTTACATCTTCTGATATTAACCTTAGTCCGGAGCCAGTATATAAGGATGAAGAGAAAAAGATAGTTAAGCTCCCTGGACTTGATAACCATGCTATGGGTACTATCTTTGAAGAGCTGATAAGAAAATTCAATGAGGATAACAACGAAGAAGCTGGTGAACACTGGACTCCGCGTGATGTTGTAGAGCTTATGGCTGACCTTGCGATGCTTCCAGTAGAGGATAAGATTAAAGATTCTTCGTATTCTTGCTATGATGGAGCTTGTGGAACTGGCGGAATGCTTACTGTTGCTCAGGATAGACTTTTAAAAATTGCTGAACAGCACGGCAGGGAGGTTTCTATCCATCTTTTTGGTCAAGAAATCAATCCTGAAACTTATGCTATCTGCAAAGCAGATATGTTGCTTAAGGGCGATGGCGAAGAAGCTGAAAATATCAGTTACGGTTCTACACTGTCTTCGGATGGCCATCCCACCAGACCGTTTGACTTTATGCTGAGTAATCCTCCATATGGTAAAAGCTGGAAGACTGATGCAGAGAAAATGAGCGGCGGTGACAAGAAAAAGGAAATTCTTGATACAAGATTTAATGCATATACCGAAGATGGGGAAGAATTAAAGATGCTTCCGCGTTCTAGTGATGGTCAGCTGCTTTTCCTGCTTAACAATATTTCTAAAATGAAGAATGATTCATCTATGGGCAGCCGTATTATTGAAGTACATAATGGTTCGTCTTTGTTTACCGGTGATGCAGGTAGCGGCGAAAGTAATGCCAGAAGATATATGATAGAGCGTGACCTGGTAGAAGCTATTATTGCTTTGCCTGAGAATATGTTTTACAATACCGGCATCGGTACACATATCTGGGTGCTTTCTAACAGGAAAGAAGAACGTCGTAAAGGTAAAATTCAACTTATTGATGCAACAGGCATGAAGAGTCCTTTACGTAAAAACATGGGTAAAAAGAACTGCGAATTTACCACTGAAATAAGAAAAGAAATCATGCGCATTTTCCTTAATATGGAAGAAAATGATGTAAGCATGATTTTTAACAACAGTGAATTTGCCTATTGGAATGTTACTGTTGAAAGACCGTTGCGCCTTCGTGTATTGACGGAAAATGAAATTCCTGAAAGAGACGATAATGGCAAGCTTTTATTCAAAAAAGCAAACGAGCTGGCCGAAGTGCGTGAGGCTGTCAAAACGGCTATGGAAAATGCGCCTCTTGATGATTGGGATGCTTTTGCAAAGGCTACACAGCTTAAGAAAACACAGTTAAAGAAGATTCGTCCGTATATTACGGAAACAAATCCTGATGCAAAACCGGTAGAAGGAGAAGCTGACCCGGAACTGCGCGATACAGAAAATATTCCGTTTAAGTATGAAGGCGGCATTACAGCATTCATGGAAGCAGAAGTTAAGCCTTATGCTCCGGATGCATACCTGGATGAAAGCAAAACCAAGATTGGTTACGAAATCAGCTTTACAAAATATTTCTATAAGCCTGTGGAGTTGCGCTCTATGGATGACATTTTAGCTTCGCTGGAACAGCTTGAAAAGGAATCCGAGGGTGTGATGGACGAGATCATTAGGGGGCTGAATTAATGACGAGATACGAATTGTATAAAAAAGCTTCATATGATTGGTTGAAAAATATTCCTTTTCATTGGGAAGAATTGTTCCTTGAACAAGTAGCGCAAGAAAAATTAAAAAAAAATAGTAATAATGATATTAGCAAAGTTCTTTCTTTGAGTTATGGAAGCATTAAAGTTAAAAAAGATCTTAATAAGGGATTAATATCGAAAGATTTATCAACATATCAGATTGTAGAACCTGGTGATATCATTATGAGGCTTACTGATTTGCAGAATGATCATAAGAGTTTAAGAACAGGACTTGTTAATGATAAAGGAATTATTACAGCAGCATATCTTTGCCTATCGCCAAAAATTAATTCAAGATATTTACATTATTTACTTCACTCATATGATACATTAAAAGTTTTTTATGGCATGGGTGGAGGTGTTCGTCAGTCGATTGGCTTTAAGGATATTAGGCATATGTATTTGCCAGTTCCACCTCGTACAGAACAAGAGCAGATTGTACGGTTCCTGGACTGGAAAGTTTCAGAGATTAATAAGCTGATTGGGATTGAAAGAGGAAAAATACAGAATTTGGAGGAATTGAAAAATAAAGCTATTGATAAAGCTGTTATCCATGGGTTGAAGCCGCAAAAAGAAAAGCTCAATGAAGATATTAGATGGGAAATCAGTTATCCATCATCGTGGAAAATAGAACGACTTCGTAATATCTTTTCATTCAGAAAGGGATTATCTATAACAAAGGCAAACTTAGAGCCTAATGGAATAGAAGTAATCAACTATGGACAGATTCATTCTAAGAAGAATACTATGGTAAGTTTGAACGAAGATTTATTCAAGTACGTTAATGAATCATATTTAGAAACGGATGCTGCTTCACTTGTGAAAAAGGGAGACTTTATCTTTGCAGATACTTCTGAAGACTTAGAGGGGTGCGGCAATTGTGCTTATATTGATAGGTGCGGAGAAATATTTGCAGGTTATCATACTGTAATTGCTCATCCTAAAGAAAGGACAAACAATAAATATTTCGCTTATTTATTTAAATCATCTGTATGGCGTTATCAAGTACGCAAAAAGGTTAATGCAGTTAAGGTGTACAGTATTACGCAGCAAATTCTTAAAGATGTATTTTTACTTGTACCATCGGAGTTAGAACAAGTTCAAATTGTTGAGCACTTGGATAAGCTTTGCTATCAAATTGATGAATTCATATCTACCGCGAAAAAGAAAATAAATGAACTGGAAGATATGAAAGCTGTAGTTATCTCTGATGTCGTTACCGGTAAAATCGACGTGCGTAATGTGGAAATTCCTGAATATGAGCATATCGATGATGTGGTAGACGATGGGGAAGAAAATGAAGAGGAGCTTGCAGACGCAGAAGAAACGGAGTTGTAAAAATGGCTTTTACAGATACGACCGAAAGAGGTCTTGAGGACATCATTGTTGACTGGCTTAAAAACCATAATGGTTACGAGCAGGGCACAAATGACGATTATAACAAAGAATATGCATTTGACGAGACTCGTTTATTTAATTTCTTGAACGATACGCAGCCTGTAGCGATGGAAAGACTTGATGTAAATAAGAGTGAGCAGAAAAAACGTCAGTTTTTGAATCGCCTTTCTAGTGAAATAACCAAACGAGGCATAATTGATGTTCTCAGAAATGGTGTTAAAGCGTATCCTGCTGACCTTATTATGTTTTATTTTACGCCTACAGAAAACAATGCAAGATCGAAGGTTTTGTTTGCCAAGAACATTTTCAGTGTTACCCGTCAACTGCACTATTCTGTGGATGCTTCTAAGCTTGCACTTGATTTGTGTATCTTCATAAATGGTTTACCGGTTATTACCATGGAACTAAAAAACCATTTTACCGGACAAATGACGGACAACGCTGTCGACCAGTATAAAGAAGACCGTGATCCGCGTGATATCTTATTTTCGTTTAAGCGTTGCATAGTACATTTTGCAGTTGATGATATGAATGTGCAGTTCTGCACTAAGCTGGCAAAGAAAGACAGTTGGTTCCTCCCTTTTAATAAGGGGTATAATGATGGCGCAGGCAATCCTCCTAATCCAAACGGAATTATGACAGATTATCTTTGGAAGGATATTCTGGAAAAGTGGAAACTGGCTCGGATTATCGAGAATTACGTTCAGATTGTTGTTGAAGAAGATCCGGAAACCAGGCGAAAATCGGTAAAGCAGATATGGCCTCGTTATCATCAGCTTGATTGTGTAGAAAAACTGCTTGAAGATGTACATCAGAATGGAGTAGGTAAACGTTATCTTATTCAGCACAGTGCCGGCTCCGGCAAGTCAAATTCCATTGCCTGGCTTGCACATCAGCTCATAGGCCTTGAAAAAAACGGTCATCCGATGATAGATTCTGTTCTGGTTGTTACTGACAGAAGAATTTTGGATAAGCAGATTAAGGATACTATTAAGCAGTTTGTACAGGTTAATAGTACTGTAACTTGGGCACGCCATTCGGGCGAGCTGAAAGATGCTATTAGAGATGGTAAGCGCATCATCATTACTACAATAGAAAAATTCCCATATATTGCGCAAGAAATTGGGCAGCAGCATGTTGGTAATAAATTTGCGATTATTATTGATGAAGCTCATTCCGGGCAAAGCGGACGTAACTCCGCTAATATGAACCTTGCACTCTCCGGACTGGCTTCTGATAGTGAGTTTGATAACGAAGATAAGATTAACGCGATTGTGGAAGGTCGTAAGCTTGTAAAAAATGCTAGCTACTTTGCTTTCACCGCAACACCTAAAAATAAAACAGAAGAATTGTTTGGCACACCTTATGAAGAAGATGGAGAAATAAAACACAGGCCTTTCCATGTCTACACTATGAAACAGGCAATTCAGGAAGGTTTTATTTTGGATGTTCTGAAAAACTATACTACTATTGACAGCTGGTATAAGATTGCCAAAAAGGTCGAGGATGATCCGATGTTTGATAAAAAGCGTGCACAAAAGAAGCTTCGTGCTTTTGTCGAAGGGAATACGGATGTAATCGCCAAAAAAGCAGCGATGATGGTGGAACATTTTCATGAACAGGTTATCGCTCGCAAAAAATTGAATGGCAAAGCTCGTGCGATGGTTGTTACTGCAAGTATTGCTCGTTGTATTGAATACTATTATGCTATTAACAAGTACCTTGCTGCAAGGCACAGTCCGTATAAGGCAATTGTTGCTTTTTCTGGCGAGCATAAATATAATGGGCAGGAACCTGCGCTCACTTCTGAAGACTTAAATGGCTTTCCGGATGCAAGAATTCCGATGGAGTTCAAAAAGGACCCCTATCGCATTCTGGTGGTAGCAGATATGTTCCAAACCGGTTTTGATGAACCCTTACTGCAAACAATGTATGTAGATAAACCATTATATGATATTGCTGCGGTGCAAACGCTTTCAAGGCTGAATCGCTCCTGTCCCGGAAAAGATGAAGTTTATATTCTGGACTTTGCCAACAAGACGAGTATGATTGAGCAGGCATTTTCAAAATACTATCGCACAACAATTCTTTCCGGCGAAACAGACCCTAACAAGCTTTATGATTTGATTTCGTTAATGGAATCATATCAGGTATATAATGATGACGATGTAAATACGGTTGTTGATTTATTTGTTTCCGGAGCTGAACGTGATTGTTTAGATCCTATAATAGATCCTTGTGTTTTTAACTATAAGGAATTAGAAACTGAGGATCAGATAAAGTTTAAGAGTGCTGCAAAAGCATTTGTGCGTACCTATGGCTTTCTTGGTGCTATCTTACCGTATGGTAATGTAGATTGGGAAAAACTTTCCATTTTCATGAATTTACTGATTATGAAGTTACCTGCACCCAAAACAGATGATTTATCTGACGGAATACTTACAGCAATTGATTTGGATAGCTATAGAAATGAGGCGCAGGAAGCTATATCAATAAAACTGGAGGATACTGATGCAGTAATAGAACCAGTTCCAACAGGTAATATTGGTCATATCATTGAACCGGAAATGGACCCGCTTTCAAGAATCGTTAATGATTTCAATGATATGTTTGGTAACATCAAGTGGAATGATGAGGATAATGTTCAAAGACAAATTTTGGAAATTCCGGCGATGGTATCAAAAGATAAAAAATATCAGAATGCCATGAAGAACTCTGATGAGCAGGAGGCACGTACTGAAAGTGAACGTGCTTTGCAGACAGTTATATTATCAATTATGGCCGATAACATGGAACTCTTTAAACAGTATCAAGATAATCCGTCATTTAGAAAGTGGTTGAACAACATGGTTTTTAATCTTACTTATAATAAGGAAGGTAAAACCTATCAAGCTCCCAAAAAATCCAATAAAGTTATAGATTTGGATAAGGTACGAGATCGCTCAATGCAGTTGCATTTGGCTGCCGATGGCGCTGCTGCGTATGGCAAGCAGGGTGATGAATAAAGGTTAGTTATAAGGCGCAAAGATTGTGAGAAATAACAAGTACTGGCTCTTTGCGCCTTAAAAGTAAGCGTCAAGCAAATAATTGGCTTACTCAAGATTAAAATTAATAGTATACTATTTGCGTGGATGTGTAGTTTGAAAATTTTTTTCATCTTACCTGCGCAATAAATATAAGGTAATGATAGATGTCTGAAAATTTTAGTTGATGCTATAAGAGAATACCGCAGGGTTGCTAATATTCCTAAGGGGGAGTACAGTTTGGCAGATTTGTTGAAAT
>OGRT01001897.1_pt1 | contig 13384 bp, 15 predicted proteins | sample 1553581 | NCBI WGS metagenome assembly OGRT01 (sample SAMEA2580113, study PRJEB22360) | human gut metagenome | biome: human gut; feature: human-associated habitat; material: faeces | place: Denmark | collected 2008/2010
TGACCCGCATCCTTCTCCGTGAACCAGAGGAAAATACTGGCGGGAATGGGGATCACCGCCAGCAGCACACTGTAAAACAGGACGCAGGCAATGGTCTTGCCCAAAAAATAATGCCCAAACCGGGACCAGGCAATGGCCAGCAGAGGGAGGTTTAACAGAAAATAAATGGCGCCGGCCAAGTCTCCCAGGCTCTGCAAGCCCGGCACCAGGGATTCCAGCCCCATCCGCAGCAGCTGCGCCAGGCCCAAAAAGCCTCCGCTGTACATACCCGTGGGCAGAACGATACAGTTCATAGAGGCCGCGAAGAGAAGGGACCCCAAAAAGATGACAGCCAGCTCCCGCCACAGCCGGGGGCGCTTCCAGGGGCTTGTCCTCTCCTGCGCCTGCCGGGCGGCCTCGTTGGACAAAGCAGATTTCTTCATCACCACAACGACCTTTCTCTCTCAATGTTGAAAAGCAAAACCCCAAAAGTTCCCGGCATGCTTTCTCTGGCATACCGGGAACTTTTTCCTTCTTTTATGGGGTTTGCCGTGGGGAGGCGATCATCCCTCGATGAGGCCCTGCTCCACCAGGAAGTCATGGGCAACATCCTTGGCGTCCATACCGTCCACGTCCACTTTGGCATTCATAGCGGCCATAGTTTCCTCATTGAGGGTACCGTCCAACAGCGCCAGGGTCTCAGCCAACTGGGGGTCCCCATCCACCAGCGCCTTGTCAGAGAAGTTCACCGCATAGTAAGGCGGGAAGAAGTTCAGGTCGTCCTCCAGCATGGTCAGACCCAGCTTGGACAGCAGGGCATCGGTGGCAAAGGCGTCCACCACGTCCACCTCACCGGCCTCAATGGCGTCATAACGCAGGCTGGCGTCCAGGCCGGACACGTCCTTGAAGCTGGCGTCGTACTTGCTCTCCAGCAGCGGCAGGCAGTCCTCCCGCTGGATGAACTCCACGGTGCAGCCCAGGTTCAGTTCCGGAGACTTCTCAATCAGATCCGAGAGGGTCTTCAGGTTGTACTGTTCTGCGGTCTCGGGCTTCACGCTCATCACATAGGTGTTGTTGAAGCCCAGAGGATTGGAGGTGGCGATGCCGTGGTCCTTCTCCATAAGGTCATGGACGGTCTGCCAGACCTCATCCTTGTCTGTGGCCATGGGCTGGGCCAGCAGATTCATCAGCGCGGTGCCGGTGTACTCCACGAACATGTCGATCTCCCCATTTTCCAGGGCATCGAAACAGACCGCGGCGCCGGCCAGTCCGAACTTCTGCTCCACAGTATAGTCTGTCTTAGCCTCAATCAGCTGGCTGTACACCTCTCCCAGAATAATGGCTTCTGTAAAGTTGGAGGAGCCAACTGTAATGGTTTTATCAGACCCGCTGGCCTGGCTCTGCCCCTCGTCCTGACCATTGTCACCGCCACAGGCACCCAGTGCCAGAACCATCGCGGCAGTCATACCGGCTGCCAAACATTTCTTCCAGAGTTTCATGGAATTCAATACGCTCCTTTTTGTTTTGAAAATAATATAGATTGCGCGGGATTTCCCCCGATGGGAGACATTAGATCAGCGCCGCATAGGACAGTACGGACACGCCGATGAGCGCCACGCACAGTCCCCAGGCCACGTTCCGCCGGCGGCGGCGGACGGTACGGGACAGATTCTTGATCTGATCCGGCGGCAGCAGTCCCTCACTGGGCACCGCCTTCTCCACCCGGCCCAGGAGGAAGTCCAGGGCCAGGGCCATCACCGAGGCGGCCACTGCCCCCATGAGGGTCAGGGGATAGTTTCTGGAGTTCATGCCCAGCACGATAAACCAACCCAAGCCGTTGGCACCGGCAAAGGCCGCAATGGTCATGGTGCTCACCGCGGAGACCGCGGCAATGCGGATACCCGACATCACATAGGGCACCGCCATGGGCAGCTCCACCCGGGTCAACTGTTGGGCCCGGGTCAGCCCGATGCCCCGGGCCACCTCCAGGGAGACCGGGGAGATCCCCGCGATCCCTGTGTAGGTATTCTTCAGGATGGGCAGGAAAGCATAGACAAAGACCATAAACACGGCCAGCTTTTCCCCAATTCCAAAGACCGGGATGCCCAGGGCCAGCAGCGCCATGCAGGGAATGGACTGCATCACGTTGGCCACCGCGATGACCACCGCGGAGAGCTTTTTGTGCCGGGTGATGAAGATACCCAGAGGGACCCCGATCACCAGGGCCAGCAGAACCGCCAGACTGGTCATAGATAGATGGCGCAGGAACTCCTCCACCAGCTCATCCCATTTGGTCACATAGATCTCTAAGTAGTCGCTCAGTGCGTAGCGCATATCACACCGCTCCTCTCCCCTTCTCTCTGCTCCGGGACGAACTGGCGGCTCATGGTCGCCAGGAGGCTGCTCTTGGTGAGGAAGCCCCGGAGAATCCGCTGCCGGTCCACCACCGGGATGATGCCCGCCGCGTCATAGTCAATGTTGGCGATGATCTCCTGGAGGGTGGTGTCCTCCTCCACGGCCACATAGTCGTCAGACAGGTAATCCTCCACGGGAGCCGAGCCGTCCCGCTCCTCCATCAGTTCTGTCAGCCACACCACGCCCAACAGGTGCTCCTTCTCATCCACCATAAGCAGACTGTCCACGCCGCCCTGGCGCATCATTTGCAGGGCTTGGAGGACCGTCCGCCCCCGGTTGACGGTCTTGGGCCGCAGGCGCATGATATCGGCGGCCCGGATGTACCCCGGGTTGGACCACAGGCGGTTTTCCCCGATGAAGGTACTGACATACTGATTGGCCGGATGCTTCAGGATGTTCTCCGGTGTGTCGCACTGGACGATATGCCCGCTCTGGATGATGCAGATGCGGTCGGCCAGCTTGATGGCCTCATCCATGTCGTGGGTGACAAAGATGATGGTTTTCCCTGTCTTCTTCTGCAGGGCGTGAATCTCATTCTGCAGCTCTGACCGGGTCATGGGGTCCAGGGCCGAGAAGGGTTCGTCCATGAGGACGATGGGCGGGTCCACCGCAAAGGCCCGGGCCACCCCCACACGCTGCTGCTGTCCGCCGGACAGCTGGGAGGGATACTGGTTGCGGTACAGGGCCGGGTCCAGGTTCACCATCTTCAGCATGGCGGTCACCCGGTCATGGATCTGCTCCTTGGGGTACTGGGCCACTTTCATCACCAGGGCGATGTTCTCCTCCACCGTCAGATGGGGGAACAGGCCCCCGGCCTGGACCACATATCCCACCAGGTTGGGCAGCTGGTTGACCTTAATCTGGGACACCGGAGTCCCGTTGATCTTCAGGGTTCCCTGCTGAACGGGCAGGAGCTTGTTGATGCTCTTGAGCAGCGTGGTTTTCCCACAGCCGCTGGAACCAATGAGCACAAAAAACTCACCATCCTGAATGGTTAAATCCACATTGTTCAGAACTTCTTTTTCCTTGTAAGCCATGCAGACCTGTTGAAATTCAACCATAATAATAAAAACACCTCACAATGCAGGTCTTGGATTACGTTTGGATTGCTGAGGTTATGGTAGCACAGAAGTAATTAGTGTGCCCATAAGAGTTCCGGTCTAAGATTAAGATTCCACAAATCTTGCCCCTGTTTTTCCCACCCTTCTGCCTGTACCGCCAGAAGATGTCAAAAGCGCCGCCGTACCAAAACAGCACGGCGGCGCTCTGCTGGGGCGGGACAGTCAGCTCTCGTCCTCCTGTCTCTGCCGAATCATCCGGTAACCCACCCCCACGTGGGTCTGGATGTATTGGGGATGGCTGGGGTCCAGCTCCAGCTTCTTGCGCAGGGTGGCCATAAACACCCGCAGAGAGGGAATCTCCGCCACGGCCTCCCCGGCGGAGACCCCCCAAATCTCACTGATGATATAGTTGTGGGTCAGCACCTTGCCGGTGTTCTTGGCCAGCAGGCACAGCAGCTTATACTCCATGGGGGTGAGTTTCATCTCCGCCCCCCGGCAGCAGGCCCGGCCGCCGGCATAGTCAATTTTTAAGTCCCCATTCTCATAGAGGGCGGCTTCGGCGCTGGTTTTCTGGCTGTCATAGCGCACCCGGCGCAGCGCCACGCGGATGCGGGCCAGCAGCTCCTCCACGGAAAAGGGCTTAGTCAAGTAGTCGTCAGCCCCCGCGTCCAGGGCCACCACCTTGTCCGCGTCCTCCCCCCGGGCAGAGACCACAATGATGGGGAGATTGCTCCAGGAGCGGATTTTTTTGATGATCTCAATGCCGTCCATGTCCGGCAGTCCCAGGTCCAGCAGCATCACATCCGGCCGGTAGGACAGGGCGTCCATCAGCGCTCCCGCCCCGGTCTTGGCCCGGTGAAACTGATAGTTCTGGGTCTCCAGCGTTGTGGCGATGAGGTTGCCCACCGCCGTGTCGTCCTCCACAAAAAGAATCTGCGGTTTATTCATGGTTTGTCTCCTCCACTGCGCCCAGGGTGAAGCGGAAAATGGTCCCCTGGGGATGGTTGTCCACGGCCTGGATGGTTCCGCCGTGGGCATTGATGATGGACTTGCACAGCGACAGCCCCAGCCCCAACCCCCGCCGGCTGTCCCCCCGTTTCTTATCCGCGGTATAGAACATGTCAAAGATCCGATCCTTGGCGTCCTGGTCAATCCCCGGTCCGTCGTCGGCAATCTCCACCTCCACCTGGTCCCCCTCCCGATGGGCGGACAGGGTGATATGGGAGCCCTCGGGGGTGTACTTAATGGCGTTGTTGACAATGTTGATGACCACCTGCACCAGGAGGCGGGCATCCACGTTGGCCATGAGCAGATCGTCCTCCAGCTCCACGGAGATCTGATGCTGACTGGCGTTTCGGTCCAGATGCTGCAGGGCCTCCTGGAAGATCTCCTCCAGCAGCTCCGGCTGGGTTTTCAGGCCCAGCTTGTCATCCTCAATGCGGGTGATGGACAGCAGGTTTTCCACCAGGTCAATAAGCCACATGGAATCGTCATAAATGGCGGTATACAGGGCCTGGAGCTTTTCCTGGCACAGCTGCCCCCGGCCCTCCATCAGAATATTGGCATTGCCGGAGATGCTGGTCAGGGGGGTGCGCAGATCGTGGGAGATGGCCCGGAGAAGATTGGCCCGGAGGGTCTCCTGGTGGGCCCGTTCCTCCACCGCCTGCTTCTCCCGGACCGTCATCTCCTTCTCCAGGGCCAGGCCGCACTCATCCAGAATCGCCACCATAAAATTCTTCTCAAAGGCCTCGGGCTTCTCCCGGTTCTTGGTGACGATGGCCGCCACAGCCAGGGCGCCGCCGGTGCCCCGGATGGACATATACAGGCACTTGGCGCTGGGCAGGGTGTTGGTGGTGGCGCCGGCGTGCTTGTTGTTCTTAAACACCCATTCCGCCACGCCCCGCTCGGACTCCGTCAAAAATTCCGACAAGTCCGTCCCTGGTGATATATGCTCTAAATGACTTCTTAATCATGAGATTTTCTCATGGTTAGTGAAGAACTCATTTAGAGCATATTTCATGTAAGGAGGCAGACGCTATGACGAAAACCAAGATTACCCCGCTATACGAGAGGCTCTCCCGTGACGATGAACTCCAAGGTGAGAGTAATTCCATCAGTAACCAGAAATCCATGCTGGAAGATTACGCCCGCCGCAACGGTTTTCCCAACCCGACCCATTTCACGGACGATGGAATCTCCGGAACCCGGTTCGACCGCCCAGGATTCACCGCCATGATGGAGGAAGTGGAGGCCGGGAATGTGGAGGCAATCATCATCAAAGATATGAGCCGCCTGGGACGTGACTATCTCAAAGTCGGCCAGGTCATGGAAATCCTGAGGCAGAGAGGCGTCCGGCTGATCGCCATCAATGACGGAGTGGACAGCGCCAACGGAGAGAATGATTTTACTCCGTTCTTGAACATCATGTATGAATTTTATGCCAGAGATACCAGCCGCAAGATTAAATCCGTGTTCAAGGCAAAAGGTATGAGCGGCAAGCACCTAACCGGCACGGTCATTTACGGCTACTTATGGGACGAAAAGCGGGAACACTGGATTGTGGACGAAGAAGCCGCTGACGTGGTGCGCCGGATATTCGCTATGACCTTGGGGGGATACGGCCCCTACCAGATTGCGAACCGGCTGTCACAGGAAAAGATTGAGATACCGTCCCTACACCTGTCCCATTACGGGGAGGGCGTGAACCAATCCAAGACGTTTAAAGACCCTTATGGCTGGGGTTCTTCCACTATCGTCAATATCCTAAAAAAACGTGAGTATTTAGGCCACACCATTAACTTCAAGACCCGCAAGCACTTCAAGGATAAGAAAAGCCATTACGTTGACGAAAACGAATGGGTAATCTTTGAGAACACCCACACCGCCATTATCGACCCGGAAACCTTTGAGAATGTGCAGAGAATCCGCTCCAACGTGAAGCGTTACCCAGACGGCTGGGGAGAAGCCGCCCCGCTCACCGGCCTGCTCTACTGCGCTGACTGCGGCGGTAAGATGTACGTCCATCGCACCAACAACGGCAAACGTATCTCACAGTATACCTGCTCCCGGTATAGCAAGGTTCCAGTTGGCGTCCTCTGCTCCACACAGCACCGAATCAACGAAAGCGCCGTCCTGACACTGGTTTCCGATATGCTCCGGGCGATTGCGGAGTATTCCAGAAATGACAGGGCAGAGTTTATCAAAGCGGTTCAGGAAACCCAGGCCGAACAGCAGGCCAGCGACATCACCAGAAAGAGGAAACGGCTGGCAGCGGCACAGAAACGTGCCGGGGAACTGGAAAAGCTGATATGCAAGATTTATGAGGACAATGTGTTAGGCAAGCTGCCGGACGCAAGGTACGCTGCCTTGGACGCACAGTACGCAAAGGAGCAGGAATCCCTTTCCAGTGAGATTACCGAACTGGAAAAGGCAATCGCCGGGTATGAACAGAGCCGGAAATCAGCAGAGAAATTTATCGCCCTTGTTGATAAATACGAGAATTTTGACAACCTTACCACTACCATACTGAATGAGTTTGTGGAGAAAATCCTTGTCCATGAGCGCGACCGAAAAGGCAGTGCTGAAACCACACAGGAGGTTGAGATTTACTTCAATTTTGTCGGGAAATACATACCGCCCCACTTCGGGGAAGTGAATCTCACACCGGAGGAACTGGACGCCCTGCGGAAGAAAGAGGAACGCAAGGATAAGTTACATCAGGCGTATCTCCGGCGTAAGGCCAACGGGACACAGAAACGGTATGAGGATAAAATCAAGACAAAGAAAAAGGTTGAAATCGAGGCGAAGAAAGCCGCTATCCGTGCCGAGGATATGGAAAAAGGCGTGTTTATCCCGGCCAGCAGCCTGCCAAAAAAAGAACCTCAAAAAGCACCAATCCCAGCCAAAGCCGCTATATAGGCGGCTGGCATACCATAGAAAAGACAAGGAGGCATATACATGAATGGACTGACTTATACAAAAGTTGGAGATTACTATCTCCCGAATCTGGTATTGAAGGAGCAGCCGAACAAACCAATCGGCAAGTATGGACGCATGAGGCTCCGCTATCTGAAGGAGTACCGGAAAGGGCTGTATACCAGCCTGCTCCTGACAGAAAAACTCTATCCCCATTTGTTGGAAATTGACGAGGCAGCCGATGAACGAATGGATATTCTTATGCCGCAGCTGATGAAGGCAGCTGGTGTGACCGAAGAACTGAAAGCGGTCAATCAGATGAAATGGGTAAGACTGGCAAATAACTGTAAGGCACAGGCAGAGGAAATCATTTTGTATGAGATTGTTTATGAATAATAAGACAGATTCGTGCCGGATTTCTTGAGTAAGCGGAAAATTTTTGTTACAATGAAACTCTCCATATTAACACCAGACTTTTTATTGGTGATAAACTGGCTTTTACATGGAGGTGATATCAATGAATACTTATAGGACTGCTGAAATTGCGGCGATAATTGGGATTCACCCCAATACGGTTCGCTTATATGAAGAATGGGGGCTGATATCCAAGCCGGAACGAAAAGAAAACGGATACCGCATTTTTACTGACCTGCATATACAGCAGATTCAGCTTGCCCGTACCGCATTCCAGATTGAGGTACTGCAAAGCGGGTTAAGAAAGAAAATGGTTGCTATGCTAAAAACATCTGCTGACAGAGATTTTGAAAAAGCGATTATTCTAACCCAAGAATATTTAGGACAACTGAAAAAGGAGCAGAAAAACGCAGAAGAAGCTATTCAGATTGTGCAGCATATTATGTCCGGTTCTCCCAAAAGCAATGAACATTCCATGAAGAGAAAAGAGGTGTCAGAGTATCTGGGAATTTCCATGGATACTTTGCGGAATTGGGAAATGAATGGCCTTCTGGCTGTCAGGCGGAAAGAAAATGGATATCGTGTTTATACGGACGATGATATAAGACGGCTGAAAATCATACGTTCACTACGATGTGCGAACTACTCCCTTGAAGCGATTTTACATCTGCTCCGCCAATTATCAAAGAATCCGGACACAGATATACGCACAGCGCTCAATATATCGCCGCAGACAGACAGCATTATTTCTGTCTGCGACAGGCTTATCTTGTCACTGTCAGAAGCGGAAAAGAATGCTGAAAAAATTCTGCTCATGCTTGAAAAAATGAAAATTCAAGACTTCTAAACTCTCCACTTTACCACCAATGTTTCGATTGGTGGTATTCTTTTTTCACAAAAAAGAAGGAGGCAGTAATATGCAAGAAGCAATTAAAGTTGGGCAGTTGTCAAAATCATATGGCAATCTGCCTGCGGTAGACCATATTAATTTATCCGTAAAACAAGGTACGGTTTATGGCCTGCTTGGAGCCAATGGCGCAGGAAAAAGCACTACGATTGAATGTATTCTGGGCACACGCCAGCCAGACAGCGGTACAGTTTCCGTACTTGGACGTGACCCACGCAAAGAAAGACGGAAACTGTTTCAATCTGTTGGCGTTCAATTTCAGGAAAGTGACTATCAGCCGGAAATCAAAGTTTCAGAATTATGTGAAGAAACCGCTTGCCTTTATCAATCTCCTGCTGACTGGAAAAAACTTTGCGTACAGTTTGGTATAGGTGACAAAACAAAGGCCGCAGTGAAAAATCTGTCTGGCGGAGAAAAGCAACGGCTTTTTATTGTGCTCGCCCTGATTCCCGACCCACAGCTGGTATTCCTTGACGAATTGACTACAGGACTGGATGTAAAAGCCCGCCGTGGCGTATGGAAGATTTTGTCTGAACTGAAGGAAAAAGGGCTGACAATTTTCCTGACTTCCCATTTTATGGACGAGGTAGAAGCTCTCTGTGATGAAATCTGTATTTTGAAAAAGGGAAAGGCTGTTTTTTATGGGACAATCGAACAGGCGAAAGAGCAAAGCGGCTGTACGAACTTTGAGGACGCATATCTCTATTTTTCAGGTGAGGAGGTTGGTGCAGAATGAAATCTTTTTGGATTCTTTTGAAAAATGAATGGAAATTGAACATCAGAAATATGAACATGGTAATTTTTGCGGTTATTATGCCGCTGGTTGTTCTGGTTATCCTTGGGTTTATCTACGGTGTGAAACCGGCAGCAGAAGGCGCAGAATATACGTTCATGGAGCAGTCTTTCGGTGCGCTCTGCACGATTTCCATTTGTGCCGGAGGGCTGATGGGATTGCCGCTTGTGGTGTCGGAATATCGGGAACGAAAAATCCTGAAAAGATTTCAGGTCACGCCAGTCAGCCCGGTAAGGCTTTTGGCAGTTGAATTTACAATCTACGTTCTTTACTGTATCGTGTCTATGGTTACTTTAATGGTTGCCGGAACAATATTCTGGAATATCAGAATATACGGCTCATGGGCAGGATTTCTTGGAAGTTGGCTACTGACAATGGTATCAACATTAAGCATTGGAATGATGGTGGGCGGCATTGCAAAAAACACCAAGACCGCCAGTGTGATTGCGAGTATATTGTATTTCCCAATGCTGATATTTTCCGGAGCAACTCTGCCTTTTGAGGTCATGCCCGATTTTATGCAAAAAGTAATCAGCATTTTTCCTATGACACAGGGAATCCAGCTAATGAAAGCTGCCTTTCTGGATTTATCGGTTGAGAATTCCGGCTTGCTGATCATCGGTATGGGAGTTGTTGCAATTATATGCTTTGGTATAGCAATCCGGTTTTTCAGGTGGGAGTGATTTAATAGAGTAAAAGGTGATTCTTAAAAGCCAGCCGCCAGTCGCAGAGCAGGAAATCACTATTTAGGAAGTGTAATGTGGTGAAGGTTAATGAAAGTAATTCGTTATGGGTTCATTGTCCGGTCTGCAATGGCAAGACCCGGACGAAAGTTTATGAAAACACGGTACTCTTGAATTTTCCGCTTTTCTGTCCGAAGTGCAGAAAAGAAATCAAAATCAATGTAGTACAGCTAAGAATAACGTTAAGCAAAGAGCCAGACGCATAATGATAATGCGGAGAGCCTGCTTCCTTTGGTATGGGAACGCAGGCTCTCTTTCATGTTATGTATCAGATTCAATTTCAATGGCTCCTTTTGCCCTTAATACGGATAACACGGATTCAATGATTGGGATAAGGGCGGCAGACTCTTGTTCGCTGCACTCCTCAATCATAAACCGAAGCTGGCGGATTGCGGGGCTATCCCTTTTCATTTCAGGATTGAAAATCTCTCTGGAATCCAGCTTGAGCGCACGAACCAAAGGATATAGGACTTCCATTTTAGGATTTCCCTTGTAGTTCTCTATGTTCATTACAGTACGTGCGTCAATGCCGCTTTTTTCGGCCACCTGGCTTTGCGTCAGTCCCAGTTCTCCCCGTGCCCTTTTAATGGCATCCCCCAATGGATAAGAAAATTCTTGCATGGCGGTTCACCTCATAAGTATTTTACAATACACTTTACTTCATTTGAACTCAATACAGTTCCGTAATTATATGAACTAAAGTACATATCTATCAAAGGAGATGTGACTTGAAAGACGGGATAATTATAAAAATTGATATATCCGGTATGAATTTCAGTGTTTAGCTGAAAACTACCACGGGATTGTAAGTGAATTACGGTTCACCAAAAGAAATTATTTTAAAGGCATACTTACAGATTACAGCATCTGTCGGTGTGCCTTTTTCTGTTTTCGATTAAAGCCGTCTGTGGTTTGCCGCTCCCCGCCCCACCCCCGTTCAGAAACCTTTGCAAAAAATCTGAACGGAGGAAAGGCAGATGGAAGTCACCATCAACATAGACGGACAAGCCCTGTCCGTGGAGGTCACAGTCGAAGTATATGAGTACCTGGACAGAGCCGACCACAAGGAAGAAAACCTTGCACATGAGAAACGGAGGCACTGGGACAGCCGAGAGTTTGACGAGTACATAGTCCTCACCGAAGGACGCTCCTGCTACTACCAGACACCGGAGCAGTGGGTATGCAGAAAAGAAACCATGTTGGAGATTAAAGCCGCTCTTGCGCTCTGCACCGAGGCGCAGCGCCGCCGGTTCCTGCTCTACGCATTGGAAGGGTTGAGTTATGCCGAGATTGCCAGGATTTGCCGCTGTTCCAAAGCTGCCATACAAGACAGCATTGAGGCAGTGCGAAAGAAAATTAAAAAATTATTCTGATACAGACCCTACGATTGGCTGTTTTTGGGCTAACCAGTGAAGGGAATTTTTCCCTATCATATTTCCGGGGAGGACAAGCAGGAAATAGCTGCCTGTCATCTTCGTATTTTAGGAGGTCAGCCATGAAAACAATCAATCTAAGGTACTATTACCCCTACTACGCCGGGGACGTGTTTGTGGAGGTATCGGACGAAGTGGCCGAGGTCATGGTGCAGTCTGTCCGGCAGATGTACAACTATGACCGCCGGGCACGCTACCACAAAGCATTTTACTCTCTGGACGCTTTTGACTGGACGGAGAAGTACGCACTGGAACACAGCCCATCAACGGAAGAAATTATCCTGATGAAAGAGGAACAGGCCGCCCATGAAAAGCTGCTTGCCATGCTGGACGAGGCGCTTTCTGTCATCACTCCCATGCAGGCACGGCGTGTTAAAGGCTACTACTTTAATGGGCTGGATTTCACCCGGATTGCAAAAGAGGAAGGGGTTGACAAAAGTGTGGTAAACCGTTCCGTACACCGTGGACTGAAATGTATGCGTGAGTTTTACAGCCGCCAGCAGGTGGAATGAGGTGCGCCTATGCAGACAATCAACCTGAAAAAGTATTATTACCCACTTTTTGCCACGGACACATTTATTGAGGTATCAGACGAGGTGGCCGAGGCTCTGCTACTTATGCGGAGGGAGGAAAACAACCGTACCCACAAAATCTGGTATCACAAGGCGTATTATTCCCTTGACTGTGAGGACGGGATTGAAAACTGCGCTTTAGATTTTACCGCCAAATCCCCGGAGGAAATTTTTGTGGAACGTGAGGAAGAGCAGGTTTACCTTGCCACGCTGGAACTTCTGGCAGAAGCTATGAATAATCTGACCGATACACAGGCGAGGCGTATCCATGCCCGCTACATACTTGGCAAAAAACTGATTGAGATTGCCGCAGAGGAAGGCGTGAGCGTATCGGTGGTGCAGCAGACCGTTAAGAGCGGATTAAAGCGATTGCGGACGTATTTTGAAAAAAAGAAAGGGAGGGAATAAGACAAATGGATTTTACCAAAAGCGAACTGGAAATGCTCTACCAGTATGCAGCACCGACGAAGGAAGAAACCCTTGCCGGGCTGAAAGAGATTGTGCCGGTTCTGGAAAAGAAAGACGATTTATTGTCAAAAGTGATTGTTGAGAACACGATACGGAAACTGGAAAAGCTGGCAGAGCCAGAGTGCAGCCGGTTCATTGCGGATAACCGGGCCGCCTTTATCGAAAAGCGGGATAATTCTATCCGCCAGAGGCTTGCCGCCGCCAAAGCCGGGGAGGGGGAGCCGGTTCTGCAGGGGCATGACCTGGCAGGCATGGAGCGGTTTCTGCCGGAAACAAGGCACATGGTAAGTGTGGATATTCTGAACAGTGACAGCCCGGTGGGATTCCCCGGAGAGCGATACCGATTTTTCCTCTCTGACGAGGGCTACAGGAACGCCAAAGCCAGTGAGAACCGGGGAGAAATCAGAATCAGGAACTATGCCGCAGTCATGGCTGGGAAACTCTACCCAGCTTTGGGTCAGGGTGGGAAACCCCACCCCAGCAAAGAAGCCGCCGGCGCAGGAACGGTGACAAACAACCGAATCCAAATCACAGCAGGGTAACCGGAAACGGCTGTCTTTTTTGCCGCCCGAAAGGAGGTGATTGCAAATGCCGGATATAGATAAGCTGAAAGCCCAGCAGGAAAAAGTAAAGACGGAAATCCGCCAGTTGGAGAACCGCCAGAAGATTCTCTTAAACCGGAAA
>OGRT01001904.1_pt1 | contig 13331 bp, 5 predicted proteins | sample 1553581 | NCBI WGS metagenome assembly OGRT01 (sample SAMEA2580113, study PRJEB22360) | human gut metagenome | biome: human gut; feature: human-associated habitat; material: faeces | place: Denmark | collected 2008/2010
CTCCGGTAAAAATTCTTCTGCCATCAATACATATTTGCCGTTGTTCACATGATGGTTAGAATCAATGCAAAAACGGTGTACCGCAAACGGCTCTTTCGCTTCTAAATGTTTTGGCATCGGGATTTTTCTTGCAGCATATTCCATCGGATACGGTTCCCCTAACTCATATGCATTTGCAACCTCGTCCGGGATCCGAACCGGTTTTCCGGTTTCCGTATTTACAAATATCCAGTTAGAATTTGCATAGACTAAATCTTTTCCATGCTCATCCTGCAACATCAGATTTCTGTGTCCGAAAAAATTCTTAAATGCATATGGATTTGCAATAATCCGTATCTGCTCTCCCAACTTCGGATATTCCTTTATGACGATCTGCCAGGAAGCTAACAGCCACGCTCTCTTTTGTCCTTTTAAAAATTCGAGACCGCCTCCGACATCCTCGGAGTGAAAAGTACAGCAGTCCTGGAAGTAATCCAGAACGGACTCCAGTTTTATCCTATGCGTTTCATCCACTTCACTATAGCGCACACGCGCATCCATCTGATACATTTGCTTGTCCTCTCTTTCGCCCGAAGGGCTTTTTGCTCTATAGGAAATACAAATTTTCACGCTTTAATGTAATACGGTATTTCCTATAGAGCAAAAAAGCACCATATCTGCATATGGTGCTTTCAAAACTGGCCCACAAGGATTCGAACCTTGAAATGACGGAGTCAGAGTCCGTTGCCTTACCATTTGGCGATAGCCCTATGTGTCTTAGCAAGTCGTTTCTCGCTTGCGACATGTTGTATTATATATCAATGCATATATAAAAGTCAACCCCTTTTTTCAAATTTTTTTAAAAATTTATTCAATTTCTGTGAAGCCTTGATTTTTCGGGGAAAAATTAAGATTTCGCTTTTCTTTTTCCTGTGCATTTTGAGATGAATGTGTTATAATCAAGCAAAATATACGGAATCGCATAGGTCGCTGGCGGGAAGCTTTTGGAGTTTTTTCGACACACTCTAAGGTAGTAGTGCCAGAAACTTTTTTACTTTATAAGAAATTACTTCGCTTTGTTCCTGTGAGTCTATGGTTACCGTATAAAATTTTTATAATTAAACAGCCTGTCTGGAGCCTGTTGAAAATTATTCAGGTAATTGATTCTCAGACTGGCCTCATTAATAAGGAGAATAAACATGAGAGCAAATAACCTGACTCTGCTCACGGATCTCTATGAACTTACCATGATGCAGGGGTATTTTAAGAACTCAACTGACCAGACTGTCGTATTTGACATGTTTTACCGTGATAACCCATGCGGAGGCGGTTTTGCTATCTGTGCAGGACTGGAGCAGGTAATTGAATATATTGAGAATCTGAGATTTACAGACGCAGACATTGAATATCTTCGCGGTCTTTCCATTTTTGAGGAAGATTTTCTGGAATATCTTCGCTCTTTCCATTTTACCGGAGACATTTATGCCATCCCGGAAGGCACTGTTATTTTCCCTAGAGAGCCAATGGTGAAAGTGGTAGCACCGATTATGGAAGCTCAGCTTGTGGAAACTGCGATTTTGAACATTATGAACCATCAGAGCCTGATCGCTACCAAGGCAGCACGTGTCTGCTATGCGGCGAAAGGTGATGGAATCATGGAGTTCGGTCTTCGCCGTGCCCAGGGACCGGATGCCGGTATTTTTGGAGCCCGTGCAGCTGTGATCGGTGGTTGTGTCGGAACATCCTGTGTGCTTACTGGTCAGATGTTTGACGTGCCGGTACTTGGAACTCATGCACATTCCTGGATCATGAGCTTCCCGGATGAATACACTGCATTCAAGACATACGCAAGAATGTACCCGGATGCATGTATCCTTCTGGTAGACACTTACGACGTGCTGAAATCCGGTGTTCCCAATGCAATCCGTGTATTTGAGGAAATGCGGGAGGAGGGAATCCAGCTGAAAAAATATGGTATCCGTATCGACAGCGGTGACCTTGCTTACCTTTCCAAAGAGGCATATAAAATGTTATCGGCAGCTGGTTTTGATGATGCGACCATTTCCGCATCCAGTGACCTTGACGAATATCTGATTGAGAGCCTGAAAGCCCAGGATGCCAAGATCAATTCCTGGGGCGTTGGAACACGTCTGATCACTTCCAATGATAACCCGGCATTTGGTGGTGTATACAAGCTGGCAGCAGTGAAAAATCCTGAGACAGGTGAATTTGTTCCGAAGATCAAGCTTTCTGAGAACACCGCTAAGGTAACAAACCCTGGAAATAAGACAGTATATCGTATTTACAGCAAGTCCACAGGCAAGATTAAAGCTGATTTGATCTGTCTTGCTGATGAGAAGCTGAACCCAGATGAAACTATGGTAGTATTTGACCCGGTTGACACCTGGAAAAAAACTAAGATTCTGGGCGGCACTTACGAGGTTCGTGAGCTTCTGGTTCCGGTTATTAAGGAGGGAAAACGCGTTTATACGTCTCCGTCAGTAATGGAACTTCGCGCAATCTGCCAGAAGGAACAGAGCACTCTCTGGGACGAGTCCAGACGATTCTCCAACCCACAGAAGGTTTATGTGGATCTTTCTCCGAAGCTTTTTGAGGTGAAGAGAGAGCTGATTGAGGAGATGAGCCGTAAGGATCTGGAGTTTGAGGAAGAGTAATTTAATAAGAAAATAAATGGGGCGATGTATCAGCGGAAACGATACATTCGCCCCATTTTTTGTTGAAATTAATCAGAAAAGTGCAGAAAAAAACATAGTGTACAGAATGTAAAAATGGTAAACTGTAGGAAAGGAAATTTTTTACAGGAGGAGTGTATGAAAAAAAGAAAATCCATTGGTCTGTGTGTGGGAATCTGTCTTCTGCTTCTGGGAATACTGGACGTTGTAAATGTTTTTGCTGCAGTGACAGAGGGAAAGGCCGGGGAAACACTTACTGGGGAGTATGCAGTGATTATTAATACGGATACATCTGATTCGAGGAGTACAGGCACACTGATCTTTGATGACAGTGGAAGTACTGCGTCAGTTTCAAGTGGAAGTGAGCTTCCCGCAGCTCAAAGCCTGGCCGGGCTGAATGCAGGAAGCACCCGCTCAGTCACTGCGCTGAATGAAAAAAGCGCTATTTCGTCCATTACATCAGCAGATGAGACTGACGATGGTATATCCGTCCAGGCAGCGACTACCACTTATGCAATAGGAGAAGAAAAATATATTTATAGAAGCAATGGCAGCGGCAAGACCTATATATGCATTGGGATTGGTGAACATTGCTATATCTGGATGGACAAAAATATGAAAGCGGATTATGATGCCGCTGGAAAAACATCTCTCATAGCATCAGACATGGCGAGTATTTATGACAGACAGCCCTATCAAATCCTGAAAACACTGGCAGGAGGCGATCTTCCCTGGGAAGATGGATCCGGCAAGCTCTCTATTGTGCTGGAAACCTTAAGCGGCGCAAGTGGTCAGTTTCAGTATGATGAGGGAATTACAGCAATCCATATCAACACTCCGGCGGCAGCATCCTATGTCTCCGGTGAAATGACAAGAAGAAACGGTCTGCTGGTTCACGAGGGACAGCATGCAGTATTCTGGCTGAAAACAAAATTCAATGCCTCCGAAAAATATACGTGGATAAACGAAGGACTTGCAGTAACGGTTATGGATTATCTGTGGGGCGGTACGGACACAAATGGCTGGATGAACGGAATTGCAGGAAGTACCGCTATTCGTAACGGCTCTTCCTTGATGTATAAGAGTTATCGCGATGATATTGCCCAGGACTATGGAATGCCATACCTGTTTGTCAGATACGTAATTGACCGTATGGCAGGAAGCTATGAGCCTATGGCTGTGTTGCCGAAATTTTATACAGTAGAAGCTTCCTCCCTTACCTGTGAAGCTTATCTGGAGAAGGTAACAGGAATTCCGTTTAAAACACTTCTTTCAGATTTTTATACAGCTGTGGCAGCAGGAGAAGCTTCTGGTGTATACAGTTTTCCAGGCGATCGGATAGCTGCAAAAAAGGCATCTGCATTTCCGATATTTTCCGGAGACAGTGGCTCAAAATATTCCATTCCGGCAGCTTCCGCGATCCTTGTGAAACTGAAGAATGGAAAATTTACAGTCCCATCTGATGGGGAAAGCGGAATTGTTTATCGTGTAATAGGAAGCCGGACTTCATCTGTGAAACCGGCTGGCGGAAATGGTACAAGCAGCAGTCCTTATCAGATCGATTCTTTGGATGATCTGAATTTGATCGAGGAAAATCAGGGTGCATATTATCAGCTGACCTCAGATATTCAGACACAGGGAAGAATTAATTTTACCATCTCTTATTTTGGTGGAACGCTGGACGGAAACGGACATACGATCTATGGATTGAAGAAGCCTTTGATAGCCATGAATCAGGGAAAAATCAGGAATCTGCGCGTAGTTGCAGATTTTGATGATGATATGCAGAACGTGCAGGGAGTCATCACACAGTACAATGAAGGAAATATTGAAGATTGTATGGTGACAGGAATAATCAGCGGATATATGGGCGGAAACGGAGCTGTTGTATATCCGGAATTTGGCGGAATTGCAGGTGAAAATGCACTTGCCGGAATTATTTTTGGCTGCACATCAAAGCTGAATGTTAATTTGACAATGGCTCCTATGAAAAGCTGGGTAGGTGGAATTGCAGGTCTGAATATAGGTACTATAAGCAAGTGTGTCAGCACCGGTACGATTCGTGTTACCCAGACAAACGGAAACGAATATCCGGTCTATGTGGGCGGAATTGCGGGAGAAATTCAGAAGTTTGGGGGCATGGGCGGTGTGCTCAAAGAATGCCTCCATGCAGGAAAAATCACAGTAACTGCGGCGAACAACCGTGTAGGACAGATGTGTGGAACTGCTGCTGATAATGTACTCAGCTCTTCTTACGGTTTAAGCGGACATGTGCTGAACTGTTATGGAAAGAGTGGAGAGGGGAATCTTGTCGGCGGAACTGATGCTTCCATTGGAACAGGTGGACTTCTCACAGAGGCACAGATGAAAGATTCCAAATCTTACGTGGGCTGGGAGTTTGGAACTGACTGGAAGATTTCAGAGGATGGTTTGCCAGAGCGGGTGGAGAATCCGGAGATTATTTCATTGGAGGTAAAAAACAACTGGACTTCCTGCTACGTGGGAGAAAAACCTTGGTATTGGGGCAGGCTTTTGATAAATGGTACAACTTATTCTGAGATTACAGCCGATATGATAAGCGGCTTTGACAGTTCTGCTGAAGGAACTACTCATGTTTATGTAGAATATAAGGGCAAACAGGTTGCTTATTCAATGGAAGTTGTTGCGCCGAAAACCAGTGATATCAGCAGCATTGTAATATCAGGACAGCCGAAGAAATCTTATGTGGAAGGAGATGTATTCAATCCATCCAGAGCCAGTATGTATGCAACGATTGGTGGTCGTGCAGCTTATATTTACAGTGGATTTACCTATGACAAAACAGGCCCACTGAAAACATCGGATACTCAGGTTACTTTTGATTACTTTGGAGCAAAAATACCGTGGGCGATTACAGTTGCAGCGAATGCACCAGCGGCCTTGACTATGCTTGCAGCTCCTGAGAAACTTAATTATGTAGCTGGAGATAAACTCGATCTGACCGGAGTGAAGCTTCAGATTACATATAGCAATGGAAAAGTATCGCCGGTTATTACAGTGGGTGATCTGAATACTTATGGAATACATTTGGCGCTTGGAAGTGGAAGCGGTTCATCGGCAGTGATTGATAATGGCAGAATAACAGAGTCATCAGATAATGGAAAAGATCTTATTGCTTATGTGACTGATAAGCTGCCGGGAGAATATGGTGCCGTGATCGCTGTGCTTGGAACAATGAGCGTAACAGAACCATTGGCGATTACAGATACTGAGCTGTACGCGGTTACAGGAACTGGAAAAGAGCAGTGGATATATTCAGGCTTTGTTACAGGTGGAAGTGGTAAGTATGAAACTCAGGTTGTTTCTGAGAATTTACCGGCTGGTTTAACTGTCTTTGCGGTTCCTGGCGGAGGCTCTTATGGAAGTAAATACTTTACTTTTTCCGGAACTGTCACTGCATCAGTGGGAATTTATGAGTCACAATATAAAATTGTGGATACAGGAACAAAGGCAGTTTTGCCGGTCACAATAAAAATTATAGTGACGGCTTCTAATGAGGCAAGATTTTATAGTTTTGTACTTAACAAGGCGTTTAATTCCCAGTTAAAAGAGGATGTTGTTGGGGAAATTGATAATGAGAACCGTAAGATTACGCTGCGGTTGCCAAAAGGAACTGATGTTACCAGGCTGGCACCGAATATTGATTATGGTTCTGGTACAGGAACAGCGGTAGCAGATGAGTTTACCAGTGGAAGATCTCATGATTTTACAAATCCGGTACAGTATGTTCTGACAGCACCAGATGGTGTAACGAAGATAACATATACGGTTACAGTTGTTTTTTACGATGAAACGCAAGGTGGTTCCGGGGAAACTGAGCATACGCATACCTGGGATGCCGGAGTTATAACGAAAGAGGCTACCACTTCAAGTACAGGAATTAAGACATATACCTGTACGGTGTGCCAGAGCAAGCGCGAAGAAGAAATTCCGAAGTTGGTTGTTTTACCGACGAATACGCCGGTGCCAACGGCAACGCCGACGAATACGCTGGTGCCAACAGCAACGCCAACGAATACGCCGGTGCCAACGGCAACACCGACAAACACACCAGTACCAACGAACACGCCAGTGCCAACGAACACACCGGTACCAACAAACACACCAGTACCAACGAATACGCCGGTGCCAACGGCAACGCCAACAAACACGCCAGTGCCGACAAACACACCAGTACCAACGAACACACCGGTGCCAACGGCAACGCCGACGAACACACCAGTGCCGACAAACACACCAGTACCAACGAACACGCCAGTGCCAACGGCAACGCCAACGAACACACCGGTACCGACAAACACACCAGTGCCAATGAACACACCGGTGCCAACGGCAACACCGACGAACACGCCAGTGCCAATGCCAACGAATACGCCGGTGCCAACAGCAACGCCGACAAATACACCGGTGCCAGCGGCGACACCGGCGAACACACCTGCGCCGACTGGATATAAAGTGGGCACAACAGTGAAACATCCGGCGACAAACGGATATTATAAAGTTACCGCCACCGACACGGTAGAATATATAAAACCGATAAAGAAAAAAGTAAGCACTGTCACAATTCCAGACAGCGTAAACCTAAAGGGCGCGAATTACAAAGTAACCTCAATAGCCTCCAAAGCATTCAAGAGCAATAAATACCTGAAAAAGGCTATCATAGGAAACAATGTAATCCAGATTAAGAGCTATGCCTTTTATAAGTGCACGAAACTCTCTTACGTACAAATTGGCGGTTCAGTAAAAGCGATCGGAAAACAAAGCTTTTATAGTTGCAAAAAGTTAAACGAAATGAGAATCTACACCTCCCGCCTGAAAGCCAAATACGTAGGCTTCAATGCCTTCAAAGGCACTCCATCCAGGATGAAAGTTTACGTCCCAAGGAAAAAGGTAAAGAGCTACAAAACGGTTTTTGTAAAACGAGGCATAAGCAAAAAGATTGTAATAAAGAAGATGTAATATTTGTTTGTGTTATGGGGAGGTTTTCAAAGAAAGCTGGATCTTCAAACATCGAAAAAGCAATAGGCGGTTCAAATTAATGTAACAAGAGAATATATAAGGGACTGTAATAGATGCACGTTGCGTATGAAGTGACATTCATCTGTTATAGTCCCTTTTCTCTTGACATTTTTCCACGTAATGTGCAAAATAAACTCATAAAGTTCAAACAATTTCAGGAGAAATTATATCATGAGACAGGATTTTTTACACTTAAAAGCACCGGAAAACTGGATCAATGATCCAAATGGATTTATATATTTTAAAGGCAGATATCATCTTTTTTATCAGCATTTTCCCTATGCACCTATGTGGGGAACCATGTATTGGGGACATGCGGTAAGCGATGATCTGGTACATTGGAGCCATGAGAAAATAGCCCTGTTTCCAACAAAGGATTACGACCGAAACGGAGTTTTCTCTGGAAGTGCAGTGGAGAAAGATGGGAAAATGTACCTCTATTATACTGCAAATCGCTATCTGAAAGAACAGGATGAAAATATCCATGTGGCAGATGGAGAATACGAGGAAAGCCAGGTTATGATCATATCAGAAGACGGTTTTCACTTCGATAACTGGAATGGGAAAAAGCAGATCATTCCGGTAATCAGAGATGATGAAACTGCTGATTCCATGGATACCAGAGATCCGAAAGTATGGGAAGAAAATGGCGTTTATTATATGATTCTTGGCAGTACATACAAACATGAAATCGGCAGAGTAATTCTGTATTCCAGCAAGGACGGAGAAAACTGGAGCTATCTTTCCCAGTGCAGAATGAAGAATTACGGATATGTGATCGAGTGTCCGGATATGTTTGAGGTGGATGGACAACGTATATTTACAGGCTGTCCGGTGACTCCTGTCAGGTGTGGGGATAAGATAGAATATGAGGCTGTTTCCGGTTATTGTCTTGCCGATTTTGATACAGAAACCGGCAGGCTGGAGCTGGAGGATAACTACTCGCTGATTGATTACGGCGGTGACTTCTACGCCCAGCAGACCAATCTGGATAAGGATGGCAGAAGAGTTATGATTGGTTGGATCCGCATGCCAGAGGCTGTGACTGGAATGAAAAGTAGTAAAGCTGCTGTATTTTTTGAACAAAATAGTGATAGAGAAGAAAATGAGAGAGAAAAAATCACACAGTCAACAGATAAAAATCATCTGAAAAAGAGTGATAAAAGTCAGTTGCTAACGGAAGAACGGGTAATTTGGAACGGTATGATGAGCCTGCCGCGTGTAGTAGAAATTGAGAATGGACAGGTTTGTTTTCGGGTTCATCCAAACGTGCGAAAGGGCCTTTCCAGATCACTTTCCAGCCAGGATGCCCTGCGCAGCAGTAACCCATTCTGCATAAAAACAACCCTCCAAAACGGCGACTGTCTGGACATCGGAGGATATCAGATCTCCATGAAAGGCAGAACAATATGTACTGACAGAACAAGAGTATTTCCTCACACAGACAGTAAAAAACTGCATTGCCAGATTCCGGATGCAGGTGAAAAAGCTGATTTGGAAATTTTCGTGGATCCTAATTTGATCGAGATTTTTGTCAATGATGGAGAGTATGTTCTGAGTAATGTAGTCTATGATCTGGGCGTAGAAATTAAGGGTAAAGTACAGAGGATTTTAACCTGGAATGATGAATTATGCTGAAATTAACCTCGAAAATAAAACAGAAAGAGTGTTATAAGCCTGAAAGAAAGTCATAAACTGGAAATGAAAATATGAAATAAAAATATCAAATAAAAAGAAAGCTGTGAAACAAAATGAAACGAATTGATTTTGAAAATGGTACGGTAACCAGAAACATTTTCAGCGCTGCAATCCCCATGCTGGTGGCACAGATACTCAGTCTTTTATATAATATTGTAGACAGAATCTATATCGCCAGAATCCCTGAAGTGGGAACTACAGCGCTTGGCGCAGTCGGTTTATGTTTCCCGTTAATCGTGATTATCACTGCCTTTGCAAATCTGTTTGGCAGTGGCGGCGCTCCTGTTTTTTCTATAAACAGAGGTATGAAAGACAACCAGAAAGCGCAGGAAGTGATGAACACTTCCTTTACTATGGTGTGCGGAAGCGGGATCATTCTGATGATAGCTGGTATGCTTTTTGCAAGACATCTGCTGGTACTTTTTGGAGCATCTGAGGATGCTTTGGTTTATGCATATCCCTACATGATGATCTACCTGATCGGAACGATTCCATCCATGATCGCCACAGGAATGAACCCGTTTATCAATGCACAGGGATACGCGACAACTGGTATGTTTTCTGTAGCAATCGGTGCAGTTGCCAATCTGATCCTGGATCCATTATTCATTTTTGTGCTTGGTTTCGGAATCAAAGGAGCAGCCATTGCGACTGTTCTTTCCCAGTTCCTATCAGCTGCTTATGTACTTCTTTTTCTTGAAAAAAGAGCGGAAATGAAAGCTCGTCTTTTGAAAAAAACAGAGCTGAAAAGCTGCAAAGAGAATGCAAAAAACATTGTCAGTCTTGGTACTGCAGGCTTCATTATGCAGCTGACAAACAGTCTGGTAACTATCTGCTGCAACAATGTTCTGGGGGTTACCGGAGGGGATGTTTACATATCTGTTATGACTATCGTATCCAGTGTCCGTCAGATGGTAGAGACGCCGATTTATGCTATAAATGAAGGCACATCACCTATCCTGAGCTACAATTACGGGGCAAAAAGACCGAAGCTTGTCCGCAAGGCAATGGTCACTCTGGCAGTAATGGTTCTGGTTTATACAGCAGTAATGTGGAGCGTGATTATCTTTGTCCCGGATTATCTGATTGCCATTTTCAGCTCCGATAAGCTCTTGATAAAGGATGCAGTTCCGGCATTGAAAACCTACTTTGCAGCCTTTATTTTTATGGATCTGCAATACATTGGACAGACTGTTTTCAAGTCTTTAAATAAGAAAAAACAGGCCATTTTCTTCTCGCTTTTGAGAAAAGTTTTTATTGTAGTTCCGTTGACATACCTGCTTCCCTACGTGTTTAAAATGGGAACTCACGGAGTATTCCTGGCAGAGCCGGTATCTAATGTAATTGGCGGAAGCCTTTGTTTTGTTACAATGCTGCTGACTATATTGCCGGAGTTAAAGAGGATGGAGAAGAAAAACGGAGAGGCGGACCGTCCCATGGAGTACTTTAAAACGAGGTAAAAATATATGGAAAATACAATTATAATCGCGATTGTAAGTCTTCTCTGTATCCTGGCTCATGTCCCCACTCTGATCCTGCGAATTGTTCCGTTTCACGAAAAAATCTCAGATAAAGACAGGATCAGACTGACTGTAATCTATGCAATTGGTCTGGCTGTGGACTTCGGAATCTGCATGTGGGTGGGAAATTACCGGAAAATTGACGTGCCGTTTTATAAGATAAATCTTATTGCTTTCTGTATTGTAATGGCTGCTGTAAATATCTGGCTTGTCCCTGGATACACCAAGGTGCATTTGTTTGTATTTGGAATTGTGGCAGATATTGTCATGATTGCACTGTCAATCGGAGCTTATGTCAGTTCACTTTTGGGAATGCAGGGAAATGCGATTGGAATTGCAGAAACCAGCGCAATTGCAATTGTAGTGTATGCGCTTCTATATCCGCTGCTTAGCAGCCTGCTCCGTTATACCGTAACACCATTCCTTGAAATTGAATGCCAAAATTATTGGGAGACCTTATGGTTCATTCCTATTGCCATGTTTTTTTCCAGTATTTTTTCAGAAGGAGTGGATGTCTACACTACCACTTTTCCACAAATGTTGAGTAAATGTCTGATCGGCGTCGCCACATTGCTGATTTGCTTTGCGGTGTCTTATGATCAGCAGCATTTTCTAAATGAAAAAGAACTGAACCGGCAGATCGATCAGCAGAAAGGTTACTATCATGCGCTCACGGAGCAGGTTCTGGCAGAACGTGAAGCACGCCATAATTTCCGTCATCAGGTAGCTGCTATTAAAGGTTTTCTTGATAAAAATGATATGGAGGGCTTGCGGGGATATTGTGATGATCTGGAACTGGAAGAGATGGGAAAAGTAACAATTCCATATACAGGAAACGCCGCGGCAGACGGCGTCCTTTATCATTACGGCTGTATTGCCAGGGCGAAAAATATCGAGTTTTCCGTATGCTGCTATCTGAAAGATATTGCTATTCCGGACACTGATTTTTGTACGATTCTGGGCAATGCCCTGGATAATGCGGTGACTGCCGCCGGTCAGTATGACGGAAAACGCTTTATTGAAGTTGCTACGGAGAAGAAACACGACATGCTTCTGATTACGGTAGACAATTCTTTTGACGGAATATTATTCCAGGAAAATGGGAAAATTTACTCAAAAAAACGGCAAAACAAACAGGAAGGAATCGGCATTCTTTCCATGAAAAAACTTTGCGAAAAACATGGCGGAGCCAGTCGCTTCGAAGCGGTCGGCAACAGGTTCCAGGCCAGCTTTATATTGAAAAATGAGGTTGAAGATTAAAAAATGGTTAAAGTTGATTTGATTACAGGCTTTCTTGGTTCGGGAAAAACGACTTTCATAAAGAAATATGCTGCATGGCTGATGAGCCAGGGGCAGAATATTGGAATTCTGGAGAATGATTTTGGTGCAGTGAATGTGGACATGATGCTGCTTCATGACCTGGAAGGGGAGAACTGCGAGCTGGAAATGGTTTCAGGTGGATGTGATGCGGACTGCCACAGAAGACGTTTCAAGACCAAGCTGATCGCAATGGGAATGTGCGGATATGACCGGGTTCTCATTGAGCCTTCCGGGATTTTTGATGTGGATGAGTTTTTCGATGCCCTTTATGAAGAGCCGTTGGATAAGTGGTATCAGATTGGAAATGTGATCACCATTCTGGATGCCAGACTGGAGGAGAAGCTGCAGCCACAGGCAGAGTATATTCTGGCTTCAGAGGCAGCTGATGCAGGTTGTATTGTTCTGAGCAAGAGCCAGGAGGCATCTGAGGAAGAGATTAGTGGAACTGTGAAACATCTGAATCGCGCACTGGAAAGTGTGAAATGTAAACGACGTTTTACGGAAAATGAGATACTGAATAAGGATTGGGAAACGTTTACAGATGAGGATTTTCAGCGGATTTTCAACAGCGGGTATGTGATGGAAGATTTTGAGAAACAGTGTTTTGATGAGAAAGAAGGGTTCCAGTCATTGTATTTTATGGAGCTGAAGATTTCCGAGACACAGTTGGAGAAAGCAGCGCATCAGATTCTGGATGATCCGGAATGTGGGGATGTTTTCCGAATTAAGGGCTTTGTGAAATTAGAAGAAAATGCTGCCGCGGTAACCGAAAACGAAAAAATGAATTCGGGCTCCGCTCAGAAAGTGTCCGCCGACAATAACTGGCTGGAATTAAACGCCACCCGTAAAGAATTTTCCCTAAGGCCCATTTCCGCAGGCCAGGAAGTCGTGATCGTGATCGGGGAGAATATGAATGAGGCGCGGATACGGGAGTATCTGGGGACAGCGAATATTAAGTAACCGCCATATTGACTAGAGCGTGTTTGAAAAATTATTCCCGCAATCTGTACGCCCCACTTTGCGGGAGATTTCACCCGAATTCGGTTGCCGTAGCCCGCTACGG